>Ga0180438_10007093_pt1 | contig 14807 bp, 10 predicted proteins | sample SS_ome_12_FD_132455 | JGI IMG/M metagenome (GOLD analysis project Ga0180438, IMG submission 132455) | Hypersaline lake sediment archaeal communities from the Salton Sea, California, USA - SS_3_D_2 metaG | ecosystem: Environmental > Aquatic > Non-marine Saline and Alkaline > Hypersaline >...
CTCTGTATTCGGTAATGACCGAAGCAACAAATGCCGCCGCCAAATACAGAACGGAGATGGTAACAATAGAAACGGATAGATTTGAGCAGGAACTTCAGTTGCAAATGAACAAGTCGGCTCTTGCAAAATTAAAAAAAATAGAAACTTCAACTACCGATAAAACCACGGACTATCCCGGATGGCAGATTGATGTCGGCACAAAGACTGAGTTCCTGCCTTTGGAGTATCAAATACAGGCCATCCAGTTGCAAATTGCGCAACTTGAAGAAAAAATGAATGCCAACTCACAAATGTATGATTACTACAATGCTTTGGTGTCTCTAAATGAAAGATTTTATCAAAAGTGTAAGGATAATATCCCCGCCGACCACGATTACACAATCCACCGGTTTTACTCATTCCTAATTGATTTATTAAGAGAATGTGATGATAGCCCGGTAAAAGACTATTTAAACTCGTATATCAAGACCATTGAAAACAAAATATCCGCAATCGCTCCAGTTGTAGAAAATCCTGAGATATTACTCGTTGCTAAAGGGGTAGCGAAGAAAACGGGTATTGTTTTGTTGGTATGTTTTATGATGTCGGTATTTGCAGCGTTCCTGCTGGAAGGCCTTGGGAAAAGTCAAACCGGGGTTTCTTAGCAACTTATTATCAATAGCTTATAAAACGGCATATTGGGCACTCAATTTCGACCTACAGGTCTGTCCGGGCCTGTCCCGAGCAACACCAAACGGTTCGAATGCAGCGTAGCCGAAGGGGACGGAGTCTGTTTAGAACTATTGCCCTTTTGAATTTAGCTTCGTTGTGTTTCTGTGGAGCTAATCGTCGTTAATCTGTGTTTTAAAATTTTGACAAAGATAAAAGGGTTCTTTGATAAGTTAAGATATAGCAAAGGGCACGGCGGTATCCTTGCCCGCGGCGCTATTGGTGTATTTATTCTCAAGATAGCAGGAACCGCTTTTCTATTCGGCCTTCACGTCTTACTGGCAAGACTGCTTGGTGTCAGGCAGTATGGCATCTATGTTTATGCAATAACCTGGTTAAATATTCTGGTAATCTTATGTTTGCTGGGTTTTCAGACTTCACTGGTGCGTTTTATCGCCGAATATAAAATCAAACATCAGTGGTCGCTACTTCGCGGATTATTAAGAAGGAGCGAGCAGATTGTCCTTGGCTTTACCATTGCTGTGAGCCTTTCTGGAATGATTTTTTTATGGGCAATGTGCGATCGGTTAGTCGGGGAAATCACGGTTACTTTCTATATCGCCTTTTTTGCCTTGCCGTTTATGTCATTTTACCAATTGCGGGCAGCCTCGCTCAGAGCATTAAAACACGTTTTTCGGGCCGAACTGCTTCTGTGTATTATCAGGCCGGTTTTAATGTCGTTTATCGTCATTTGCTTGTTTTTTTTTGTAGGCGATAGTTATAAAGCCGGGCATGCCATGGTAGCTGATCTGGCAGCGGTGATTTCCGTATCTGTTACAGGCGCGGTTTTTCTGCACAAACTACTTCCTAAAGCAGTTTTCAGAACTCAGCCGGATTTCGAAAATACACAGTGGCTTAAGGTGTCTTTGCCTTTATTGTTTGTAGCCGGGATGCATATAATACTAAAGCGCACCGACATTATTATGGTCGGAGCTATTCTGAACCCGGACAGTGCAGGGGTCTATTCGGCGGCATCACGAATTTCGGATTTAGTGGTTTTCGGTCTTGTGGCTATAAATTCCATCCTCGCTCCAATTATTGCGGAATTATACCATACGGGACAACAAAAGCAACTTCAAAAGATTATAAGCCTCGCTGCACGGGCGATATTTGTGTTTACTTTAACCACAAGTGCAATATTGGCTGTAAGCGGGAAACATCTTTTGCTCTTTTTCGGCTTAGAGTTCGTTTCGGCGTTTACACCTTTGTTGATACTTCTGTTTAGCCAAACGGTAAATGCTTTGGCAGGACCGGTCGGCTATATAATGACCATGACCGGTCACCAAAAGCAGGCTGGTGCTATTATCACAATCAGTGCGGCGGTAAATGTTATATTAAATTTTTTTTTCATACGATTATTAGGCCTAATTGGTGCAGCGATATCAACTACTTTTACAATGATATTCTGGAATACAGCGATGTTTATATATGTTCGGCAAAAAATAGGCATAAGTCCAAGCATAACAAAGATTTCAAAAGCTATTTAGAACTAATAACGCCTAATAAGCAGATGTGGTCTTGATGGAGTGAATTTCGATTTCTACTATGTCGAATAACCATAAAGTTCTGATTATTGGTCTCGACGGCGGAACGTGGAGAATCTTAAAGCCAATGATGGATAACGGTATTATGCCGAATCTAAAAAAGCTGGTAGATTCAGGCATTTCCGGCATTTTGAAATCAACTATTCCTCCTGTAACTGCTCCGGCCTGGTCGTCATTTCAAACAGGTGTTAATCCCGGAAAGCACGGCATATATGATTTTCAGAATCATAACAAAGAAACAAAAGAGCTTCAATTTATCAACTCAAACTTTCTGAATTTACCAACAATTTGGGAGTTGGCGGCTCAAAAGGGAAGAAAGGTTGTCTCTATTAATGTTCCTCTGACATATCCAGTAAAAAAAGCTGAAAACTGGATGCAAATAGGAGGTTTTTTGGCCCCACAGATATCCGAGGAGTTTGTCTATCCGAAGGAATTATTAACAAGGCTTCGGGAAAATGACTATCAAATAGCCCTAAATGGATTACACAAGCGATTCATTATGAAACTGGATAAATTTATTGAAGAAAATATCAAGATTGAAGAGACCAGATTTGACCTTGCAAAGCAATTAGCCCGAGAAGTTCCATGGGATTTATTTATGGTTCATAATCAATCCATCGACGGTATCCAGCACGTGTATTATCCTTACCTGGAGCCAGGCTATCCGGAATATCAAAAAGTACAATCTCAAACAATATCGCGGTTCTATAAAAAGACCGATGTCTTTATAGGCGATTTGATTAAAGTTTGCCCGACTAATACGATTGTGTGGATTGTTTCTGATCATGGTTTCAAGCGTGTCAATAAGAAAATTAATCTGAACAACTGGCTTTCCAAAAAAGGTTTTTTAAGGTTCAATAAAAGGCGAACTTTGACGAAGAAGGCCGTACAGTTTATGGTAGATTTGGATAAACTGAATCTGAGGCAAAAATTGTTTGGCCGGGTTTTAGGGAATTTGGCGGGGATGAAAATTGCCAGTATATCCACCAAATATTTTATAGATTGGGACAACACTAAAGCTTATATGCTGAACGGAAACACTTTCGGGAATATTTTCCTGAATTGCAAGAAAGAAGAACGTGAAAGACTTATAGATAAGATTAAGAAAGAACTTTTTCACCTTACTGACGCGAATGGACAAAAGGTGGTCAAAACGGTGTACGAATCGAATCGCCATTTTGAAGGAGGTATGGTAAGCAAACTTCCTGATTTATTTATTGAGCCGGAAGAAGATTATGTTTTTACAATGCCTATTATGAGATCTAAAAAGATATTCTACGCCCCGGACAAAAGTGAATTGCAGGGTACACATCACCCTGATGGAATTTTCGCAGCTTCCGGCCCAACAATTAAACAGGGTCGAGTTGCTACCGCTTCCATAATGGATGTCACACCGACTGTTTTGGCTATTTTGGATATACCAATACCTGTCTATATGGATGGAAAAGTTATCAACACAATATTTCATGAAAAACCAAACGTGAGATTCAGCGACCAAGGAACTCAGGATGTTTATGTAAGTCACAAAACAGAACAAACAACTGATGAACCGATAATCAGGAGCAGACTGAAAGGCCTGGGCTATTTGTAGATGTTGAGAAGAGCAAATCAGCAAATAGTATTTCTTTCTATACCGTTCATTGCCATAGGAATTGTTTTATTTCCACAATACTGGTCTATTTTTATTAGTCTGTTTATATATATTCTTTCATTTAGCATAATGAGTTCAAATTCCGGCTTCCCGCAGGTACTTTCTCCTGCTTTGTTATTTTTCATTTTCTATACCATCTTTATATATGCAGGTTCAGTCATATTAGCAGCAACCGAAAGCAAATATGTCTTGCTTTACATTGCCACCTCTTCGATCATTTCGTTCTCATTAGGAGTGTTTTGCATATCAAAAGTCAAAGGATTTCATGCCCTAAAAGAGTTTGAAATTTATCTCTCTAGGCCCATTGTTAACAACTGGCACAATGCGTGGTTCCTAAATTCATTCATTTTTTTGTTCTTTATAACATTAATAATGGTTTGGATGTATTTCAAGACATATGGCGTTCCCCTTCTAAGCGAAGACATCCAGAGGGCTAGAACCCAAGCTATTCATGGTTCTGATTATTATATACACTTCGTTAACATACTTTTACCTTTTGTCGCTCTTACTCTCTTGGCAAGAGCTTTCTTCTCACCCTCGCTGATTACTAAGCTGTTTACGTATTTATTTAGTATTTTCACGGCCCTATGCTTGGTTGCCACGGCTTTTAGGAGCCCAATATTGCATTTTTTTATTATGGTTATTTTTTTGAGTCAATTCTTAAGAGGGTTTGCTTTAAAAAGGTTATTTATATACGGATGCACAGGATTTATAATCTTATCTATTCTAACAATTCTTCGGAGGTTCAAAGGCACTGCTGAGGATTTTGACTTTGTATTTTTTAATTTGTTGATACCAAGATTATTTCACAGGATAATACTGGTAAATCCTTTAAATGTCACTAAGATTTCTGAGTTTATACCATCTGCCGCACCTTATATGCTTGGCAAATCATACATTATGGATATCGCGACCGTTGCTCCCGGGCCCGATGTGGGCTTCGCAGGATATATGACAGAACAGGCCGTCAGAGTAGGAAGAACCGCCATGACGCCTACTCTTGTAGGTGAGTTATATGCAAATTTCGGCCTTGTCGGGTTACCCATCGGCATGTTTTTGTCGGGCTGCGCCGTTCATTATCTCTTTATCTGGTTCCTAAGGCAAAAGAGGACAATAGGAACAACAGTTTTCTTTTCGTGTGTTTCTCTTTGGCTTTCAAAACTTGTGATGTCAGGGTGGGGAAGAACGTTAGTTATCTACCTGTTTCCAATAACCATAACTTATCTCTTACTGGAAATGAGTTCACGTTTGAGAATCAGAAGAACTCAATATTAATGAGTTATAAATGTTAGTATCTTACATAGTGGTTTCTTTCGGACGGCCATCCGTTCTCAAAGAGTGCATAGAATGTATAAGTAAACAAAAGTATGAACCTATGGAGATAATTGTCGTGGACGCAAATCCAGAGGGATATTCAAGAGATTTGCACCTTTGCAATGTGGAACAGAAAAAACTACAGATAGTAAGGCTTGGTGAAAATAGAGGGGTTGCCGGAAACAGAAATGTTGGAATGCAATATGCAAGAGGGGACATTTTGGTTTTTATTGATGACGACGCATTACTCAAGGATCCAAACGCCACACAAATTATTGTCAGTAAATTCCAAACACAGCAGGACACCGGAGCGCTCGGTTTTAGAAGTATCAATTTTTACACGCAGGAGATAGAAGACTTTCCCCGTTTTTGGATTAGAGCTTGTCGCATTCAGTATAACGATAATATTGGCAATCGCCTCAACAAGGAAATTGCTTCAACAAAGGAGCTTGAGGTCACTCATTTTGTGGGTGTAGGACATGCGATACGAAGGAAGCTATTGAATGAGACGGGCCTTTACCCGGAAGGAGAATTCTTTTACGGCATGGAAGAGTACTATCTGTCTTTTCGGATACTGGATTCAGGCTATAAGATATTCTATACGCCTAACGTCACCGTGTATCATAAATTATCTCCAGGTGGCAGAGTGACACCAAACGAAAAACACAGGTTGAAGTTAGAGAACAAACTGAGAATAGCTGTACGTCTGATGCCTTTGAGATATGTGACAATCTGGTTTTTACTTCGTTCCATGCAGACTCTTGTTTCTACAAAAGGAAATTTTTCCGTTGTATTTCGCGGTTGGAAAAGCATAATAAGAGATCTTCCTAAACTTAAATCTGAAAGGAAAGTTCTTTCTAATTACACTATAAAAAAAATATACTCTCTGGGTGGCACATTGTTATATTAACTTTCTTGTAAAAAAGAGTAAAACATCGTCCATTTCTACACAAGCAATGAAACTACTAATATTAGAACCTAATCGCAGAACAGTAAATCTTTGGTCGCCTTTATTCTTTTATCTCGCTCAAAAAACCGGCCTGGAATTGCAGATTGTTATTCCGAACATCACTACACAAGCCTACCATGAACTAAAAAATTCGAAATATTATATCGGCGACCAGTGTACCCACAAGTTGAGAGCTTGTTTTAAGAATTTATCACAAAAAGGGCATACAGCGTTACTCGCTTTTTCCTCCCGATTGGGCACCATCATAAAAGATTTCTGTCCCGATGTCATACATGTAACCGGAGAGTGCGGCTACGTCGCAACAGCTCAGGCTCTTTACTACAGACAGAAATATTGTCCCTCATGCGGTTTTACAGTTTTTGGTGGTCAAAATATCTACAAACACTATTTGTTTCCTTTTCCTCATATTGAAAAATATGTCCTTAATCGTACAGATGCCGTTTTTGCAATAGGTAACGAGCACGAAGAGGTCGTCAGATTAAAAGGATTCGAAGGGCCTGTATCGCAAATTCCACTCGGAGTGGACACAGATATTTTTTATCCGATTTCAAGGAAGAATGTTTCTGTCATAGACAAGGTTCCTAAGGCGAAGTTTATTTTGGGCTTTGTCGGAAAAATCATTGAACAAAAAGGAATATACACTTTGTTGGAGACGCTCCAAAACCTCCCAGAAGATATTCATCTTCTGTTGATTGGCAACGGCCGAGAAAGAGGAAAATTCCAATCGAGAATTAAGAAGCTATCGCTCGATGGAAGGATTACTCGAATAAACCGGATTCCACATTTTAAAATGCCTCTTTATATAAATCTGATGGATACACTTATCCTTCCATCAAAGCAAACCCAGACCTCCAACATTATACCTTTGCTCCCAATCCCATGGAAGGAGCAATTTGGAAGGGTACTGGTTGAAGCAATGGCATGTAAAAAACCGGTGATTGGTTCCCAATCCGGTGAAATCCCTAATGTCATAGGCCCTGGAGGCCTGACCTTTGCCCCCGAAGACAAAAATCAACTTGCAAAGCAGATTCTAAGGTTACGAAACTCTAAAGAACTTTGCAGCAGGTTAGCTGAAAAAGGGTATGAACGCGTTCAAAAAATTTATTCGTGGCGGGTAATAGCCGAACGCATGCTTAATCAATGGTATCAACTTCGTGGGTTAGAAACCTGCATAAACGATTAGGATTTTTTTGTGGTTTCGGTCGTAGCTAAAATGAAAATAGCTGATATGGCTGTTTTAAGGATTCATTTTTTGTATTATACTGCCAAGGCAGTTTGATTTTATCCGGAAAGTGCTGGTGTGACATATGAAAAAATCTCCTGTTATCGTTATTGGAATAGATGGGGCAGACCCTATCTTGATGAGAAAATGGGTTAAACAAGGATATTTGCCCACTATAGGAAAAATTAGTGATCAGGGTTCAGGAATCTGTGACCTTGCCTCAAGCCCAAATTCAATGAGTCCTTCTGCATGGACTACTTTTAGAACCGGTCTTTGTCCCGGACAACATGGTATATTCTATTTTATTGATAAAATTCCCGGTCAACATAAACTTCAACACTCCGTGGAAAAAGTGCAAGAGTTTGAGTCTTTTTGGAAAAACGCCGGGGAGCATGGAAACAAAGTGGCAGCTTTGTATTTGCCTTTAAGCTACCCTGCAGAGAAGATCAATGGAATTCAGGTCTCAGGTTGGCTAACACCATCCTTAGGATCTCCCGGTTTTACGTATCCTGCATCTCTGGCGGAGAAAATCACGAGGTTCATGTCGGAATACAAAATTCACCGTCCTTTCAAAGAATTGATAAATATCAAAAAATATGAGCTTGCACTTGAATCCAAGATACGGTCAATCAAAGACAAACAAAGACTTGCTCACTTCCTGCTCAAAGACGAGGATTGGGACCTTGTATTAGTTGGATTCGAAGAAGTAGACCAGTTGCAACACTTCTTCTGGCACTTTATGGACCAAAATCACCCTAAGCACGATAAGGACGCTAAAGAAAACCTGAAGTATGCTATACTAAAAGGATACATGGCTGTCGACGAGGCAATATCGACTCTAAGAGAAAGATTTGGAAAGAATGCAAGATACATAATCTTTTCTGACCATGGATTTCGAGCGAATACATATGGTCCGTTGTATATCAAAGACCTTCTTGTTAAGACAGGTTATCAAGTACAGAAGAGATCATTTCTTGGCGGTCTGTCGCGGCAAGCGTATGGTATGGCAGAGCTATTGCCAACCGGAGTGAAACATTTTTTGGACCATTTACTTCCCAAGACACGTGAGCACGTGCTTGAAAAAAAATGTTTCGGTGATATCAAATGGTCAAGGACAAAAGCGTATACCATATACCTGAACAGAACATCCGAAATCTGGATAAACCTCGATGGACGAGATGAGAAAGGAATCGTTCCCCGAACCGACTACGACAAAATTTGTGATGAACTGACAGACTTACTTCTGCAATGTGAGGAAAAAACATCGGGGGAAAAACCAATTTGTAATATTCTCAAGAAAGAAACTGCTTATAAGGGTAGCAAGGCAGGATTCGCCCCGGACTTGACTTTGAAATGGAGAAAAAATGTTTTCGTAAATGGTTTAACCCTGAAAACAAAGCATGGCAAAATAGTCGCCGACCATTGTATTGAAAACGATATACGGACCGGTGACCATGCTGATTACGGCGTGTTTGTTGATAATAGCGTTGACGACCTGCAAGAGTCAGTTAGAAAAAGAAATATTGCCGACCTTTCCCAGCATATTCTCAGTGCTTTGGATGTTCCTGTAATTTGGGGTAAGCAAAAAATCGAAGGCGAGATTTCAAAAAAAACAAAAAGTGAGACTGCATTTTTGAAACATCCTCAAAATAATAACAAACTAGACTATTCGAAGGAACGAAAGAAACAAATCGAGGAAAGGTTGAAAAGCTTAGGGTATCTTTAAGTTTATTGTGCCTGTGTTTGAAGATGTCCGATTGTTCTTATTTTACGTTGTCTATGTGTCGCTCAATCATGCGTGAAAATTATACCTATCCAAATTCTCAATATCGAAGGAAACATTTATAGTTAGCTTCATATCAAATTGAGAAAGGAAGATAAAAATGAATAAAATCATTAACAAAACAATGGATCGTTCTGATTTGTTGACGGATAAAGCTGGGTATGTTGTAAAAGAGATTGATAATTTGATTGGAACATTGTATTCAAAAAATTTGTACATGACATCTTGGTATGGCACGCTCCCAAGAGGTGTGGGGATAGGACTTAATAAAAATGGAATCAAGAATGTCATCAAAGCAATCTTGGGAAGAACCGAGAAGAATACAGGAGTTGGTATTGAGCGTAGAGGCGTTGATTATGAACCCATCCTTGACGTTGCCGATGATCGGCGGCTTCCTTGGTATTTGTACTGGGAAATTTTTTGGGTTATGAAAAATGGACCAGAAGTCAGGAGCAACATGAGATTGCTAGACGCGGGGGGGGCCTCTTCCCTTTTTAGCTGTTATTTGGCCTCAATGGGTTGTAAGTTACATTCTATTGACCTAAATAAAGCTCTTGTCTCAAACGGCAACAGAATAGCAAAATCAATGGGGTGGAGTATGTATTCTTATGCGATGAACATAAGAAAATTAGATTTCGAAGATGATTATTTCGACCATGCTTACTCAATCTGTGTTTTCGAACACTTAGATTATGAAACAAAACAGTCCGCTCTTTCGGAGATAGGTAGATGTCTTAAACCAAACGGTATCCTAAGCATTACTTTTGATTATCGAAACCCAGCTCCAGACATTACAGGGCGAGGTTCGGATACAAGCGAAAAGAACCAAATTAAGAATCCAGATGACATCAAGCGTAATTTCCTATCTACGGGTTGTTTTGAGCTACTTGGTAACCAAGAATTTTACGATAACGGGAAATCGTATCTCATAAACCCAAAATTTGGTGATGCCTCATATACGTTTGGGGCTATCTTTCTAAAGAAAAAAAGTTAGTGTTAGTTTCGTCGCTATAGAAGAAAAAATCCTGTGTTCATAGTATCTCTATGTGATATCAGTTTATAAATAGAAGGGATCTTAAAAAGTCAGCTTTTTTTAGAAGGCAGTATCAGAGTAATTATTATGCTTAAGGAAACGATTGGAAAGATTATTCACCTATTTTGCAAATTTGCAAGAATACCTTTTCCTGAAGGGCATTTTAGCCTTATTCTTAATGGTCATAGGAATATTGTTGGTGGTAGATGGAGTGAGATAGGAAAATTACAATTTGATTTCATGGTAAGACAAGGTTTGAAACCAAACCACGTTTTAATGGATATAGGATGCGGCTCTTTAAGAGGCGGAGTTCATTTTATCGAATATTTGGACAAAGGAAACTATCTTGGAATCGATAAAAATGAGAGTTGGGTAAATGCCGGCTTAGATAATGAATTACCCCAACAGATGTTCTATAGAAAACAACCAGAGTTTGTCTTTTCTGAAAATTTTGAATTCAGTAAGTTTTCGAAAATTCCAAACTTCGCTATAGCTCAATCTCTTTTTACCCATTTAGATCAAGGGGATATAGAATTATGTTTGAAACGATTACGTGAATTTGTAAATAAGGGGTTCCGATTTTATGCTACTTTTTTTGAAACAAATACTGAAAAGCAAAACCACAAAAAGAGTCACTCACATTCGAGATTTCAATACACACAGAATAAAATGTGTGCTTTTGGTGAGAAATGTGGTTGGAAGGCTAGATATATTGGAGATTGGAATCACCCACGAGGACAAAAAATGATAGAATATACAGCAGCTTAGGCAACTCGGTTTATTATCGCTATCATCGAAAATATGACTTGTAAGGTTCTCAATTTTGACGCAATCAAAATGTTGAGAGGATCAAAAGAGCCGGCAGCTTTAGATAATAACGACACAATCAAATTTAAGTTTATTAAGTTTAGCAGATAGTGACAAGGTAATTTGTAAATGCCAATATTTATGCTTCTCTCGAATACGGTTTTGATAAATCTTGGTTTTCTTGTTTCCTTCTTTTGCAGATACGGTCTGCTATTTCCTGGAAAAAATAATTTTCTGCCTTATAAAAGCAGTTTTCTGTTTTTGACACTAATATACGTTATTACTCTTTCCGTTTTTGGTGTATATAAAGCCAAGTTCAAATCTTCCTGGGAATTGTTTCAAAGAGTGTGTCTGGGTGTTTTTCTTGGGACATTGCTGAATGTTACATTTGTTTATGTCTTTAGAATCCGATGGGGGGCTTTTCCTACCAGTGTTTTTGCTCTTTCTTTTCTTGTTAATCTTCTTCTGATTTTCAAATTTAACCAGTTTGTTCTGAAGGCTAAAAAAAGAATCAGAAAAAAGGTAATACTTATTGGCCAGGGCAAGGTGGATGAACTTGTCGGCAAAAAGGCAAATGTAGAAAGGAAACATATTTACCAGATTAGAGAGTTGCTTAAATACACGAATGTTGACGAAATAGTAATAAGTGAAAAAATCACTAACGCCCAAGACTTGAATTTGCTGCTTTATTTGGAGCAAAAATTGAAGGCAACAATCATGTTTAGCCCTTCAATTTACCTTGAGCTTCTGCCTGAAAGAATAAACGGTAATACTTCCGTCAATACACTAACCACTTTTGTCGGTAAGCAATCGGATATCGATGAACTTCTAATAAGAATACTTGATATAGTGGTGAGTATAAGCATACTGCTCATTCTTTGGCCTGCAATGCTTTTGATTGTTATACTTATTAAGTTGACCTCCTTTGGACCTGTTATTTACAAACAGCAAAGAGTCGGCAAAGACGGTAAAACATTCACTTTATACAAATTCAGAACTATGGTAAAAGATGCCGAAAGAATGCTCGGTCCGGTTCTGGCCAAGCAAAACGACCCCCGTGTTACAAAAATAGGCAGGTTTTTGCGAACGACACGAATTGACGAATTGCCGCAGTTATTGAATGTACTGTGTGGTCAGATATCTCTTGTAGGTCCCCGACCTGAAAGACCACATTTTGTCAAATTGCACAAAGCGCTGCAAGGGCTACGGCTTGTAGTTAAACCTGGTCTGACCGGCTTGGCGCAAATAAGAAGCTATTATGATCTACATCCAAAGCACAAAATCAGGTATGACTTTTTATACATACAAAGAAGAACGCTTTGGCTAAATATTTATATCCTCCTTCAAACCATTCCAGTGGTATTTTCAAAAAAAGGGTGGTAACGTCAAAGTATTTCGTAAACAATTAGTTTTTTTTCCTTTTTGTGCTTGTCAACCCAGACTAAATGTCTTTGCCGGACCTCTCTGTCAAATTCCAGGTCATTTTCATTTGATTTCCGATCTGAAATAAAAACGATATAGGCTGCGTTAATTGGAACCTTTACCTTATTAACGGGTGGTCCTGCTCGCACCCAGAAATAGACCTTTGACTTGCGAATCCCAACACGAAACTGATCCCCATTCCCAAGAATCCAGTTCGTACGTTTCAATATCTCAGGCCTAACTCGTATGGATACCGTAAGCTCATCAACACTATGATTTGGACCAAAGCCTGACAAATCCAGATAGTCCTTTTTACCATCGAAAATCATGCCCTCGCTGTCCCGCCCATTGGCGGCAGGGGCAACTTCTTCCAAACGCCAATATCCTATCAAATCCGGATTTTCTACATCAGGCACCAGGCGATAGTTATACAAATTTACCACTTCTTCTGAAGATAATGCCTTTCCATACAGTACGACCTCATCGATCATGCCTTTGAAACAGGATTTAGCCCCCGTATATGCTTTGCCAATAGCAAAATTGTTACGGCTTGTACCCAAAGGTCCCATTCTGTGTTCTACTGATGATACTAACTTACCATTTATATATAGCTTCTGATATTCACTACCATAAACTCCTACTAAGTGGTACCACTTCCCTGGTGTAATGCTACCTCCGGAAATCATATTTGTATTTATCCCAATCTTTTCTGCCCTGCGATTTGAATAAAAGGCGATACGATTGTCCGATACAGCAATAATATCCCCAGGAGCAGTATTTTCTAATAACCAGTTCGCTGCTGCTCTGTAACCACTTTTTTCTATGCGGATAGGCCTGATCAGTTTCGGAAAACATAGACAAATTCCGACAATAACTAAGGCCTGAAAACAGGAAAACTTTTTTCCATCTCCTTTCCTTATCATTGGGAATTTACTTTCAAGCCATCTTGAGATAATATGCAAACCAACCGGTATATAAAAAATAGTAAACACAACAATAGGCATACAGTGTCTTCGACTTATATAACCATAATTAACATACAGCATCACCATCAGGGTCGAATACAGACCCATCAAAGCAAAAATAAAAAATTTTCCGGTAAGCAACACCTTGCGGAGCCTGCAGAAATCATAATAAAGACCAATAACCAGCATAAGCATGAAAAAATACATCAGATTTTCACTCATCCGCTGTGTAAGCTTGCCGAGAGCTTTGAATATATCAACCGGAACCACCGAACCAGTAAATGGCACTCTTATAAAGGTGGAACTACTTTTTTCAATTTCGCTACATTCCAAAGAATTATTCCAGGTTATAGCCTTTTCCAATTTCTCCGGCAAAACACCTCCTCTGAGCTTCATATAAGGCGCTGCAGGAATTGCAAATCCCAACAGAAGAAACTGCATCGCAAAAAAAGATTTCATCCTGCTCATACCAGCCTTGGGAAAGAATATCGTAATTAACAACCACACAATTCCATATATTACTATTTGTGCACATTCCGGGCGTATTGTTTGCCCAAAGGCTGCTATAGTTCCAGCAACCGCAAACGTCCACAGTTTTCCAAATTTTACTCCCCATATCAGGAATAAAAGGCCCGCAGACAGAAACAGGATGTGCGGCCATTCGCGAATAACATCGCTTCCTAATTCTGCAGGATAAGGCAGGAAGATTAATATCAAAATTGCCCAAAAGCTTTTCTTGCTGTCAATTATTAATTTTCCTATAAGATATAAAGGAACCAAAGCAAGCAGCCTGAATAATAAGGTTACAGCCTGGGCGGAATATACCCAATCCTGAACCGTTGAGTTATTACTGAAGAGACCAACAATCTGATGGGTAATAAAGATAAAAAATGGATAGCCCGGAGGGTGTTTTTTTACGATGCTTACAGGATTATTTGGAAACTGTTGAGCTTGCTCAATATAAAATGCCCCATCCTTGGCAATAAGAACTGTTGTAGCAATTAAATACACACCTATCACAATAGCAATTGCCCCTAAAATTGCTATATGGATAAGGTCTCGCTTTTCAAATATTTTAATCTCATACTTGCCTTGCATCAAATCCCTTTGCCTTTTAGAAGCTCTATGTTTGGCCCATAAATCCTTTTCGCAGAAAATAATTCTCTTTCTATAGGATTATCAGTTATACTTTTTGTTCCGATCCGTCATTAAGCCTTTCAAAAACAGGTTATAATCCCGCTTGTTGAGATTTTTTACTGCGCTATTCCGATTATAGGTGAGGCTTATTGGTTAATCAAATCCATAGTTTATGCCATCTTTTATCCTTCGTCAATTTCTTCTTTAGCTGACTCTTCAAATTTAACACCAAGGACCTAACTGTGTAATGC
>Ga0180438_10007094_pt1 | contig 14806 bp, 8 predicted proteins | sample SS_ome_12_FD_132455 | JGI IMG/M metagenome (GOLD analysis project Ga0180438, IMG submission 132455) | Hypersaline lake sediment archaeal communities from the Salton Sea, California, USA - SS_3_D_2 metaG | ecosystem: Environmental > Aquatic > Non-marine Saline and Alkaline > Hypersaline >...
GAGCAGCGGATCGGTCCCGTGGGTCGCCACCTCGGCGCCGTCATCCAGGCCGTCGGCGTCCGTATCGGCGAGCAGCGGATCGGTCCCGTGGGTCGCCACCTCAGCGCCGTCATCCAGGCCGTCGGCGTCCGTATCGGCGAGCAGCGGGTCGGTTTCGTATGTCGCGATCTCAGCGCCATCCCCCAATCCATCGCCATCGGTGTCGCCATCCAGAGCGCTTGTCTCTGAGGAATCGAGAATCCCATTTGCGTTTGTATCTTCCGTGCCGTCGGAAAGCCCGTCGTTGTCCGTGTCTTGTTTGTGTGGGTCGGTACCGTACTGCAGCTCGTGTTCAAGAATCATCTCGTCTTCGTCATAGTCAATCATGCGGACGGCGTTATGTAGGTTCAATCGTCCATTGGTCAGGGTCTGTTTCCCCGGTGGCATGGTTATCGGGTCCACGTTAGCCAAGATAAGCGCCTTGATTTGGGCGCAAGACAAACCGGGTTCGACAGACTTGAGAAATGCCGCTGCACCGGCAACCATGGGCGACGCCATGGAAGTGCCTGGCATGAATTCTAGCTCCGTTCCATCGAATGCACCATTGGGTGGCCATACCTTGACCTTGAAGTTGTCCAGGTAAACACCATCGTTTTGAAACAGACCGTTCGAATAGAAATACCAACAGAACGCGGCTTGACTGGCTCCGGAGACATAGATGGGCGGCTCTTGCCATATTCCTGTGCCGCCATAGATCGGCTCGCCCATTAGCAGCCACGAAGACCAGTCGGTGTTGAAGACTATTTCGGGGCTGAGGAAATCCGAACACAAATCGAGGTAGGCCTCGTAATAGAATTCTACAGACACCCCGCTTCCGAGCGGAAAGGTAATTGTGGGCACCAACTCGAGAAAAGAATCCGTGTAGGGTGCGTAATATCCGGAAGGACTGTCGGACATCCAACAGTTACCGTCAGAAAGTTCCTCCAGGCCCCACCAGGCGTTTGTGCCGGAAACCCACCAGTCTGTCAATACTTTGCCTTGTTCGCACTCGAAGTCGTCCTCGAAAAAGATACGGTATGGTACCGTGCTGAGGATATCCACCCCGGGCGCTGCGAGATCGACGGAAGCGGCGCCCCAGTGCGAGAACGGCGCAAACTGGTCGCGTGAGTCACTGGCTGCGACCGCGATTATGTTGTCAAGCGTGTAGGACGATGGGTAGTTTGACGTGCTCGGGTTGTCGTTGTCCGTTGCCGGATCATTTCCGGCGGCGGCACAGACAAGAATCCCGGATTCCGCCAGTGCTTGGATAGCCAGGTAGGCGGTCGAAGACTCGTTCGGGCCGCCGACGCTACAGTTTACTATCCAGATGGGCTGGCCGGCGTCCTTGAGTATCTTGGTATATCCGAAGGCGCTGGCCATGGCGTCGACCGTAGTCACGACACCATGTGAATCAAGTATTCTAAGAGGCAGTATTTTTACCTTTGATACTACGCCACATACCCCATTTGCGTTGTTGCGGGCCGCCGCGACGACGCCCGCCACATGGCTACCGTGCTTGTTCTCATCCCACGGCGCGTTATGTCCGCCAACAAAATCCCATCCCCACGCATCGTCAACGTAACCGTTGCCGTCATTGTCGACTCCGTCGTCGGGGATCTCGTCAGGGTTTACCCAAAAGACCTCCGCCAAGTCCGGGTGATCGAAACATATCCCGCTGTCGATAACGGCAACTACGACCTCCTGGCTGCTGAGCGGGTAACGCCAGGCCTCGGGGGCATCGATGTCGGCGTCGGCCAGCCCAACAGTCCCATTGACGGCTCGTCCCGTGTTATGGAGTCCCCACTGGTCTGCAAATCGGGGATCGGTTGGAACCACTGGATTCGGCGGCAACCCCTGCGCGTAACGATAGTAATTCGGTTCGGCATATACGACCATCGGAAGACTCTCGTATTCTGCGACGGCCCGCGCCGGGTTTTTGCCCACAGAAAGCTTAATGTGATCGACTCCAATGGCGTCCAGGCGTTTGATGACCGTGGCGCCCAGCGATTTGTGGGTATCGGCAATGGACTTAGGTGTCGTGGTCTCTCTAAACCGCACAAGCAATTCGTCCGGGACGTATGCCGTCGACGGTTTTTGCGCTTGAACGTGAAAGGAAAGAACGAGGCATGAAAACAGAAGGAAATATCCCGACAGTTTCATTCTAAGCCTCCCAGCAACGGCCACAACCCTTTGGTCTACTGCGGCCAAACACACTAGGCCCGTCCGCTTGCACACCGTCCAATCCGACTTGTCCTAACTGCGGCCGCAGCAACCTCTCTTGTTCTCTTAACAGCCGCAATCCGGCATCGGTTGACGGATGCGCACATATCAGGTGGCATGATAACCATACACTGAGATCATTGCTGGCGTCAACTGGTTGCTTGGTGCGATACAGGACGTAACTAGGCAGTACCGCATTCCCGGTTGGGCGTTTTACCGGACCTTATCTGCAATATAGCTTATTACGGGTCCGATGGATTTTGCATCCTGTACGATCTGCTGCATGGCGAACCCCGCCAGCGCAAAGAACAGCGCCACCAAGAATACTGGGAACCAGGTCCGGCGTAGCGCCCCGAACAGCCAGTAGGATTGAGCGTTGATTCGGAGCCTCTTATACACTCTGCACATGACAATCCCGTCCACCAGCACCTCGGCCAGCAGCGCGGGGGCCGTCCACACGACATACAGGCAGACCAAAAACCCAGCGCATAGCGCGGCAACGGCAATAACGATGAAAAGGAATTCGTCCATGTCAAGAGCGCCTAGGGCCTCTCCGCCGGTTGCGCCTCCAGCCTCAACGCTAGGGACGTCGCTAGCGGCTGCATGTGAGGCATCCGCAAGAGCATCTACAGCTTGGAGAGCGTCAACCGGACCGACTTGAGAATCGTCGAACATCGCACAGCCGCTCAGCCATATTCGGAGCAGTGCGAGGAACACCAGATAGGCGATGCCAACAGCGAGCGGGTAGCGAACGCACATGCTCCCAACACCCGCTTTGAGCATGACGAAAGAGGCAAGAAAGCCCGCGGCGCCCGTTGCAGAAACAATGATGAACATGTGCAATCTGGGCGTACCTTTCGTGCGAAGGTATTGTTCGACGCGCCTAAGGGCGCGATCCCTAAGCCTCTGCAGATCCTGAGTCATAGTTCCCCTTCGCCGCTAACGTTGCGTTGAGCGGCCCCGTGAGGACGCTCGCTACGCCGCTGATGCGCCGTTTCATACATTGTATCATGGTCATTCTTGAATCCGCCGTCAGAGATGTCAACCGTTCCGAGTCTAAAGCATCTTTGTCATTCGATAAAACTTTAACGCTGGTATGGGCAAGCGCTTTGGCCACTGTGACCCGACGCTCATCCCGCGGCGCTCGTAGAACCGACGGGCTCCCTCATTCTTGGCTGAGACATCAAGGGACAGTCGAGTTGCTCCACTCGCACGAGCCCGCTGTTCAAAGTAGTCCATCAAGACCGTGCCAACGCCATCGCCGCGAAGTTCTTTGTCAACGGCGATGGCCTGAAGGTAGAAATCGCCGTCGGAGATTGAGTCGATGATTCGCATGAGCGGCGCAAACAGTATCAACACAATCCTCATCCGTAGATTTCGCCGGCCCGCAGCCTGCTTCAAGGGTCGGCGTGAGGAACGGCGATGTTGCTCGGCGGTGAAGCCCGAGACCATTCCGACGATGACGTTGTCACGTTCTGCAAAGGTTACGTTCTGGTACGACAGGTCGTGGTCGGGCTGGGTAAAGGCCGTAGCGATTATGTGCCTGAACCGGCGGCCGAGCATAAAGCGAAAGAAACCCTCGGCCGCTTCGTCGAGATACCGGGCAAATGACAGACCCTCATCGAACGTCGGGTTGGCGGCCCGAAGGGCTATCGAACGTTGACCCATGATGACCCTTGCCAATACAGCAATCGGGGCAGAATTCGACTCTTCATTGTCTCGTCCTTCGCCGAACGTTTGGATCGGCCGCGCGTTCAGGAGTTGGCTGGAACCGTTGGTTCGGCTACCGGTTTCTGTTTGGCAAACAACCAGACACCCAACTTGAAAACCGATACAGCGAGTACTACGGCGCCAATAAAGCAAACAATATGAATATGCCCATCCCGTCGCTCGACTGGAACGATGTCGCGAACCATACTTAGGGTTGCTTGCAACAGGAAAAATGCACTGAGGCCAATAGGCCACTTCGGCAACGACTGTCTGACAGTAGGGCACCGATGGCCAAGTGAGCGAAGCAAGTACCTGCTTGTAAACCAATAAATACTTACTGCAATGATACTCACGAGAAAGGCACTAAGGTTGAGTGTAAAGTCTTCGCTCAAGCCAGAAGATGTCCTCATCCTGATGTCCAGGAACACTGCCAGAAAGTATGCGAGACCAACACAATAAGAGGCAACAAGACCCTTTATCGTTGCAGCGTCAGTCCTGCGAATCCCCTGGTAGCCGAAGTACAGGCCAAAAAATGCTGGCAAGCCCATGAAGATAGGCATGAGTATTCTAAATGGTATGCCCGCATCGGATTGGGATGTGTCAAAGAAGCTGAACCAAGGCGGTGATACGTTCCATAGCCAGAACAGGCTGACACAAATTGCGAGGCCAGCCAGAATCCTAATCACCCATGCAAATCTAGGAGGCGAATTCATTGTTCAGTCCCTCTTTGCCGAACTTCTCCATACGAAGCTTCTTCGTACGATCACTGTAGGCGGGCAGGCCTGCCCATTAATGATCCAACCAAGATCATAGCATCTGCGGCCTGTAACGCCAAACCGGAAAACAGATTACAGAATCACCGGCCTTCCCGGACAGGCGTTTCACATTGAGAAATAACGATTCATGCGCCTTGGCGGCACTCCGTCAACAAAAACGTTTCGGCCGGCCGGCTTCATGTAGTAATAGGCCACACTGCGATAGAGACCTGTACAGTTATTGCTGGAACCGTGCTCAAGTGTGAACGCAATTTTCCGACTAAAAGGCACGCAGTCCGAAAGATGAAACCGATAACCGAAAAAGGCGTTACCGAAGAAGGCGTTTGGCGCCCCAAACGCCCTGCCGCCCGACAAAGGTGCTATGACCGGATGAAACCCCCAAGCGTCGTTCACGTAATCTTCATTACCAGTGCCCCACATTGTTCTTTCGGGCTCATCGTCTACAAAGACGGCCTCGTCCGCTTCCCCGCCAGCCCGATGATACGGCGTCTCTGAAAGATCCACGTGAAAGCAACACCCAACAAAATGGCCCGCGCCATGGGCTCTCAGTATAGGATAATTATGAGCGCCGGTCTGGTTGCGTAGATACATGACTTCGTCCCGGTAGTTGCCGAGGTCATAGCCAAAGGTGGAATCTTCACCGTGGTAAAGGGCCTTGAAGTGACAAAGGTCCTCATTCCAGACCGATTGATTCGTGTACTCGATTTCGTACTCTATCTCATCGGTATCGAGACATGAGGCGTTCCACAACTCGATCACTGCTCGCTTACGAACCGGCATTGGGAAATAACAGGCATACTCCATTCCTCGTCTGCAAATAGCTGCTGTCTCGTAGGACTCAAACGCACCAAAGTCCATGAAGAACGCGGCCAAAGGACTCTTCACGGACGGTCGCCGGCGCTCCGGAAGGCCCTCGATAGACAAGTCCTCGTCCCAATACGCTCTAATCAGAAGGTTCTCTTTAAGATGTTTGGCCTTTACCTCGTCTCCCGGCCACGGTAACTTGACTTTCAATGCGCTGATGGTAAGCGGCCCCGAATGGTCAAACATCAGATGTCTTTCGCCAGCCCTTACTACGCACCGACCATTGGCATGCTCCCCGACGGCGGACTGGTCGCGACACTGCGTTAGTCGGTTTATCATGAGGAGAAGCTCACTTGTGAGGGATTCCAAGGTCTTCGCAGAAAATGTTGGCAGGCCGTGCGGCGCATCGCAAAGCACGTAGTTGACTTGGTAGTACACGTGCGGCGCGGGAGACAATACGATCTTACACCCGTTGTTAAAAGGGATGGGGCAGTAGGAAGTGTGGCCCAGCGGCTTGAGAGCAGCGACGGCAGCCTCGATTTCGGGCGTACCCCTTCGCAACCAGCCGGCGCCCCAATGCAGAGGGGATCGCTCGAGGAATTGCTCAAAGGGCTCGTCGATAGCTGGCGACTCGCTTCCGTCAAGGTAGATTCTGATCGCTCCGGCGGGATTGGCCGACCAGATACGGGTAATAAGCCCCGGCCCATCAACATCCATGACGATCCCGTCCTGCCCGATAACTTGTTCATAATTGCCCCAGTCATAGTTGCCGCCTTCTCGGTCATAACTACTTGCCATGTAGGCGCGAAATCGCTTACGCGCGGGCAAATTCCCCAAGTCAAACAAGTCAGCAATACTCGCTATATTCATTTCTCTACACATCCTTTCGGATAACGGTTTGCGCTTCGGCGGCCAGCATCCGGCTCAATCCGCCGGTTCGGCGCGTTAAATGACGGTGTTGTCTCCTGGCAACCAATGTTTCCACTGACCGGATAGATAGGCGGCATAAGAAGTTTCTTCGTATACAGGCTTTAGGCAGGCAAATCTGCCTTCCTATGACGTAGTGAAAATGATAGCATTTGGGGCTTGTAATGCCAAGTACAGCAATAGATTACGAAATCAGTTGCATTTGTTCGGACACCATATCCAGCTTCTTCGTGTCAAACCTGTCCGGGTGGAGGTGTCCTCAGAACGGTTCTGGTGTAGTCTAGAGCGTAGAAGGAGTTGATGCGGCATGGTTTGGTGGAAACGGCGGACGGACGGCGAGGTAATCGCCCGGGTGCTTGCAGGCAGGCGCGATGAGTTCGGCGCGTTGGTCAAGCGCTATCTGCCGATGGCGCATGCCGTGGCGTATGCGCAGTTGGGCAACCATGCCGACGCCGAGGATGTCGCGCAGGAGGCGTTTATCAAGGCGTATCGGGCGCTCGATTCGCTGCGCGATCGGGCACGGTTTCCGCAATGGCTCAAGTCGATCGTCCGCAACCTGGCCGCAACGTTCCAGACCACCGAGGCGCGGCGGGCGGCTCGCGCCGATAAGGTGAGGGGAACCGAAATGATTGAGCCCGATATGGCGCAGCGCGAACTCCACGACCTGTTACGGAGCAAGTTGTTCGAACTGGATGAGGAGCACCAGGAAGTCCTTTTGCTTCATTACTTTGCCAGCATGAAGGTCCGCGAGATGGCCGACAGCCTCCATATCACGTCCGCCGCCGCCGCAAAACGCCTCCAGCGCGCCCGCGAGACACTCGGGAAACGCCTTGTCGATCAACTTGGACCATCGTTCCGCCCCAAGAAACCCTCAAAGAAGCATGTGGCCCGCATCCTCGGCGCCGTTGTTGCCGTGCCGGTTTCGTGGCAGCCTGCCGCATCTACAGCAGGCGCCGCCATTGCCGGCAAGGGACTACTAACCTCAGGAGCACTACTCATGAGCACGAAGAAGATCGCGGCTGTAGCTGCCGTTGTTCTGGTGGTTTTCGCAGGTTGGCGCGTTTTGCCCAAGGCGATACCGTCCTTACGGGGAATGGACAGGCAAGAAGAAACGCCACCGGCCCAAGAGGAAAATACCGTTTCGGATGCACGCGAATCAGCGGACGTAGCCCCTCAAACAGAAGAGGCCGTTGCTACAGCCCCTGAAGCTGTGCTCGCAACATCGGATTCCCTCGACGAGCCGCCAGTCGTGGCCGAGGAACGGCATCCCGGACTCAGCATCAGCGGCTGGGTTCATGATGACGACGGCAATGCTGTCGAAGGCGCTGCCGTGACCGCTCAAAAAGCCGGCGGCGGCATGGCCGGCGCCGGGGCATCGAGCGACGCCGAAGGCCGATTCCTCCTTTCGGGACTGTCCGAAGGCGCCTATAGCGTCGGCGCGCTGAAGCCCGGCGAGGGATTCGGGTACGTGGCGGGTGTCAAAGCCGGCGCCGACAACGTCGTTATCGCGCTCGTGCCAACGAGCGGCATCAGTGGGCGCGTGTACGACCAGGAAACGGGCCAGGGAATCGAGGACGCCATCATCGAAGTTTATTCCTTCAACGAAGCGCTGGCCCGGGAAGGTCTGCCGTTACTGCAGCATCTCCAAGGCCAACAAACCCGGGCGGACGGCAGCTATCGCGTCGAGCTGCCCGCGCCAGGTCTCTATGCGCTGCGGGTGCACCAGCTACGCGGTTATATCGCACCTGACTGGCAACGTGCCGACCTCGAGGAAGGCGAGGATCGGACAGGGGTCGATTTTGCGCTGGCTCGAGGAGGAACCATCGCCGGCACGGTGTTCGATCCGGAGGGTCAGCCGCTTGCCGGGGCAAAACTCGAGCTGATTCTGCAACTAGCCGACAGCGGGGCGCCGCGCGCTACGGCCACCAGCGACGCCGAGGGCGCCTATGTGTTCGGTGTGAGACCGGGCGGGACGTATGTCGTGCGCGCCGCCCACCGGGACTATGCCATGGGCGAAAGCAGCCCGGTCGTCATGGGTGCCGATAAGGACATCGACGGCGTCGACGTGTATATGGCCTACGGTCACGTCGTTCATGGTTACGTGATGAACTCGGCCGGCAGCGGCATCGCAGGTCTTGAGGTAGAACTGATAGACAAGGGTGGCCATCTGTGGACGCCGCTGCCGCTCTTGAGCGCCGTCACTGAACCGGACGGCGCGTTCGCCATTGCCAACGTCCCGGCGGGCGAGTATAAACCGGTGGTCAAGACCGCTGGGATTTTCACCAAGGTAATCGGCACGCCGTTCACCATGCCGGCTGACTCCGACCTGTACGACGTCATCATCATGATCGGCACACAAGTCGAAGGATTTATCAGCGGGAGACTCACCGGTTCAGACGGCGCCCCTATATTCGGCGCTGAGGTAGCTGCATCTTCAGGCAGTGTGGTCGGCTGGTCGAAAACCGGCGCCGACGGCTCCTACCTTATCGAGGGGTTGGGCGGCGCTGAGTTGCTGGACATCGAGGCCAAAGGATGGGCTGCCGGCTACGGCCGAGACAGGCGCCAAGGTGTGCCGGTGAATTCCGAAAACGTCGATTTCGTGCTCGCTCGGCAAGGCGCCGTCAAAGGTCGAGTGGTTGACGGAACGACCGGCAGACCGATCACGGCATTCGAGGCGCAATGGGATTCCTGGGGATGGGAAAAATTCAATTCGCCCACAGGCGAGTTCGAGCTTAACAAAATCGAAAGACAACGGGTGACGGTTCAGGCCCGCGCCGAAGGATACGGCGTCGGCAAAACGGACGAGATAGATATTCCGCCCGCGAAAACCGTCGAGGGAATCGTGATTGCCCTGTATAGAGGCAACGAGGTCACGGGTATCGTCTTCGACGCGGGCACAGGCCAGCCGATCGAGGGCGCGCGGATCAAGACATTCGACGGCGAACTACGTTCTGAGTACCTGAGTCGGGAATATGCCTGGGGCGCGCAGGACCCGTTCACGGACGCCGAAGGACGGTTCCGGTTGACAGGATTGGCCCCGAAGACGCCGGTCAATCTCGTGGCGTGGCACGCCGGCTATGCACCCGCCGTGCGTATGGACTTTCTGGCCGCGCCCGGCGCTGAGGCGACATTCCTTCTCGGGCGAGGAGGCACGATATCCGGCGTGGTATACGATGGCACGCAGCTTGTCGGCGGCGCCGCAGTCGTGTGCTTCCGACAGGATCTGGGCGCCGCCCCGTCCGACACGTTCAGCTATCATGCGTTTGGCCCTGCGAGCGGCTCGGGCGAATTCGAGATCGCCAACCTGCCGCCGGGCCCATATGCGCTGCTGTGTTTCCAAACCTTCGACGCCAGTGCCGGCCCGGCCTGGATCGATCGGATTCTGGTCGAGGAAGGCGAAACTGTCGAGATCGACATACAACTCGCCGACTGCGGCGTCATCAGCGGCGCCGCATCAGGCGCCGCGCCCGGCGCGCCTGTCGAGGTGGCCGTGTTCTCTGCGGACTGGCCGGATGAGCCGTATTACATGGATCGCTGCGACGCCGACGGCCGGTTCCGCATCCCCGGCCTGCAGGCCGGCGAGTACATGATCCGCGCCGTCCAGGGCCGCCGCCAAGCTGAGCAAACCGTCATCCTCAACCCCGGGGACGACTTAAACATAGCGCTTCAACTGCCTTAACGCGGCAACAGGGGCAGCCATACACACGTCATTGCTGCCCCCCACCCCGCCGAAGGTGGGGCGGGGCGTAGCCTGACGTCTTTTCGCACGCCGTCATCAAACGACGTGTAAGGGGAGAGCGCCTTGATGAAAGGCGCTGGGCAGCAGCGAAAAGGGATTGCCGCGTCGCTGCCCCGCCCGGAGGCGGGGTACGCTCCTCGCAATGACGGGTGAGGGGACGGTGTCTTGATGAAGGGCGTTGGGTAGCCGCGAAGGGGGATTGCTGCGCCGCCCGGGGCAGAAAGGGACTGTCCTCGCGAGTCCCCGAGCAGGGACTGCCCTTTTTTGCCCCCTTTTTGCTCGTCGTTGTTGCCAGCATCTAATCCGCGCTACTTATATGGATCCGCGGCCCCGCCGTACGGGTCTGTTGCGCCGTAAACGTCTTGGGGGCCGCCGAGGTCGAATCCTTCGAGCCCTTGGAGTATGGGTTGGTTGTCGAGGTGGCGGGTTTCGTTGGCGCTGGTGACCCGGATGGCGGGGCGGTCTTCGAAGGGACATACGTTCTCGCAGATGCCGCAGCCGATGCATACGGAGGCGTCAACACGAGGCTGGCGGATGGTGCGGGTGCTACCGTCGCGCAGCGTGACTTCGGTATCGACGGTGTAAATGGCTTTCTTCGGCAGCGGGCAGTGTTCCTCGCAGACGATGCAATTCTGGCCGTAGGCGTAAGGCAGGCAGCGGGTCGTGTCGAAGCTCGCCAATCCGATGACGGTTTTCTTCTTCGCGTCGAGCGACAAGGGCTCGATAGCGCCGGTCGGGCACGCCTGGCCGCACCGATTGCATTCGTATTCGCAGTAGCCGATGCGGGGCACCAGCCGCGGCGTCCACAATCCTTCGATGCCGGCTTCCGCGAACGTCGGTTGGAGCGCGTTGGTGGGACACACGTTCATGCACAGCCCACACTGAATGCACCGCGCCAAGAACTCGCGTTCTTTCAACGCGCCCGGCGGGCGGATCAGGGCGGGATTGAACGTTTTGGCTTGGGCGTGCGGCGTCAAGCGAAACATCAGCATCCCCCCGATGCCGCCCGCCATGGACGCCAATAACGCCCGTTTCGAGATGTCGAGCTTGCCTGCGCTCGCCCTGCGGAAGGGCGAGCCGAACCCGAATGACACCGACTGGGCCTCGCACACGTGGACGCAGTTCCAGCAGCCGAAACATTCGGTGGGCAGCCATTCGCCCGGTTTTTGCGGTTGGGCGGCGGCGGGGCATACGGCGGCGCACCGCGTACAGTTTGTGCAGATGTGCGGCTCGTTGGTCAGACGCAGCAACGCGCGCCTCGCAAACAGGCCCAGCAGGGCGCCCAACGGACAGATGTAGCGACACCAGAACCGGGGCCGGACGAAGTTCAACGCGACGGCGACCACGAAAATGAAGAACAGGACGCTGCCGCTCAGGAATGCGGTTCGATCGGCGAGGAAGACGTGGCTCCGGAGAAACTTGTACGCCGGTTCCGTGGCATCCTTGAGGTGCAGCGGGCCGACGTGCGGGTCGCCGACGTAGATGGCGGTAGCACCGTCTTCGACCGCGTATTGCGTAGCGGGATACAGCGCCGTCACCATGCTGCGATAGAGCATCGAGAACGGGTCGAACACGCCGATCCAGCTAGCGCCGAACACCGCCATGACGATAAGGCCCGCGAGCAGATAGTATTTGGCGCGTTGCCACCCGGACCATGCGCCTAACTTGGCCGTTGCGCGGCCGGCTTTGCGGCGCAGCCAACTCGCCATGTTGTGCACCGTCCCGAGAGGGCACACCCACCCGCAGAAAACGCGGCCTAGGATGGCGGTTGCGCCGAGCGTGATGAGCGAGAACAGGAGCAGCGCCGGCACGGCGTGGGCGGCAAGCCACGTAGCGATCAGCACCAGCGGGTCAAGCAGAAAGAACAGTTGCAGCGAACGCTTTGGATCCTCGGATAGGCTTGTCTGCGCTTCCCAAAATAGCAACAAAAAAAGGAGCAACACGGCGCCTTGCACGATCCGCCGCAACCATTGCATCCACTTGGCGTTCACGCGACCGACAGCTCGTCGAGCGCGAGCTTCCGATAATTCATTTCGCCTAGACCCCGCTCATGGCCTTCCCGAACCGTCGGGAGGGTCTTCGGATCGAGGCCAAGGAGTTCACCGGCCAACGCGTCCAGCGCCACGATATCCGTGCCGGCCGCCACGGTGTCCATCCGTTTCACGTCCGCCAATGAACCGCCGGAGGGGCCGTTGCCGGTGAGGATGCGTACGGCGTCAAGTACGCATAGCCGGGGTTTCATGAAGGCCGTGATGTCGCAGAGGCAGGGGGGGATATCGGCGTGCCATTTGCCGCGTTCCCCGCCGGCAACGCCCATATAGTTTTTCATGCACGCCGTAAAGGGGGCTTTTAACAGATTGTGGTGTTTGACGACGGGCACGTTGATTACGAGATCGCTCTCGACAATCTCCGGGTAGACGGGCCATTGCTTGAGCCGCTCGCCGCCTATCGACATCTCACGAAACCGGTTCGCATCGAGCACGACCACTTCTGCGTCCATGGCCTTGGCCGCCGCCTCGATGCCGCTGTTTGCGTAAGCCAGCTTGGCAGGATTGCACGGGTTGTCGCCCACCTTCACCTTTTTCGCCCCCGCGTTATAGCAGAGCCTGATAAGCGTGGCCACCACGTCGGGATTGGTATCCGCCGCTTGCTCGGGTCTTCGGTTCCAGCCGATGTTCGGTTTGATCCAGACCACGTCGCCCGTGCTCACGAAACGGTTCATACCGCCCAAGGCATTGATGGCCTTTTCTGTGAGGCGCTCGGCCAGTGCTTTGATCTGCTCGGGTTCCGAGGCCTCCTCTCCCGTCCACCGGGCAATGGTCATGTCGATCAGCCCGCTCTTCTTAGTCTCTTGCGCCGAGCCCGCCCTAAACGGCGACAGCGCCATGGCCCCGCCGGCCAACGCGGCCCGGCGAAGGAAATCGCGTCGCGTGTGCATACCCATAGCCACCGCTCCTCCTCGAGATATGGCCCTAATTCCTCGTTCTACTGCGGCAAAGGGCCGCGCCACCTTACTTACAGGACAATAGAAATAATCGGATAATTCCTTGGTTAACAGGCCACCGACGGCTCGTGCGCCGGCTTTATCGACGCGGCCTTCGGCTTACGGCATTATAGCCTGGCGTCCGTCGCGCGTCCAAAGCGGCGTGGCCTCACGATTCAAACACAGTTGCGCCGTTGCCGGCGATTAGGTTCTTGTACCAGTACGCCGAGTCTTTCCAGAAGCGTTCGCCGGTTTCGAGATTGACATAAATGAGTCCAAGGCGCTCTTTGTAGCCTTCCGCCCACTCGAAGTTGTCCACGATCGACCAGTGGAAATAGCCTCGCACGTCCGCGCCGTCATCCATGGCCCGGGCAAGTTCGCGCAAATGCCGCGCAACGAAGTCGATGCGTTGCGGGTCGTGGACCTTGCCGTCCAGCGAGGGCCAGTCGTTGCACGAGGCGCCGTTCTCGGTGACATAGATGGGGAGGCCGTACCGCTCGAAGAGGAATTTCACGCCCCAATACATGACCTCAGGCGTAACCACCCAGTTGAACGCCGTCAAGGGCGTCTCAGGCGGCCACTGGACCTCGACGGGCGCGCCGTCCTCGCCGGCCCGCACATATATCCCCGCGTAGATGTTGATGCCGAAGAAGTCGAGTGGTTGATGGATAATCTTCATGTCCTCGGCGCGGACAAGTGCCATCTTGTCGCCGCAGACTTCGAGCATGTCCTCGGGATAGCGCCCCAAATAGATGGGATCGAACCACCCCGTGTTGCTCCAACTCGTTATCTTGTCGTAGGTAAACATCGACTTGCGGGCCGCCTCGACGTCCGCGGCCTGTCCTGAAACCGGGATCTTGAATACGCCGTGCGGCGCGAATCCGACCGCCGTGTCCTTGGCGGAACCGGCCCGGAGCGCCTGCACCCCTTTTCCGTGCGCCAGCAGCACATGGTGCGCAATCCGCAGGAATTCGCTTTCCAGCAGTTTGTAGCCGGGCGCGTGCTGGCCGAGTTCGTAGCCCAGGCCGACAAAACACTGCGGTTCGTTGAACGTCATCCAGTGGCCGACCCTATCCCCAAGTTTCTCGACGACGACGGCGGCGTATTCCGCGAACCAGTCCGGGCTCGAAGGATTGAGCCAACCGCCGCGCAGATGCAGGGCATACGGAAGGTCCCAATGGTAAAGGGTTACGAATGGCGCGATATTCGCCCCGAGCAGCGCATCCACGAGCCGATCATAGTAATCGAGTCCTTTCGCGTTGACTGTCCCGACGCCCTCGGGCAAGACACGCGGCCAGCCGATGCTGAACCGGTACGCGTTCAGCCCGAGTTCTTTCATGTGCGCCACGTCTTCTTTGTACCGATGGTACTGGTCCGAGGCCGTGTCGAAGTGGTGGTCCCGCCACACCTTGCCCGGCGTGTGCGCGAACACGTCCCAAATCGACGGCCCCCGGCCGTCCTCCGCGACGGCCCCCTCGACCTGTACCGCAGCCGACGCCGCGCCCCAAACGAAGTTGTCCGGAAACTGCTTCACAATGCGGTCCTTTCTACCTGTTCCTTACCAGAGCCACCTCCAAATCACGCCAAAGCACGGCCCGCCCACACCAGGCCTCTTCCCAATATCGCCAA
>Ga0180438_10007096_pt1 | contig 14805 bp, 6 predicted proteins | sample SS_ome_12_FD_132455 | JGI IMG/M metagenome (GOLD analysis project Ga0180438, IMG submission 132455) | Hypersaline lake sediment archaeal communities from the Salton Sea, California, USA - SS_3_D_2 metaG | ecosystem: Environmental > Aquatic > Non-marine Saline and Alkaline > Hypersaline >...
TCGGTGGTCAACAAGCCGTACCTTGCGGTGGACGGAGGGGGGCGGGTGTACGTGACCGATCCGGAGGGCTATCGGGTGCTGGTCTTTGAGGGGGATGGACAGCCGGTGGCCGTCTTTGGACAGATTGGGGTGGGTGCGAGTTCGTTCAACCTGCCGACGGGCATCGCGGTAGACGCGGAGGGGTATGTGTACGTGGCCGACGCGGACAATCACCGCATCATGAAATTTGCCCCGCTCTCGCCGTAGGAAACGAGATGTCGCTGGCAGGATCCCGTTCTGTGCGAAACCTGAGCCTGGCCGCTGGGGCGGTGGCGTTGGCCGCCTGGGCCCAGCGCCTTTTGGCAGACGATCATTTGCGCGATGGGTTGATCGTCTATGCCGTTGCCGGGGTGATCTTTGCCTTTGCCCTCCGCCGCCAGGGCGATCAGCCCAGGTGGGACGGCGTCTTTGCGCCGGCCGGGTCCTCTGCTGTCCACAGGCCCGCATGGCGCCGATGGGCTGCTCTGGCAGCGGTGGCCCTGTCCGGCGCGCTGGCTATGGCCGCTCTGCAGCTCTTTGAGGAGCAGCTCAGGCTTCCCAGAGCGTGGTATTTCTACGTGGCGAGCATCGCCCTGTTTCTCGTGGCCGTTTACCTCGGCTTTTCTCGAGTCTCCAACCTTCCAGCGTTACGGCCTGCCGACCGGACGACCGTTCTAATCCTGGCCCTGATTCTCCTCCTGGCCGTTTTCATGCGCCTCTATCGCCTGGACACCCTCCCTTATGGCTTGTGGTATGACGAGGCGGACAATGGCCTGCAGGTGCGCCACATGATTCAGGATCCAGGCTGGCGGCCGGTTTACGTGCCCTCGACCAACCTGCCGGCTCACTTTTTGTACCTGGTGCTGTTGTCGTTCAAAGTCTTTGGCCAGACGCCGCTCGGCTTGCGGGCCGTGGCGGTCGCTCTAGGCCTGCTGACCGTGCCGGCAGCTTACCTGGTTGGACGAGAGCTCTTTCCGCACGACCGGCGGTTGGCGCTGGCGCTGGCCTTTTTCCTGGCCGTCTCCCGCTGGGACATGAACTGGAGCCGCATCGGGATGCACGGCGTCTCGGTACCGTTCTTCGAGCTGCTGGCCCTGGGGTTGCTCCTCCGCGCGCTGCGCACCGGCCGGTTGACGGCGTTTGCCTGGGCCGGCCTGGCGCTGGGCCTGGGGCTATGCTTCTATACCCCCTTTCGCCTTTTCCCGGTCGTACTCGTGCTTTTCCTGTGTGTCTGGTTTCTCGATGGGTTGCCGGGGCGGCAGATGATACTCGTCCATGCGCGGGCGGCTATCGCGCCAGCGATGGTCTTTGGCCTGGCCACGTTGCTGACCATTGCGCCGGTGGCGCAGTTCGCCCTACGAGAGCCGGACCTCTTTTGGGAGCGCGCTCGCAGAATGTCGATCCTGAAGGACCCCAGTGCCACCGACCTGCCCACGGCGATCGCGCAGAACGCAGCCAAGCACGCTTTGATGTTCAACTATCGCGGTGACGTCAACGGCCGGCACAACCTGCCCGGTGAACCGATGCTCGACGATGCCGTCGGGGTCCTCTTTGTCCTGGGTCTCTTTGTCTGCCTGGGACGACTGAGGAGGCCCAAGTACCTGTTGCTGGCGCTGTGGGCGGTCATCATGTTGGCCGGTGGCGTCCTGTCGGTGACGTTCGAAGCACCCCAGTCGTTGCGCGCCATCGGCACGCTGCCGGCAGCCTATGCCCTGGCCCTCGTTCCGCTGGACCTGCTCCTGTCCGAGGCTGAGGCGCTGTTCCGCCGTCCAGGTCCCCGGCGTGCCGTGCAGGGAACGCTGGCCGTGCTGCTGGTCTTTGTGGGCGGGTCCAACTTTTACACCTATTTTTACCGGCAGGCCAGGGACTTTGCCGTGTGGAATGCTTTTGCCACGTCCGAGACCCAACTGGTGCGCGAGGTTCAGCGCCTGCGCGATGGTTATGACCTCTACTTTGACCCGCTCCTTTTCCGGCATCTGACGACTCAATTTCTTCTGCCTGATTTCACGGATTACGTGGCTTATGATCCGGCAACGATTCTCCCCGTGCCCGATCCAACCCCGGGCAAGTGGGGCGTCGTGCTGTTCGTTGCGCCGGATAGCTGGCCGACCCGCGCGTTGCTCGAGCATTATTATCCCACCGTGTCACCGGAAGCGTTTGCCCATCCCTACGGCGGGCCGGCAGCGCTTTTCACCTACATCCTGGACAGAGAGACGATTGCCGCTGCTCATGGCCTGGCGGGACGTTACTACCTGGCTGGCGATGCCCTGCCTCGCTTTCAGCGCACCGACCTGGCGGTGAATTTCGACTGGACGGATGGGGTGCCGCCCGTGCCGGTTCCCTTCCGCGTGGACTGGCAGGGTTCGCTGAACGTATCGGCCCGTGGCCCGTACCAGTTCACCGTCGAAGCGCCGGGTGCCGTCGAGATGTGGCTCGGCCAGGTGCCGCTGCCCGTGGACGACGAGGGTTTCAGCCCTGTCATCACGCCGGCGCAGGGCGTTCATGCACTGCGGCTGACCTGTCACGTCGAGCGGCCCGGCGCGGTCCGCCTGTCCTGGCGGACGCCGGCAGAGGCGGATTTCAAGCCCGTGCCCGCCGCCGCGCTGTACCACGATCCGTTCACCGGTCATGGCCTGCTGGGGCGATTCTATGCCAACGATTCCTGGCGCGGCCCGCCCGCCTTCAGCCGTGTGGATCCGGCGATCGGCTACTACTTTCACCACGTCCCCATGGGCCGGCCCTACACCGTCGAATGGACGGGCCGCCTGGAGATACCGGAGAGCGGCCTCTGGGCGCTGGGCACCGAGGCATTGTCCGCCACCTGGCTTGCCCTCGACGGCCAGGAAGTGTTGGCCAACACGCAGATCAATCTTTATGCGCAGGTCGAGCTGGAGCTGTCGGCTGGCTGGTATGAGATTACGCTCCGCTTTCTCGACGCAGGCGGTCACTCGCACGTCTACCTCTATTGGCAGTCGCCACAGGGAGAGCGTGGACTGATTCCAACGCAGTATCTCTATCCGCCTGCCGAGGGGACGTGGCGCTAGGTTGAGGCTTGGGGTATGGCAGGGACGGCTCGCCGGGAGAGACGCCGAATGACCGATGGAGGGGCTGAGCTATGAGCCGATGGACCCGCCTGTTGATTGCCCTTCTCATCGCCTTGTGGGCACAAAAAGTGGTCACCGCCGACCAGCATGTCGTTGATGGGCTGATCCTCTTTGGCGCGGCGGCTGCCCTGTTCGTCGCCAACGCGCCTGCGCCGCGCGAGGAGGACCTGGCGAGCCATGGCAACGGTTCAACTCAGGACTCTGTCTCGCGCCGTGCGCTGTGGCTGGCCGGGCTGGCGGCAGGATCGACAGCCATTGCGGCCATCGTCCTGTGGTCGCGCCTGTCCAACCCGGTTGGGCTGGCCCTATGGTTGGGCGGGTTGGCTCTCTTCCTGGCCGCCCTGTGGCCAGCGCCACGCCCCGCACCCCGGTCCGCCACCGCGTCCGAAATTCCTCTCAAACTGGAAGCCCTCGTGCTGGTCTCTATTCTCCTGGTTGCCTTTCTCGCTCGTGCCTCAGCCCTGGGCACGATCCCTAACGGCCTGCAGTCGGACGAGGGAAACAACGGGCTGGAGGCGCTCAAGTGGCTGTCTGGTGCGCCCTACAGTCCCTACGCCGAGGCGAACGAGGGCCAGGCGACGCTGTTCACCTATCTCATCGCGCTCGGTCTCAGGCTGTTCGGCGTCACCGTCCCGTCCATGCGATTGATCCCGGTCCTGATCGGCACGCTGACGGTGGCGGTTTTTTACGATATGGCCCGCGAGTTGTCAGGCCCGCGTGCCGGACTGGTTGGCGCGGCATTGCTGGCCGCGTCTCGCTGGCACCTCACCTTCAGCCGCATCATCTATGAGCTGATCATGGTGCCATTGTGTGCTGTTTGGCTCTTCTATTGCCTGTATCTCGGGCTGCGCGACGGCCGCCGTCGCGATTTCGTCCTGGCGGGCTATGCGTTGGCTTTGGGCCTCAACACTTATACCGCCTTTCGCGTCATCCCGCTGGGCGTCGCCCTGCTGGCCCTGTACTGGCTGGTGGGACGCCGCCAGCGACTGGCAACCAAGCTGCGCCGGCTGGGTCTGTTTGCCCTCAGCGCCGTCATGGGCCTGGTGCCCCTGGCTATCTATGTGGTTCAGCGGCCTGAGGTCGTTCTGATCCGCACGAAGCACATTTCTGTCCTGCAGGACATTGAGCGTGCAGGCAGCCTGTCACCGCTGTGGGACAACGGGCGCAAGTACCTGCTGATGTTCAACCTGCGGGGCGACGGCGGCGCGCTGAACAACCTGCCCGATGCCCCCATGCTGGACATGATCGTGGGTGCGCTGTTTATCCTGGGGACCGCCTACGCCCTCTGGCATTGGCGGCACCCCAAGATGTTCTTGCTCCTGGCCTGGACAGCAGGCGTGCTGCCGGCGGGCATCCTGTCCGTGGCCCACGAAGCGCCGTCGGCGCGGCGGGTTATCGGTCTCGTGCCGGTCATCTATCTCCTGGTCACGGCGGTCGTGGATGCGTTTTGGCGAGCCAGCCTGCGTGCCTGGCGCGGGCGTGGCGGCCGCGCCTGGGCGGTTGGTTTCGGCACGCTGGCGGTGGCCGTCGGCGTGTCTAATGCCCTGACTTATTTCACCCTACAGGCCAGGCATCCCGCCGTCTGGCGGGCCCACAGCCCCCACGAGGCAGCCATCGGCCAATACATCGCCAGGCTGGAACCGCCAGCTTACCTGTACCTGTCGCCGGTTTTTGATAGACACTCGGCCATAACGTTCATCGCCCACGACCCGGACTATCTCCCGCTGGACCTGTCCCGCCACCTGCCCGTCCGTGAGCCCCAGGAGACCGGGGTGATCTATGTCCTGGAACCGGCCAGTCGCCGCCTGGAACCCCTTTTTCACCAGTTTTACCCCACCGGTGTGTGGAAGGAGCACCTGGATCCCTACGGCGGTCTGCTGTTCAATACCTTTGAGGTCTCGCCAGCACAACAGGCCGAGGCGCGCGGGTTGAACGCCCGCTACTATCGCCATGCCGGGTGGCGGTCGCCGGCAGCTTTTATCCGCCGCGACGAGGCGATCGCTTTTGACTGGCGCGGGGACCCGCCGCTGCCCTATCCTTTCAGCGTCGAGTGGCGCAGCGCGCTGCTGGTGCCGCAGTACGGCCAATACGGCCTGACGATGCAGGCCAGTGGTCCTTTTACGCTGACGCTGGACGGCGGGACGTTGCTGAGCGGCGAAGCAGGGTCTCACAGCACGGAGCAGGTTCTACTTGGTGGTTTTCACGACTTGCAGCTCCGTTACGTGGCCGAAACGGGCGCCGGTGGCCCTCTTCTCCTGTGGGAGGGGCTGGTCGGCGCGCGGCAGGCCGTGCCGCCTTCGGCGTTCTATGCCTTCGAGATGCCGGAATACGGCCTCAACGGCTATTATTTTCCCAACGCGGACTGGCAGGGTTCGCCCAGGGTGGTGCAGCGTGACCTCTTTCTCACCGCTGGCGAGGTGTTGCGCGCCCCATACAGCATCATCTGGCGGGGCAAGCTGTTGGCCGAAGAGTCGGGGCTGTACAAGCTGGGCACCAACTCTGACGACGGTTCGCTGCTCTTTGTGGACGGCCAGTTGGTGGTGGACAACGGTGGCCCCCACGGCGCGCGTTACGTCGAAGGCAGCGCCAACCTGACGGCCGGCTACCACGACTTTGAGCTACGCTATTTCCAGGACGGCGGCTCGCGGGCGTTAGACGTGTGGTGGACATTGCCCGGCGGCAAGAGGGAATTGATCTCGCCGACGAGCCTGTTTCCGTGGGAGGGAGAGGCCCCTGCCTGGCGGCCGGCCGAACCGGAGCAGGCCCAAGTTCCCCTCCCTGGCGTGCTGGCCGGCCAGGCCTGGCGAGTCTGGGCGGCCACAGAGGAAGAGGGACAGGAAAGGGAGGGGGAAGGCGCGATGTCGCCGCGCGGCGTGGCCGTCAGCCCTGTCACCGGTTGGATCTATGTATCCGATGCTGTTGAACGCCAGGTGCGCGTCTTTGACGCAGAAGGCACACAGTTGTTTGCCTTTGGCAAAGAGGCCGACATGCAGGAGCCGGGCGACCTGGTCGTGGACAGCCAGGGGGACGTGTTCGTGCTGGATCCGCCGGCCGATTCCGTACTGCGCTTTACCGGCGATGGCCAGTTCGCCAGCCGGCTGCGCGAGGCTTTGCGGCTGTTCCGGCCGCGGGGCATCGGTATCGATCGCTTTGACCGTCTTTACGTTGCCGACACCGGCGGGAGCCGGGTGGTCGTGGCCTCTGCGAACGGCGAACTGCTGGCGGCGTGGGGTGGGGTGGGCGCGGGGCCGGGCCAGTTCAACCAGCCGACCGACGTGGCCGTGGCACCGGACGGTCAGGTCTACGTGGCCGATACGTTCAACCGGCGCGTGCAGCGACTGGACGCCGACGGTGCCTATCTGGGTGAGTGGCCTATCCTGACGGCCAACACCTACGACAGCCCGCACCTGGCGGTCTCACCGGCGGATGTGCTGTACCTCACCAGCCCCGAAGAGCATCAGGTGCTGGCTTATGACCTGGCGGGGCGCTTCCTGGACCAGGTTGGCGAGCGGGGGGAGGGACCGGGCCAGTTTCTCAAGCCGGTGGCGATAGCCGTGGATGGCCGGGGGCGCCTCTATGTGGCCGACCCGCTCCTGGGCCGCGTACAGGGTTTTCAACCAGCAGAGTAGGTCCGTTCTATAGGACGCAGATCAACGCTGATTTCTTTTTATCGGCGAGAATCAGCGTTTATCTGCGTCCACCTCAGATTCCAGCACCGACCCGATAAAGCCCCGCTGTCCTCGCAGGAACTCCTCTATCGTCATGGCCCGCTTGCCGGCGAGTTGCACCTCCTCCAGGCGCAGCGCCCCCTCTCCGGTGACGACGCCGGCGCCGTCGTCCAGCGTGACCACCTGACCGGGCTGGCCCTCGCCCTGCCAGCCGGGCAGTGGGAGGGCGCGCAGCACTTTGAGCGGTTTTCCCTGCCAGGCGGTGAACGCCGTCGGCCAGGGAATATAGGCTCGCACCCGCCGCGCCAACTCGTCGGCCGTGAGCTGCCAGTCCAGCCGCCCGTCGGCCTTGGCGATGGGGTGGCAGTAGGTCGCCTGGGAGCTGTCCTGTGGCCGGGGGATGACCTCGCCTGCCAGCCAGCGGGGCAGCGTTTCGATCAGCAGGTCGGCGCCCAGGTGACATAACTTCTGTCTGAGTGTCGCCGTCGTGTCGTCCGGCGTGATGGGGCAGACCGTCTGGGCAAGGATCGGGCCGGTGTCCATGCCTGCGTCCATCTGCATCAGCGTGACGCCCGTCTCGGTCTCACCGGCCAGGATGGCTGCCGGCACCGGCGCGGCACCGCGATATTTGGGCAGCAGCGAGCCGTGCAGATTCAGGCAGCCGTGCGGTGGGATGGCGAGCACCTCGGCGCGGAGGATCTGTCCAAAGGCGACGACGATGATGAGGTCCGGGGCCAGTGCGCGCAGCCGCTCCACGGCCTCCGGCGTGCGGAGTGTGGAGGGCTGCCACACGGGCAGGCCCCGCGCCAGCGCGGCCTCTTTGACCGGCGGCGGGGCCTGCCGCCGCTTCCGGCCCGCCGGGCGGTCGGGCTGGGTGACGACGGCGACGACCTCGGCCCTGTCGGCCAGCCGTTCGAGCGTGGGCACGGCAAAGGCCGGCGTGCCCATAAAGACGATGCGGGTCATGTTCCTCCCCCTGATCTCCCAATCCCGGCCAATATCCGGTGGTTGTTTGATACCCGGTTAGATTGTACACCCAAAAGACGCCCAGGGCAAGGAAAACAGCGGAAGGTTAGAAAATTCTAACCGAAAAGAAGCGTTTTTTCGTTGACAGACCGACGCGGGGGATGGTATAATAGATTGCGTGGGGGGGAGAGGGGACTCGCCCTGTGAGGGCGTCCTTCATCGCCCGGTGTGCGGTCGCTGCAGGGGGACCGAAGCCACGGCGAAGGCAGGAGCGGGCAGTGAAGCAGGATAGGCAGGATCCTGGGCAAGGGCATATTTACCGGCGGGGGTGGGGTTTCAGGCCTCTGACAGCGTGACGCGTGTCGTCGCCTGCTGTCAGGGGTTTTTTGTCCACGAGAAGGGACGAACAAGTGCTCGATTACATCGATCTGCTCATCGAGATTGGAGAAAAAATCGGGGAGGCGCAGTATCGTCTCACGATGGCCAGCGAGCCCGGCGGGAGAGAGGAGGGCGTTTTTACGCTCCACGTCTCTGAGAGGGAGGTGGGCAGTGTGCTGACTACCCTCTCTCTGGGGGCGCGCCTGACGCGCTCGCTAACCGAAAGTGGTATCCGCCGTTTCGTGAGAGGACCATCCAGAGAACAGCGAGAGTTGATGACGATTGGCCACAAGCTGTTCGACGGGCTCACGCAAAGCCAGGTGGTTCGTTCGTGCTATGAGCAGACGGTGCAGACAATGCAGGCTGACCGGAACAAGGGTATCCGCTTGCGCCTGGTGGTGAGAGAAGCCAGCTTGCAGGCCATCCCGTGGGAACTGTTGCACGACGGCGATAGGTTCCTGGCCGTTTCAGGGCTGACGCCCATGGTGCGGTACGTGGAGCTGGACCGGCCTGTTACTACATTGGCAGCCCGTGCCCCGTTGCGTCTCTTGGTGGCTACTGCCTGTCCGGAAGACCTTTTTCTGCTGGATGTGGAGAAGGAACAGCAGGTCATCGAACAAGCTCTGCAAAAGTCCCGTGGCCTGGTCGAAACAACTTTTCTGCACAACGCTTCTTTTCAGAATCTCTCTCGCAAGCTGCTCACCGCTGCCACTCAGGGTAGGCCCTATCATATTCTGCACTTTATCGGTCACGGGCGGTATCGAGGGGAGCGAAGCGAGATCGTATTTGAGCATGAGGATACAGGGCAAGGGGACTATATTGACGGCGAGGAACTGGGCAATGTGCTTTGCCGGCATCGACACCTCCGTCTGGTGGTGCTCAACGCCTGTGAAGGCGCCAGAGGGGGACAAGATCCTTTCGCTTCTGTCGCGCTGTCGCTGCTGAAAGCGGGTATCCCGGCCGTGGTGGCGATGCAGTTCCCGATCAGCGATCAAGCGGCCACGTGCTTCTCCGACGAATTCTATTACTCACTGGGTCTGGGTTGGCCCGTAGACGTGGCACTGGGCGATGCCCGGGCACAGATGTATGCCATCGAGGGCAGTATCGAATTTGCCAACCCTGTGTTGTACATGCAAGCGCCAGATGGGAAGCTTTTTGACGTGAAGGATTTGCCCAGGCTGGCCCTCGAGTCGGCCGAGTACAAGGTCGAGCAACAGAAAGTGGACAAGGCGAAAGGCGATCTGGGAGGCAAGACGTCTTTCAAGCTCAATTGGGAAATGATCGGTGCTCTGTCGGGTGTGGCAAGCGTCATCATTGCCCTTGCTGCAATCTTGATCTCTACAGGCGGTGGCAAACCGACTCCGACGCCATTCCCCACACCGACCTTGTCTCCAACCGGGGCGGTGATTGTGTCATCCCCTGCTACGGCGACTCTGACTCTTGCACCTGTGCCAACGACGCCAGTTGTCGAGACTGCCACCAGGCCAACGGTTTCTACCCGGCCGCCGACCATAGCTCCCGAAACTCTGACGACTGATACGGCTACGCCACCCCTACCGTCTGACACGCCACCTCCCACGCCCACGACACCTGCACCTCCTGATACACCCACTTTTACACCCACGACACCTCCACCCAAAGGCAAAATCGCCTTCGTCTCCGACGCTGACGGAGATGCCGAGATTTTCGTCATGGACGAGGATGGCGCCAATCCGCGACCCGTCACGGTCAACACCGTGGGTGACCGGCATCCCAGTTGGTCGCCGGACGGGAGGCAGATTGTCTTCACCCGCGAGGGACATGGTGCTTTTTCCGACATCTATGCCATGAACGCTGATGGCAGCAACCAGCATCCCGTGGTGGATCATCATAAAAATGACACGTGGCCTGCCTGGTCACCGAGGGGTGAGTGGATCGCTTTTCAAACGGACCGCAATGGCAATTGGGACATCTACCTTGTCAAACCAGATGGCACGGGAGAATGGCAACTGACCGTACACCCCGCCGCCGACGAGATGCCCACCTGGTCGGCCGCGGGGGATCGCGTGTTCTTCCACTCCAGGCGCGGGGGCTTGAATCAGATCTACTCTGTAGACGTTGCCACAGGCCAGCAGCTTGAGCACCATATGGCCAGCGGGCACAATTACCAATGTCCCCGGCCGTCGCCGGTGGATGGTAGGCTCGCCTTTGGGTCTCTCCAAGACGGCAATCCGGAGATCTATATCGAGGTTGACGGTAAGGCCTGGCGCGTCACCGACGTTGGATCCGAGGAAAAGACACCGGTTTGGTCGCCTGATGGCAAACAGATCACTTTCGTCTCCGCTCGCGAGGGTGCCCTCAACATCTATGTGGTATCTGTCGATGATGTGCTCAGGCTGGCAGCTCAGGAGGTGCCCTGGACAGGGCTGGTCATCGGGCCTGGCAACCAGGAGGATCTGGCGTGGTGGAGGCCCTGACCCCCTGGTGTCGTTGCACGCAAGCATATCCCGCGAGGAGGCAGGCTGTCCATGAATCTAATTGACAAAACTCTGGGACAATATCGCATCGTCGAAAAACTGGGCAGCGGCGGCATGGCCGACGTCTACAAGGCCTTCCAGCCCAGTCTGGGGCGCTACGTGGCGGTCAAGATCCTGCCGGCGGTCCTCTGTCGCGACGAAACGTTCCGCGCGCGCTTTGACCGGGAGGCCAAGGCGGTGGCCCAACTGCGCCACCCCAACATCCTGACCGTCTTTGCCTACGGCGAACAAGAGAGCATCATCTACATCGTCATGGAGTACGCGCGCGGCGGCACGCTCAAGGACCGGATGCAGGAACCGCTTTCCCTGGCGGACACGGTCGACGTTGTCACCAAGGTGGGTAGCGCGCTGGCCTACGCCCACCGGCGGGGGGTGATCCACCGCGACGTCAAGCCGTCGAACATCCTGCTGACCGAGGAAGACTGGCCGCTGCTGGCCGACTTTGGGCTGGCCAAGATGGTCGAGGGCAGCACAGAGCTGACGGCCAGCGGGGTGAGCGTGGGCACGCCGGAGTATATGTCGCCGGAGCAGGGGCAGGGCCTGCCGGTTGACCATCGCACCGACATCTATTCGCTGGGGGTGGTGCTGTACGAGATGGTCACCGGGCAGACGCCTTTCAAGGCCGACACGCCGATGGCGGTCATTATCAAGCACATGACCGAGACGCTTCCTTCGCCCCGTCTACTGCGTCCTGACCTGCCGGTCTCGATCGAGCGGATCATCGTGCGGGCGATGGCCAAGGCGCCTGAGGAGCGCTACCAGAGCGCCGACGAGATGGCGGCGGCACTCCAGAACGCCCTGCGTCGAGCAGACGCCGGCGTGGAAGCAGCGCTGGAAGAGGAGGCCCTGCCCGACTCGGTGGTGCAGCCCCTGGTAGAAGCTCCCTCGGGCAGAAAAAAAGTCACGCTGGCGGTCGCCCTGGTTGCCTTGCTGCTGTGCATCGGCGGCGTGCTGGCGTGGGCCCTCGTTCCCGCTCTGCCCGATGCCGTTTCGTCGTTCCTGGGCGCGGCGACGCCGACGGTGACGTCAACGGCAACGAAACCCAGCCTGCCCTCGGCGACGCCGGCGACTCCGCCGCCGACGAGCAGCGACACGCCGGGGCCAACGCTCACGTCCACGCCGAGGCCGACGGCCACGCCTCGCGCCGTCACCACCGTGCCGACCGACGCGCCCACGCCTACACCGCCACCCTCGCCGACGCCGACTTTTACATCGATTGCCGCTTCGCCGATGCCGACCATCACGCCTACGCTCACCCCCACTGCCACGCCGACCGAGACGCCGACGGTCACGCCCCGGCCTGCGGTGCCAGAGGGCATGGTCTGGATCCCCGGCGGTCCTTTCCTCATGGGATCGAGCGACGAGGAGCTGGCTGCGGTCAAGAAAATCTGCGGGCAGTCATCGCTTCGCTGGCCGTGCCCGGATTTCAAAGAGGAGCAGCCGCAGCAGAAAGTCGAGGTCGGCGGGTTCTGGCTGGACCAGAGCGAGGTGACCAATCGCCGGTTCGCGGGCTTTGTCGAGGCGACGGGCTACCAGACGGAGGCGGAGAAGAAGGGTGAGGCGCACGATTGGCGCTACTACTTTACGGCGGGCAAGGAGGACCACCCGGTCGTGGGTGTGTCGTGGCACGACGCGGTCACTTACTGCGCCTGGTTGGGCCGGCGTCTGCCGACGGAGGCAGAGTGGGAGAAGGCGGCGCGCGGCACGGAGGCCCGCCTGTGGCCGTGGGGTGATACCTGGGATTCAGCGCGGTTGAACTCGATCGAATCGGGCATCAACGGGACGGACGCGGCCGGGGCGCGATGCGGCGAGTTGGGCCAGAGCCCGTATGGTCTGAACGACATGGCGGGCAACGCCTGGGAGTGGACGGCCGACTGGTGGAACTGGTACCAGAAGCCGCATCGCCCGCCGGAGGACAATCAGGGGTGGGGGCGGGTCATTCGCGGCGGTTCGTGGCGCAAGCAGGGCCACGAGACGCGGGCGGCGTTCCGTGGCCGGGCCGACCCGGGCGGCTATTCGGACGACATCGGTTTTCGGTGTGCCAAGTAGAGGGGCGCGGTGACCAGGGCTCGGCGGAACGAGGGTCAATTTCCTGAGGCAACCGACTCCACCGCATCGCATTTCATTGACACAAAATGGGGAAAGATGGTATAATGATAATACGAAAGAGACTGTTTTCGGAGTCCCCTTCATCGCTTTATGCGTCGTTGCACCAGGGGGCTTGAAGTCGTGGTAAATGGAGTGCCGGGCGATGAAGCAAACAGACCAGGTGTTCTTGGGGTTGGTGAGTGTTTGTTGGAAGCCTTCACCGTGGCGACGATCGTGTCGCCATGGGCGAAGGCTTTTTTGCTGTGAGTGGGGGGAGGAATGCGAAGTGACAGTAACGGCGGGGAACCTTCGAGCTATATGGACAGCGACAAGTGTCAATCCCCGTACTTGTGGCAAGGCTCTGTAATCGAGGGCTAAAGAAGTGACAAAACCTCGTGTCATAACGACCAACAAGCCGCTACCCTTCGATGCTCTATCCCCACTGGAGTTTGAAAGAATGTGTCTCTGGCTCGTGAAGAGAGAGGGATACCTGCGCCCTCAGCATCTCGGCGAAGCTGGTAGTGAACAGGGGCGCGACATCGTCGCCTACAAACCAACCGATGCAGGTGAAGAACTGTGGTATTTCCAATGCAAGCGTCATAAGCGTATTCGCGCCTCTACATTGAAGGAGGAAGTAGAGAAATACAACGCATTAGCCGAGATAGATCCTACCAAGCGACCCGTCGGTATAGTCTTCATAACCAACGCTGTTGTGTCGGCCTCAGTTAGGGACGTTGTCGAGGCTTACTGCCGAGAGCACAGCTATCTCTATGACTTCTGGGCGCACACTGAGCTGGATATGCTCGTCAAGAAGCATCCTGACATTGTAGAGGAATTCTTTTACGCCACGGCAGAGGCACTCGCTGATTTGCGGGAAACCTTGCTGGTACTTCAGAGACCCCTACACTCTGCGCAGTCTCAGCGCCATCTGCAGGTGGGGTATGATACACCTGGAGGTACTCTTAGCCCAGGTTCCAAGGTGTATGTCAGGCGTAGAATAGATGATACGTTCGAGAGCAATGTGCTACAACCTGGAAATATCATTGTCATCCGCGGAAACGTAGAGATGGGCAAGAGTTCTCTATTAGCCAGTGGGCTTGTCTATGCTGAGAGGAATGGACGGCAGATAATACAGATTGACTTCCAAGGCCTGACAAATGTTACGGACTCAGATTGCGCGGACGACTTGTTCCGAAACATAGCGACGACTATTTGCTTAAACATGGACAAGAGATTGAGGTTGAACCCCGAATTGGTTGTGGCACTTTGGGATACTCTTGGTGCTCAGAACAGGTTGCTCGACTTTGTAAAGGACTATGTACTCGCCAAGTTCGATGAACCAGTGGTATTAGCAATGGACGAAGTCAATCGTATTCTCAACACACCTCTTGGCAGTGCCTTCTGGGGTCTGCTGAGAAGTTGGCAGCAGGATATTGCGACAAACAAGCAGGTTTGGGACAAACTAACCATAGTGATAGTCTTTTCTACTGAGCCCTATCTACTTGTAGATGATATTACGCCACTTCTATGGACATTGGGGGCTAAAATCGAGCTACGGGACTTTAACCAGGAGGAGATAAGCTGTCTTAACCACAGCTATGGTAACCCTCTATCACGAGAAGAACTGCAAGACCTGGAAGAACTATTGGGTGGTCATCCCTATCTGACACATACTGCCTTACACGAAGTAGTGGAAGGAGAACGGAATAGTTGGCAAGAACTTGCCGAGGTAGCCATCGATGATGAGTACAGTCCTTTTAAAGATCATCTGATTCGTCGCTATCTTCTAATTCGTAAGCGACCAGAACTAGAAGCAGCTCTGAGACAAGTGGTCCAAGATCATACTTGCTCCGATAAAGAGTGTCTTCTGCGTTTGCAGGCTGCGGGTTTAGTCCGACAGAAGGACCAGGAGTATCTTTGCCGATACAAGCTATATGAACATTATTTTGGTGGGATGGTTCAGAATAGGTTGACACTTTAACAACTTCATAGGCTTGCCACAAGCAGCCAAATCGGGAACAATAGAGGCCATTCGTACTACCTTTGACAGGAGGTTCCAATGGCAGA
>Ga0180438_10007097_pt1 | contig 14803 bp, 17 predicted proteins | sample SS_ome_12_FD_132455 | JGI IMG/M metagenome (GOLD analysis project Ga0180438, IMG submission 132455) | Hypersaline lake sediment archaeal communities from the Salton Sea, California, USA - SS_3_D_2 metaG | ecosystem: Environmental > Aquatic > Non-marine Saline and Alkaline > Hypersaline >...
TAAGGCAGCTTGCTTGTTAAAGCCTTTCTCTCTTAGAGACTCAGCTAGAGTAATAGAATCCATAAAAACATCTCCAGTTTCTTTTAATTCAGTAGAAGCTTTGGCTTGAATTTCCGGTTTCTTTTCAAACTCTATAAGTTTATCTTTTACAGCTATTTTCTCAAGCTCCTTCATAACTATGCTATCAGAAAAGCCAATATGTTTTTGAGTCATTTTAGTAGCCATTATTCTCTCCCTTTTCCGAAAATATAAGCAGCATTTACATCTAATCCGAGATCCTTTTCAGCTTCAGCAAATTCTTCTTCATTATATACATCCATTACTTCTTTTACAGCAGAAGACATAACACCATCACCCTTTATATCATTCATAGTTTCTGTAGTTAATCCTATATCTATATATTCAGATTTACCAGCTCCAGTATTGTATTCATCAGAAGAGGTACTATCAACAGATTCTAATCCAAATTCATCATCAATAAATCCGTCAAGATCATCATCAACCATTTCTTCTTCTATATCCTCTACCTCATCTATATCAGCTTGAGCTTGAGCAATAAGCTTATCTAGATAATCTCCCTCATAATCTTCATTCCTTTTAAGGGGTAAATCAACACCCTCATCAATCTCTTCATCTTCAGCAAACGCCCCCTGCTTATTAATAAACAGTTTTGCAAAATTACTGAAAACCTCAGACTTACAAGCGACTTTCCAATCCCTTTCTAATATAGAGTTTTCTACTGCTGAATTCCATTCTGGATTTTTTGCCATAACTACCTTTTTTGTATATATACCTCTCTGAGAATACTAAAATATTACCGGAGATCATATAAATATTGTATTTCTAATTTGAGCACCACTCAAATAATTTGAATCATTAACTATACACTGAACATTCTTCCTAACCCATATAATAGATTGATCATGTGTATGCCCGGATAATACACTCAAACGAACTTTATTGTGATTAGACATAACCTTCTTAATTCTTTTACCTAAGACCAAATTAGTATTATATGGCAACCAAAACTTTTCAAAAATCGTTCCAACATCCCTTGTGGCTTCTTTCCAAGGCGGATAATGAGTTAATAAATAAACGCGTTTATACCCCTCAGAAATAGCTTGGTTAAGTTTTAATTCAACTTCATCCGCGCTCTTACTTGCTATATGTCTCCATCTTTTTATTCGATCATCTATATGAGTCATCTCTCTAAACTCTTTTATTAAAAGCCAATCTGGTGTGAATTTTAGAAAATCTGGATTACCATTCTCCGCATCATACCAACCATCAACACCAATCAATGCTGTAGTCTTTGATAATCTAACAACGCCAGCCCCCGGCAACCAAACTAGATTACGATACCTATAAGAAAGTTCTTTTATCTTCCTATACACTTTTTCCATACTAGAAAAATGAAAATCATGATTGCCTAATACGAAATATACTGGACAGCTAATAACAGCAGAAATTATCCTAAGATGAAAAGAAATCTTCAACCCATTAGATATATCACCTGTCAAAAATATACCTTTGGGATTTTCTTTGATAACTGACTTGAAAAATCTTATCTTGTCTAACACGGATGTCTTGTCTAAGTGTGTATCGCTGAACCAAAGATATTTTCGTCTCATTTTCAATTTATACGAAATTATTCACCAAACAAATGTCAATAAATAAACATCATCTTAGAAACAGCGAGGAGTTTAATGAAAAAATTATTTAGAACAGCTAAGAGATTGGAAAAAGGGTTTAATAAGAAATCTCAAATGGCAGACATAGATGGACTTCTTATGGAATTAGATGAAGCTTATAGACATAGAAGAGCCGCTGAGCATGGCGATTATGAAGATGTAGAAAAAGCCGAAGAATATATAAGAGAAGTTCAAGGAAAGATAAAGAGTCTTTTCATAAGTATGATGAGTGGAGCGCCAAGCCCCTTTGGACTTTAATACTAAAAACCCTACAAGACTAAACGTAAACTAACACACCATACTTGTATTAATAAGGAGACAAGTATGGACAAGATGCTAACGTTTGATTCTTTTACGTTAATCCCAACATATTCGGATATAGAATCAAGAAACGAAGTAAACACCTCAACAGAAGTTTGTGGAATCGTATCGGATATACCAATAATAAACGCAAATATGTTAGCGATATGTTCAAAGGATATGATAGATGTATTGTATAAGAACAATACAGTTTCATCTTATCATAGATTCTTTAATTCAAAAGAGAATAGAAATAAAACAATCTTCGATCTAAAGAACTATAAAGATAAGTTATTTGTATCTCTTGGAACAAAGAAAGAAGAATATGACTATGCTTGTATGCTAAATGAATTTGGTTATAAGAATGTAATTGTTGATGTTAATCATGGTCATCATAAGATGGTAAAAGATATCATAAAGTATATAAAAAACAATTGTTCAGATATGATTATAATGGCTGGAAATGTGTCTTCTGTAGATGGAATCATGTTTTTATATGACGCTGGAGCGGATATAGTGAAAATAGGAAACTCTTTTGGGTTCTCATGTACAACAATAAAACAAACAGGGTTTGGCGCTCATCCAATAGATACAGCAATAAGATATAATGACTTTATAAGTAAAAGAGATTATGGTAAAGCAAAGCTTTGTATTGATGGTGGAATTAGAGACGTTTCTGATATTGCTAAGAGTCTTATATGGGGAGACTTGGTGATGTTAGGACGTATGTTTGCTGGAAGCTCTGAATCGTTTGGAAAAGAGATAATGACCGAAAAAGGTTTAATATATAAAGAATACTTTGGTAACGCTTCAGTAAAAACTAAACAGGTTATAGATGAAGAAAATCATGTTAGACACGTTGAAGGAACAACAAAATTAGTTCCATCAACAGGACCTCTAGAAGTTACACTGAGATCTATAAAAGAAGGGTTGCAATCAGCATTTTCTTTTGTAGGAGCTAGAAGTCTAAAAGAATATCAAAAGAGAGCAAAAAAACAAGTGTTAATGATATAAAGGCGGTATTAAATGATCGATCAAAAAAAACCAAAAAAACTAACGTCTAGATTGGTTGTTGATATGTCTTATCTTTTACATAGCGCAATAAAAATAAAAGCTATAAAGAACAAACAATCTATAAGAGAATATATATTAGAATTGTTAAGAAAGGACGGAGTATATTAGATCCACAATAATTCTAGGAATTGATTTCTAGCATTCGGTGGGGCTGTTACTATAGCAACAACAGGATGAGTGGCGCTTGGTTGTCTTGTTGTAAGAACACCGCTTTCAGAAACAAACAAGTTTGCATTGATTGGATAACGTTGTCCAACTTCATACTTATCTGTTGAAGCGATCATTCTTTGGAACCATACAGTGACTCTTCCGCTTCCTATTGTAGAATCATCGCCAGGAACGCCAGGAACTTGATATGAATAAGAACATACCGCCCTTATTGCATCAGGAATTCCATCTCCATCTATATCATAGTTTAATTCAGTTCCAGCAGGAATAACTATAACACCGTTTCTCTCTCTGAGATATACCGGTATATCACAAACAAAACTATTTGGAAGAATATTTGGATTCTCTAAAGTATCACTTACATCTGTAACGCTTACGTATTTACCAGCAACCAAATGACCAACAGCAGGAACTATAACAACTTCATCAATCGATGGCGAATAAAAAGCTGTAGTTCTAACATCATCTATTATCCCAATAGGTGCTGTACCATCAGATACACCACAAACAATGTTGTTTCCCATAAGATTTAATTGCGCAATCATTCCAGGTTCAAACTCTGCCGTGGGATCAACAGGATATGAAAATGGTAGCGAGTTACCAACTTGTACTAATCTGAGCATCTTACCTCTTAATTTTAGTCATGCCCCCAACGAGCTCTGGGCATTTCATGTTTCTCTTCTTCTCTTTCTATATCTTTTTGAATATCTTCTTCAAGTTCATCACTATCATTTACTTCAAACACAACAGTAGATTCAGCTTCTTTACCAACTTCTTTTATAACCTCTTCAAGCTTTTCACAAATATAATTAAATTTTGTTTCTTCTAGAAGTTCGCAAGCCTCATTTAGCTTATCCAAAGCTTCACTTGCCTTCCCCTCATCACCACTTAAGGTTCCTTCCTCTTCAAAACTTTCAGAAGTTTCTTTATATACTTCTTCTAACTTGTCCGACATATCTGCCGCAACAGAATCCATATCAAAAGATAATTTTGTTATAATCATTGTTCTCCTTATATCCTATATAACATATTATTTTATTCGTTTGTTTCTTCTTGTTCTTCTAGTTTAATAACTCTAGGTGGGTTTTGTATTCTAAGAAGTTGACACAAAGAATCTACGAAAAGCTGATTCTCTATTAATCCAGTATTTACTATATTTTGAACATCACTTTCTGAAGGAATTCCTTGAGTTGTATTTGGAATACCTGTACCTATCTGATCTAATTTTCTAAGATAACTTATTATCTTGTCGAAAGATGCTGTTGCTGCTGGTATTATTTCTTCTGGAACGTTTTTGTCTTCGTTATTTAAAGTCGAAGCTATCGCTGATAATTCAGCGATAGCCATGTCTATATTAGATAATGTTAATGGTGTCTGTGAAATTTTTTCTATGGAGGAGGCGGGGCACCCCAAGGATTCTCCTTGGTTGGACCCGGCATCTTTGGAGGCTCCTCTTCTACTCTTTTTTTTTATCCTCTTCTTTTTCACATTCACAAGGTTCGCATTCACATTCCTTGCACTTATCACCAGCAGTCTTGTTTGAAGCTTCAACTATAAATGAGTTCAAAAGACGATCAGCTATTTTCTCTGTAATTGGGTAATTACCTTTACCAAGCAAGTCACCTACAGCAACTATCATGGTCATAATGTCGCCACTACCCTTTTTATGAGTTTTTCTAGCTATTTCTTTTTCAAACTCTGTCATATTAGCCCATTCCTCTTCAGAAATGCCATACTTCTCCCATTCTTTTTCTTCAGCCGCCTTTTGCATATCTTCTTTGTTTGAAGCTGTTGCACCAGGTGTATAGCTCATAATTAAGGCTTTTTCTTCAGCACTTAATGGCATGTCTGCTTGAGCTTTTGCGGCAGCAGCAGCAACATCACCAGGCAAAGTTACATCTTGTGATATATCAAAAGCTTTAGCTTTTACAACAGCAGCATCAGCAGTTGCATCGTCAACACCTGGGTCTGGGAATACTAAAGTTTCACCAACACCACCAACAGGCTCTGCCGGAGCACCCCAATCTTTCATTTCTGGTGTTTGAACGACAGGTCCTTCTACTACTCGCTCCGGTAATCCTCTACCCAAAGCCTCTTCAGTTAATTCTTCTCCAAATAAGCTATCTTCACCAAGTTGTGCAGTTTTTGCAAATACTTCCTTATGCTCTTTGCTATTCATAATATTTAAAACTTCTTGAGCAAAAGCATCGCCGAATCCGTTATCTCTATTCATTTTTTTATACCTCTAAGCTTTTATAAATAACCTATGGGGAATATCTCCCCATAGATTACAAATTTCTAGTTATTTTGAATCGCTAAACGCTAATGTTAGTTGTTGATACAATGACGCGCCTGAATCTTCCGAGTCGTTACTATCTAGAGCAACACCAACTTGTATAGGTTTTGACGATGCTGTTTTGTTCATTTTTGTGTGATGATCAACAACTCTCTTTACCGAAGCATAGGCGTTGTCATCATAACCCAAGATCTTTTCAGCTTCTTTTCTAATAGCTTCTTGTGTTTTACCACACAAACCAACTTCTGCCATTTGATAAGCAAGATCAAATGATCTTATAGTCTTAGCTTTTAGATTCTCTTCCATTTCAGCTTTCTTTTCTTTGGAAACAGAATTGGAATAGTCTTTTAGCAAAGCAGCAGCGAACTCACTTCCACCATCGACTTGACCATAATACTTTTTCCAATAATTTGCTACGTCAGCATCAAGACCTTCTTTGACCAAATTATCTAGATTAGAAGCATCAATCTTTCCTGCCAAAATCATCTTATGCAGTTTTTCCGCAGCCTTCTTGACTTTGGGTTCATGGCTTACACATTCTTGCATTTTACTTGCAACTTCCTTTACATCTTCTACGTAATTTTCGCTGGTATCTGAAATACCTTCTAATTTAGTCCCGCCTTTAGGATGAGCCTTCTGAAGCATTTCAGAGAACTGCATTTTGCTGGCAACTGAAGCTGCAAGCTTGTGGCGAGAAGCTTTTCTACCTTCTGCTGTTTTCATATCAAACTCCTTATCGAAATTATCGTTTGCGGTTTTTGCTTCATCAGCCTCTTCCGACTTTTCTTCTACTTCACCAGGCTTTACATCTTGCTTTTCAGCTTTGTCACAAGCTTCGCCTGCTTTCTTTTCAAGTTCTGCTTTCTTTTGTAATTTTTCTTCTAGAGCGGCTCTCTTTTCGATAGCGTATACACTCTTGGCATACTTTACAAAAGCAAGTCTCAAAACTTCAGCGTCTTTGATTGCTTTCTTAGCATCTTTGTCAGCATCAGCAGCTAACTTTTCAATGACGTCAGGATTGACCGACTTATTTTTAGCAGCATCCTTCAAAAGTGAAACTTCTTCTTTACAAGTCTCAAGTGTTTTGATTGAGTCTGCAAATGCCTTTTTTAGACCAGCATTCAAAACAATTCTGACTTTATTAAGTGAGGCAACTGTTGGCTCACCAGCAGGCTCAGTTAGTTCTGTTAAAGCTTCTTCAACAGCGACTTCTGGCTCTTCTAGTTCTGCACCACCAAGACCTTCTTCTTCACCTTCCATTGCACCTACAGCATCTTGCATTGAAGGCAATACGTTTTCAATTACATCAGAAAGACCTTCTAAGGCTTTGACTGTAGCATTTAATGCCGCATCAACATCGCCTTCTGGTTTACCTTCTGCTTCAACATCACCAGGAGGTGGTTCTTCTAATTCAGGTGCTGGGGCTGGTTCTGCTTCAACAGGAGCAGGAGCAGGAGCAGCAGGAGCAGCAGGAGCAGGTGCGGCTTGCGCGCCTTTGAAAAGCTCGTTTGCTTTATCAAGACCAACAGATTTAATTGTTCTCATTAGATGTTGAGCAAAATCTTCTTTGTATAATGGTTTATACATTGCAACTTTCTTACCAGCAAGTTCACCAAAAGAAGCAGAGAAAATCACATTACCACTTTCTTTGTCACAAACTTCCCATGTATTATCGGATGCGTTTGCAGCAGTAATCAATCTAGCCTTCAAAGAAGCAGCTCTGCATTGCTCTTTCTTAACCTTAACATCTTCAGGATATTCGCCTGTAGTGTTAGGATCCTTCAAATGAGAATCTTCTTTGCGAGCTTTTTCGGCAAGAGGATCCACAGGATACTTTTTTGTCTCCTCTGTTCCTTGCTGATATGCCTTCTTTAAAGAAGTTTGAGCACGCTCTAAAGCAGCAGCACGAATAGCTCTTCTCTCTTCAACGCTGGCTCTAGAAACACGCTTTTTAAGCTCTAGATCTTGTTTTGGAATTTCTGTGCCAGCAGCAGGGCTTAAATCAGTTAAATTTCCCTTCATGTGGCTGTCCTGAGTATTTCGAATAGAATCGGCTTCTTCTGCCTCATATTGTCTTTGTCCGGGCTTTGGCTCCTCAGTACCCTGCCAATATCCCTGCTTAATGTTGTTTCCCATTAAATCCTCCGTACTAAGTTTTTTTGCATCTTTATATATAGAAGTTAAAAGATTCTCTAAATTAGAAAGTTTATGCTTAATAAGGCTCAAATAACTTTCGTCTTCATCATTGATAGAACTAGCTGTTCTCTTTAATGCGAAATTATTATCATTTCCCGCATTTGAAATTTCCCTTTCAAGTTCTTCAACCCTAAAGGCTAATTTTTTATATTGATCTAAAATCTCACTCATGTTACCAGCAAGCTCTTGTTCCGATACTCTTTCTTCTATTCTTTGAGCGGCGGCTAGAACCTCAAGCACCTTAGCTTTTCTATCAGCACCATTCATAACTATGCTAAGCTCGATTGGATTAAGACCTACGTTAATTTCACCATAAGCAGTTTTATTTCTAACATGATTACAATATTCTGCTTCAGTGGTTGCTACATTACCGCATTCTGAACATATAGACTTTTCAACACCAGTTCCCATTGAAACATCACCAGCAACACCGGTTTTTACATGTCTCGCTAATTCTGGATAACTAACTTTGTCTAATGCACATAAAGCGATTATTCTTTTATTTTTATCATCCCAGTAAGTATCAATTATAAGACCACGCATACCATCTACAGAACTAGACTGGTGATCTTTACATAAAGGCTTGCCAATCCATTTTTTATAAGCAACCTTCAATTCTTGTTCGGGGAAAATATCCCCATTGTTGTTTTTGTAAGGCAAGATAGTTGGATCCGAACAATTCCACCTCCAAGACCCAGTCTTGGGATCTATATCCCAACTAAACTTAACTTCATTTCCGTTAGAATCTTTCCTAATATTACCATTTTCATCATAAGCCGATCTTTCAGCGGCATGCATCATAACAGCGGTAAAATAAAGGAAGTCATCTGCCTTCGGAGCTATCTTCTTCACATCTTTAGCAAATTTTAAGAATCTATCATGAATTTCTTTATCAGCTTTTATAGATTCAGGCGATATAAAGTTATCCTTGCCTATCTGTAAATTTTCCCCAAATTTTAATATAACCATACTCTCCTAAAAGAAGCAATTTTTATATATGCGATTTTTTTAGTTGAATTAATTATTTTGTCCAAAACGGAGGGCTTGCTTCTTTCGTTTTTGCCTCTTTATTCAACTCTTTTTCATCATCTTCTTCAGACATTTTTTTCTTCAACCCTTCTTCGATTTCTTCGCGTGTCTTATCAAGTACCTTTCCTATCTTACCCTCACTATATTTTACTATAACCATAATACCTCTATATATCCTGTTCTTCCTCTTCTTCAGCAATCTCTTTTTCTATTTCAGTAGTCCAGTCTTCAAGAATTATATTATCTTTCAAATATTGTACAATACTTTCATCACATAACTGTTTCAATTGAGCTACTTCTTTCTTTATTATCTCAATTGACTTAATAGCATTTTCTTGAAAATCTACAGAATCTTTTTTATCTAAAATGTCTACAAAACTAGATACAGAAGAATCTATTTTGTTTATACTGTCATCCAAAGAGTTCAACATCGAATATATTGTCGTGTCACTATCAAACTCTTTCAAAGTTTCCATAACAACAAACACTCTTTTCTTTATCTTGGTTAAGTTTTCTTCAACCACAGAACCAAAATTATCTATATGAATTGCTGCGTCTGTTGCTTGCTCAGGAGTAATTCCTTTAATGCCATTCTAGCTCTTTTCTTTTCTCTCTCAGGAACTTTAAATGTTATTCTATCTTGATCATCAGCTTGCTTTAGTAACTCTTTTTTCATAAGATACTTTATGATATTCTGCCTAAAATAACTAGTTACACTGACAGTATCAACATCTTGTTCTGGAACATTAAATAAATCTGAAACAATTCTGTTGTCACCAGTCTCATCCATTCCTTGATAATCAGAAGGGGATTCTCTACTTTGATCTACTATTGTCTCGCCAGTTTTTAATTTACCCAAAACATCTCCTACATATTCACATGTTTTACAAAGTTTATTCTCTTTTAACATACCACAAGATTCACATAATTCATTATCCTCAGCTTTATAATCATTGTCAGATATTAGATTTGTATAGTTTTTTACAGTTTCAGGTTTGATACCAGCACCAAAACCAAAAGATTCGGCTTCTTTCATTGCATCTTCAAAACTCCAACCGTTTTCAATTCTGAACTTAGCAACAAACAATCCAGTTCTATCTTTGCCATGATAACAATGAACATAAGAACATAAATCTCCAATTATCTTTTTTGCACCTAATTCTTTAATAATATGAGAGCTATCGTCTGTACCATCTTCAATACCTATAACAATATGATTTATTCCATTCTTTTTACATGCATCATGTATCTTTTGTCCAGATCTTTTATCAAGACTTATTATTTGCTCTATACCATAAACATCTTTTAAGATCTTAACTTCCCAAGGCTCAGGAGCGCCCCCTCTATACAAAACATTTGGTTCTACTTCTGAAAATCTAATAGGCATATTCCTCTAAGCTAAATTCCTAACTATAGCATCAAGAACTCTTCTAACATAACCTTCTTTGTGCCCAGCTAATACGTTCTTTATAAATGTCAAAGATTGACCCATAGAAGAATAATCTCCCATTTGCTTTCCAGAAACTTCTTGGGCATTAATGTCTCTTACTTTTGCTATCATAGAAGAAATAGCTTTTGCTCTAGATCCTTCAGGTATCCTTCTCATTAGAAACAAAACAATGTCAGCAAGACTTTTACCAGCCATATCGGGGTTACCTAAATCAATAGCTCCGGCAAGCTTTATCATTCTATCATAGCTATCAGCTTTTTTTCCTTTCTCAACAACAAAAACGGCAGGAATACTATCCCAATCCATACCTATAGCAATACTAACTCTACCTCTTCCATCACCAACAACAGTTTTTCCATCATAATTAATTATGTAAATTGGGGGACAGCTTCCGCTTTGAATCCACTCCATTACAGCAGGTCTAAAGTTATTAACCTCTTCCTTACGCTCCTCATCGCTCATCTCTGCCAATTCTCCGCGCCCCCATTCTGCCCAAGAATCTATGTCATCAAACATATACAAATCTTCTATTGGAAGATCAGAAACAAATTCAAAATCGAAATCATCTTTTGAAAAATTCTCATCAAACATAATAGATGCATGCTCTAAAGCATCTTCTAGATCGGCATCTTTTATCTTATTCATATCAGCAAACTTCTCTAAACTATCATCATTATCAAATGATAACTTATTAACTAATAACAAGTAATCTGAAAGATCTCTATTTCCAGATTCTCTTAAATCGCTTGCTATTTTGTTTATATTATCTTTTACACCTTTATTATTTGCTTTATACAATTTATACACAATGCTTGATGCCGCATCATCTATACCAACTTCATTTGGATCCATAAGAGTGATATTATTATAATCAACATTTGAGGTAAGAGCAAAATTTGTAAACTTCTTTACATCAGAATCATCTATTTCAAATACACAAGGAACATAAGATTTAGAAGCCTCTTCAAATGGTTTATCTAAAGAGTCTATACTATAAACACTCAAACCATCTTCCAATCCATTCTGAAGAACAGAATATATCTCTTTGGAATCTTTTATCAAATAATAAACCATCTTATCCTATACTTATTAAAGTTCCTTCTTCGCCATTTCTGTCTAAACTAAATGACACTCTCTTTAACTTTCCAACTTTCAAACTATCCAGGTTTACCTTCATATCACTTGTTACACCTTCAATATATGAAAGAATAGTTTTCGTATCAAGCTCTTCATTTGAATTACACTTTATTTCATATCTAGAAGCAAACTTATAAATGCTAGTTTCTATATTCAATTTGCTTATTTTTTCTGACAACTCAACAACCCTTTTAAGATCTTTGTCGAAAATTTCTACAATAAAATCATTTGTTTTACCTAATACAGGTTTATACATGGATATAATTTTTTGATTGACAATAGAATCTTTATCATCTATTTTTGAAACCTTCATTATTCCATCGGCTCCAATAGCAGCATATGTCTTATTTTTTAACATTTCAGCATCCAAACAATCCATCGTCTCATAGTAATATTTTGCAGTTAATATCTTGTCCTTTTTATTTTCGATTGCATCTTTTACAAGATTATATACTGTATTAGCTTCCTTCTCCTCCTCTTCTTCTTGTTCAGGTTGTTGTGGTTGTTGTGGCTCATTATTTTGAACAACAGGAGTTGTTGGAATTGTGTTTTCGGGCACAATATTTTGTACTTCTTGTTCCTCTTGAGGAGGTTCTATGACGTTTGATTTCGGTGTATCAACTTTGTTTACAGGGGTTTTAGGTACTGGCGAAACCTTATTTGTTTTAGGTTTCGGAGCGGTACTCATTGTTGGCACCGTTTGTGCGTTGTTAATCAAATTTTTGATTATCTTTATTCTAGCTCGTTGGCTCATCAAACACCTTTTTTACCCCAACAACCCATTGTCTATATATTATGAAATTATTATTTTGTGTTGGATTGCCGTTATCAACTATTACAAAGCTTACTTTTAACTTCCAATTATCTGCCGGTTTAGGTACGCTAATCCATGGTGAAATTAAAAACACCTCAACACTTCCAGCTTTCTTAACTTGGGTATCTTTACTATCAACAATTCTAGTCTCTCTTGGTTTAACAGATTGAATATCATAATAAGGAAGATTTTTATAGAAAGCATCAATCATGCTTTCTTCTGTAACTTTATCTTGTAGATCAGAAAAAGCCATAGGATCTTCGTGCTCTTTTGAAAATTCATCGGTAGAAAATTCTCCGGTTGGCTTGTTTCTTAATTTGCCAGTAAAGACAGCAGCAGCCCAAGAAGTAAATAGAGATTTAACTCCGCTTCTATTGCCAACTATATTTGTACCATATTGTATGTCAACACCAAATTGTTTTCCAAAATCACTTAGGTTCTTATAATGCACACCATCCTTTTTATATCTTTGTATGTAAGATTCAGGCTGTGCTCTATATCTAGGCTCATTGGTTAATGCCCTAATCTTTTTTACAGTTTCAGATAAAGCATCTATCTTTGGTTGCAACTTCATTATCTCTTCTTCATACTTATCAACATCTAAATCATCTATAGCTTTTTCTACACTTCTTATTGTATCATACGTATCAACAAGCTTAGGTTTTAAATCGCTTGTTTCTTCAATCATCTCTTCTACATTTTCTCTTTTTGATTTATCAAATAGGCTAAGTATTTTATTCTTTAATCTAGACAAAAAGCCAGCAGTAACAACTATATCATTTGTTCTTTTTATTTCTTCGGCTATTTTGACTATTTCGTGCATGTTTAGTCTCCACCATGCTGATCTTCGTCGTACTCAGATTCATATCCAATACTTTCATCACTTTCTACAGGTGGTGGCGCTTCTTCTGTTGGCATTTCTTCTGGAGGAATAGGCTCTCCTTCCATAGATTGATACATCATATCTTCAAACTTCTTCCAAGCAGCTAAAAATTGTTCAGTTTCAGCAAACCTCTTAAAGTTACTACCAAAACCATTTTTACCTTTTACGGTGTCCCAATAAGCTTGAGGGTCCCCTTGAGATCTTAAATTGTCTAATGTCTTTAAGGTAGATAGATTTGCATTAAACATATTTGTCATTGCGTTATAAACGGTATCAAAACCCCTTTTCAATTCTTTTCCAGACTGAGTCCTTCCCCAGAACCATGACGCTAGAAAAGCTTCAGATATCAATTCTGGATTTTGCTCCAAAGCAGTTTTCTCTTCTGGCTCTAATCTAGCATAATCATCACTTTGACTAGTAAACCATTTTTCTATAAATCTTCTCAAGCCAGAAGGTCTTTCCATTTCCCATTGTTGATCAACATCTATTTTCTTTTCAACAATTTGGTTCGGGTTATATTCGGGTTTTCTACCAATCTCGCTAGAAATATAATAATCTATGCTCTTTAGTTTTTCAGCCTCTAAACCAACTTTTTCTGCAAACTTAGTTCTCATATGTTGACCAAGCTCAATTAAAACAGCTTGTTCTCTTAAAAATGCAGAAACATCCTGAGCAAATTTAACAGCCTCTAACCTTCTCTTGTCTTTTTTCATTTCTTTTAGATAACCGCTTTGTTTTCTAGCAATGTCTCTAAATATATCATCGGCTTTTACAACAATATCAAGAGCTTCTTTGTAAATATCCGATCTTGCGGATAAATACTTTTTACCAATATAACGCAAAGGGGATAAAACATTGCTTACGCTTCTACTTTGAGATGATTTTTCCATTTATACCTTAAAAGACTAACTACTAAGATTGATATAGAAATCTTAGTAGTTTATTATTTTGCCATTTGAATTATTCGGCTCCGGCTTCTCCACCGCCACCCATTGGTGGCGCGGGTATACCTCCGCCGCCTCCCATACCACCGCCTAAGCCTCCTCCAAGACCGCCACCTTCTTCTTCACCAGCTACGGGTGTTTCATCAGGCGATTCGCCGGGTACAGGTACATCGGGTAGGTCAGGAATTTCTTCATCTTCACCTAAAGCTCTAAGTTCTGTAAGACTCATCTTAGAAAGCATTTCATCTTCCTTAACTTTTATAGCTTCATCGATGCTTTCCTGTCTAATCTTTCTTTGCTCTTCTCCATAATCCAAACCAAGAGATCTGTATAGTGTATGAACAGAGACCATCTTTTTCTCACCAACCAATTGGCTTAATTGATTGATATAGTCTGCCATATCAAAAAGATTCATATGGTTCCATTCTATACTAGGAACTATAAGCTTCTTCTCGCCATCACTATAATCCCAGAAATCATGAAGCTGAGCTATAGGTGCAAACACCTTTGTTCTAATCCATTTAGATAGCATGTTTTGGAATTGCATGTATCTTTGTCTTAGAACATCTAAGCTCAAACTACCATTAGCATAAGTTATATCCCCACCCTCCATTATTACTTGGGGAACCATCAAGCCAATGTATATTTCTTTGATCAATTTTTCTAAGTCAGCATTTATGTCTATTACTGTTTGTGCGCCAACCCTTTCAATCGTAACACTTCCGTGAGTAATTATCTTAAAGTCTTTATCATATTGAGCTTCTTGTAGTAATTGTCTCCAGGATTCCAAATCTCCTTGAGTTACTTTATATTCAGCATCA
>Ga0180438_10007098_pt1 | contig 14802 bp, 16 predicted proteins | sample SS_ome_12_FD_132455 | JGI IMG/M metagenome (GOLD analysis project Ga0180438, IMG submission 132455) | Hypersaline lake sediment archaeal communities from the Salton Sea, California, USA - SS_3_D_2 metaG | ecosystem: Environmental > Aquatic > Non-marine Saline and Alkaline > Hypersaline >...
AACGGAAACACCGAATGCCTTATCTTTCCGGATTGCCCGGAGCTGAATCCCACAACCGGAATCACGCTCGCTGCATGGTTCAATGCAAAGGATTGGAACGGCAACCGAAGAATCCTGCAAAAGGGAAACAAAGACAACCAGTATCGCCTTTTGAAAGAGGGCGACCATTTTAAATTCTCGCTCAGGGGCGTGGGAGAGATAACAGGAAAGGCGCCTTCGGTTGGAAAGTGGCATCATGCGGCAGGAAGCTGGAACGGAAAAGCCATGCGGCTTTTTATAGATGGCAAACTCGTTGCCGAAGAAGAGGCAACGGGAAAAATCGCAAAAACATCCGATCCGCTTTACATCGGAACAAAGACATGGGGAACAGTATCCGGCGATTTTTTCAAGGGAATGCTTGACGAAGTCACAATATGGGACTATGGACTAACAACCGAAGAGATTAAGGTTTTATTTAGCGGAAAATGACCTTGCTCGAATGCTTCATACCAATACTTGATCCAGGGAGGATGTCGCCATGAAAAAAGCTGTTATTTTGATCGGAATTATCCCGCTTTTACTATCCTGCATCTTCATCACGGGTTGCGGGGGAGGGGACGGACAAAGTCCTTCTTCAAAACCCCAGGGAAAGGTTGTGATCGGCGTTACGCTCCTTACCAGAACCCACCCGTTTTACCAGGATTTGGAAGCCGGATTAAAAGAGGCGGCGGATAAGAACGGTTACGAGCTTCTTATATCCACGGGTGAATTCGACGTTGCAAAACAAAAGGATCAAATTGCGGATTTCATCGTGAAAAAAGTGAATGCCATAATAGTATGCCCATGCGATTCCATATCCATAGGAACCTCGATCAAAAAAGCCAACGAGGCAGGCATTCCGGTTTTTACGGCGGATATATCGTGCCTGGCGGAGGATGCCAAGGTGGTTTCCCACGTGGCTTCGGATAATGTGGAGGGGGGCAAACAAGCAGCCAGAGCCATGATCGAAGCCCTTGGCGGAACGGGAAGGATCGCTATTATCGATCACCCGGAGGTGGAATCCGTGCTCCAACGGGTAAAAGGATTCGAGGAAGAAATCGCCAAGGCGGATAATATCAGGATCGTTACAAAGCTCCCTGGCGGAGGGGTAAAAGACAAGGCTTTCAAGGTGGCGGAAGATATCCTTCAGGCTCATCCTGATTTAAACGGGATTTTCGGGATCAATGACGATTCCGCGTTGGCTGCGCTTGCTGCTGTGGAAAAGGCGGGCAAACTCGGCAAGATCACGATTGTGGGGTTCGATGCTGTGCCGGAAGCAAAAAAGGCAATCGCAGAAGGCAAAATCTATGCGGACGCCATCCAGTACCCCCGAAAAATCGGAGAACGCACTATCCAAATGATTTCCATGTATATGATGGGGGAACAGGTTCCTTCCAAAGTCCTTATTCCATGCGGTCTTTATAAAAAGGAAGACGCCGCCAAGGAGAAGTAAGTGGCGGCACAAGTTTCTAAAAATCAAAAACCCATCCTAGAAATGCGGGGGATTGATAAATCGTTTCCCGGTGTTCAGGCGTTGCAGGGAGTTTCCCTGGAACTATACCAGGGGGAGGTTCTTGCCCTGCTCGGGGAGAACGGTGCGGGAAAAAGCACCCTTATCAAGGTTCTTTCGGGTGTGTATTTTCCCGACGCAGGAACCATAACAATAAGCGGAAACGATCCCGGAATCCGCTCCCCCCTGGATGCACAAAACGCAGGAGTTGCCGTTATTTACCAGGAATTCAACCTGGTTCCCAGCCTTTGCGCCAGGGAGAACATCCTCCTGGGTAGGGAACAGGCGCGTTGGGGATTTTTTTCGCAGAAAACCGAACACAGGGAAACGATGGAGCTGTTTTCCCGCATGAATGTCGCCATTGATCCGGAAAGCCTGTGCCGGGAGCTTACTGTTGCGCAGCAGCAGGTGGTGGAGATTGCCAAGGCTCTTTATGCCCGGGGGAAAATCCTTGTTATGGATGAACCCAGCGCCACACTCACAAGCCAGGAAGTGGAAAGGCTTTTTGCCATCATTCGCGAGCTGAAAACCCGCGGCATCGGCATCATTTATATCAGCCACAGGTTGGAAGAGGTTTTTGAAATTGCGGATCGTGTTATGGTGATGCGGGATGGAAGGCATATTGCAACAAAACCGGCATGCGGGCTTACCAGGGAAGAGCTGATCGAGATGATGGTGGGGAGAAAGATCGAAAACGAGTTTCCCAAGCTAGCCGCGCCCCTGGGGGGAAAACGCCTGGAAGTGAAGGGATTATCCGGCGCCGGAACAGCTGAGGATATAAGTTTTTTCGTTCGAAAGGGTGAAGTGTTGGGTATTGCGGGGTTGGTGGGAGCGGGGCGCACGGAAATGGCGCGGCTTATTTTCGGGGCAGACCCTAAAGACTCAGGGGAAATCTTCCTTGACGGAAGGCGCGTGGAAATCCGCTCCCCTGTTGATGCAATCCGAAACGGTCTCTGCCTTTTAACGGAAGACAGAAAAGCCCAAGGGTTGGTTCTGGGGCTATCTTCCAGGGAAAATTTTGCACTGCCCAATCTTTCCCATTGGTCTAGGCTTCGGTTCATCAATCACAAAAAGGAACAAGATTCTTTTTCCGGATATATTAAAAGTTTAAAAATAAAATTATCCCATGCTGATCAAACAGTTCGGGATCTCTCAGGGGGAAACCAGCAAAAAATCGTGCTGGCAAAGTGGCTGGAGGCGAATTCCGAAGTGATTATATTTGATGAACCCACGCGCGGTATCGATGTGGGCGCCAAGTATGAAATCTACCAACTCATAAACCAGCTGGCAGCCAAGGGAAAAGCCATCCTGATGATTTCCTCGGAACTGCCGGAGCTGCTTGGTATGTGCGATCGCATCCTGGTTATGCACGAAGGAAGCTTAAGCGGAGAGATCGCGGATGTGCCCCATGCCACGCAGGAGCAGATTCTTTCCCTGGCTGTGGGGCGCACTGCCTGATGTGGCGTGGGCTTTGATAAAGGAGTATCAAAGAAAGTGTTAAAGAAAAAGGCAACTTTCTCGACTTTCCTGTCTCAATACGGGATGCTTTTTGTCCTGATTCTTTTATGCGTTTTTTTCTCGCTTGCCACGCTTTCGGAGCAACACCCTGAGGGGGAAAAGGCTGCGCGTATTTTATTTGGCGAGCTGTCAAAAGATTCGGATAAAAAAACCGCTGTGTTGATTGCGGCAAAAAACAACCAGGAGGACTCCCGGTTTGCGAATGCCCTTGAAAATCTTTTGAAGAAAAAAATAGGCGTTTCAGCGAAAATCATAAAAGGCGATCCATCACAGTTTAGGAAAATGTTGGAGGAAACCCCTGAAAAAGAGCGCAATTGGGAAGTGATCGCCACCACGAGCAGCTATGCGCCTTCTGTGTCGCGTATTGTTGAAAGATTTCCCGCACTTTCCGGCGCGATCATCAAAACCCCAAAGAGCTACACCTGGCCCACCTTCCTGCTAAAAAATAACCTTATGAACGTGGCGAACCAGATCGTGGTGATCGCAATTATTGCAGTGGGAATGACCATGGTGATCATTACAGCAGGGATCGATCTTTCCGTGGGAAGCCTGGTTGCGCTTTCCGCGGTTGTTGTAACATGGTTCATCCGAACAATGGGTGGCGCGCAGGCTACGCCCCTGGCTATTTTAACGAGCGGATTTCTGGCGGTTTTATTATGCGGATTTATCGGGGCGTTTTCCGGTTTGATGATCACCCGGTTCAGGATCCCGCCTTTTATCGCTACGCTGGGCATGATGCAGGTAGCCAGCGGATTTGCTTACATCATTTCACGGGGAAGACCCATATACGAGGTGCCGGACAGCTTTGTGTGGCTGGGAAGGGGATACTCGCCGTTTTTCTCGCTTCCTTATGCAGTGATCCTGATGGGAATAATTTATATAATTGCGCATATCATGATGACCCGAACCACGCTGGGGCGTTATATTTACGCGGTTGGGGGGAACCCGGAGGCGGCGCGGCTTTCCGGGGTGCGCACAAATCGCGTGATATGTTTTGTGTATATCGTATGCGGAGCCATGGCAGGATTGGGAGGGATTGTCATGGCTTCCCAGCTGAAAAGCGGCGCACCCACATACGGGCTTATGTACGAGCTGTATGTAATCGCATCCGTGGTTGTGGGAGGCACGAGCCTTGCCGGGGGCGAAGGGAAAATCATGGGAACCCTGATCGGGGCTTTTATCATTGCCGTGATCCAGAACGGCATGAATCTAACCAACGTGGAGAGTTATACGCAAAAAGTGGTGTTGGGTTTTGTGATCCTGGGTGCGGTTTTATTGGATATGCTGAAAAAACGGGGATGGAAAAGACGGAAAATATCTCGCTAATTTTTCACAGGGGCAGAATTCCCTATTTTCTTTTTGCGTTCCTTCAATTCCCTTGAGATTTCATCAAGGTCATTTTTCCTGATCGATTTTTCCTCCACCTGAATTCGCTGAATTTTTTCGAGGATCACAAACGCGTTGTGTTTTGTAGTTTCATCCGCTCCGGATTTCTTTATAGAATTGAACTTGCGAAAAAGTGATTTCTTCAAAAAGATCAGCCTCTGTTCGGGAGTCATTTCGGATTCGGGTATATCCCTGGTGGTGATGATATTTTGATCGTAATCTACCAGGGTTCCGGGCTTAAGGTACTGTTCAATCCAATCCGCAGCCTTGCCATGCCCGGAAACAACAAAGCCATCCGTAGGGATGGGAGAATTATGAAGGGTTTGCTTTTCGACAACGCCGTTTTTTAAAACAGCTTCAGTTCCCCATTTATTCGTGTTTGTTGAGGGCATTTCATAAGAAGGGGTATAAATAACCAGCTCGTTCGGACCCCGGTTCCCGGGATAGGTTCCTGAGGATGGTGGATCGATTTTAGCCACGGGAAAGGATCCTCCGTATTTACTGAGCCAGGATTTCGAATAATTAATCACTGCTTCCCGGAACTCTTGTTCTGCCAGGATCGCCTTCAACCATACAAGATAGCCATCGGGATTCAGATCGAACCCTTGGGTTGTAAGGTGGGAAAAGAGCCGGTTATTTTCATCTGCAAAATAAGGGTGCAGATCAAAGTATTCCAATCCTTGATCTTTAACGATCAATTTTATGATATGATTCAGCTTGTGAACAAGGGGATTTTTATCCGCATAGGTCTCGCCCATGGGAAGAACCGAAAAAACGGTTATTTCAGCCTCGGGAGCCGCGTTATTAAGATCTCGGATCAATTTTTCATAGTGATTGCCAAGTTTTTCGATCGATTCGGGATTATCTTTAAGGAGATCGTTCATGCCTGCCATTAAATAAACCTTGTTTGGCATGGCTGCTTTGATACAAACATCCAGGCGTTCTGTAATGCCTTGAATACGATCCTCTTTTACCCCGCAATTGATAACGTTTTTGCGGTTAAAGAATTCGCTAATAGGGAACTGTTCGATCAGGGTATCCCCAATAAAAACAATCCCGTCTTTTTCATAATCCGAACCCATGAAAAGTTTCATACGATCAGAGTAATGGGGTCCGCGGCGCACTTTTGCATCAATTAAACGGTTTCTTTCACACATGAGAGAACACGGTAGATATGCGGGTTCATCGGGGTCTAAATCTTGCGGGGGCATTGGTTTATCCATATATTTTTTCATGTGGTAAGGGAGGTTGGTTGTAATGGATTTGGCTCCCCATCGTTTGAATTTTCTGGCGGTTTCCAGGTGATCCACGGTCCATACATGATATTCAAAATTCTCATTCTCGATTTCCCTGATAATATTTTCATCCACGAGATTATAACCGGAACTCACGCCATTGGCATGAATAGTTTTCAGGGTTTCCAACACTTGGGAAAGGCTCGGTTTCATGTCCCCGGTTGATTTATCCTTTTGAAAGTAAACCAACCAATACGCCATAACTTTGGAATCCAATTTTTTCAGTTCCCGGATAACCTCCTCATCAAAGGAGATAACCACGATTTGATCCGGTTCCAGTTTGGATCTTTGAAGTTCTTCAAATAATTCGGGCAGTATTTCAGCGCCGGATTTAATCTCGATATAAATCTTTTTGCCCTTGGGAACGATGGAGATCACTTCCGATAGGGTTGGAATTGTAGTTCCCTTGAATTTTTCATCGAACCAGGCGCCAACATCCAGATTGCGCAACTCCTCGGAAGTGGAAGTTTTAACATTTTTATTTATTCCGGATACTCTCTTTGTATTTTCATCATGAATACATACGATCTTGCCGTCTTTAGTAAGATAGAAATCGCCTTCGATTGCATCGGCTCCGTGTTCCCAGGCGAGTTTAAAAGCCGGGATGGTATTTTCGGGGGCATAATCCGAAGCTCCCCTGTGCGCCACAATCAAGGGATCTGCTGCGAGATGAACCGCAATCAGTAAAAATACAATAAAAGCGGCTTTCAATTTCATTTTAGATTCCTTGGGTGCATATCACTTTTCTTTTGTGATAAAATCGTTTCTTATCGGGGCAAACTTAAAACAAACACCCCAGAACTGTTTTCAATGTCAAGATCAATTCGGCATCCAAAGATTAGGCATCAATCGGATAATTTATAAAAAGGCGTGTGGTAAAAGAATAATCACGATGCTGTTGACATAGCTTTCACTAAGCTGTAAAGAACCTCCAGCTCCGTGAATACAAAATGTTTTATTCCTAACAAAGGAAATATCCATGAAGAAGTATATCGATGCTAACAGACGCGGTTGGGCAACCCTTGCCAAGAATCACTATGAAGCCTTCAAAAAAAGCTTGTCTGAAAACAAGGCAAGATTAAGTAAAACACAGATCCAGGAACTGGGCGACATTCAAGGCGAAAAACTGATTCATCTTCAATGCAACACAGGCGTTGATACGATCCTGCTTGCCCGAATGGGAGCAAAAGTTACTGGGGTGGATTTTGTTCCGAAAAACATCCATTATGCCAGAAAACTGGCTGCTGAATTCGGAATTGACGATGCCCGGTTTATTGAATCCAATGTGTTGGAGATTATGGATAAGCATCATGAAAAATATGACATTGTTTACACAACGGAAGGAGTGTTGTGCTGGCTCCCCGATCTATATCTTTGGGCTCGAAATATTCGTCACCTCCTTTCGGACAATGGTTTTCTCTATGTACTGGACGGACATCCGTTTTACACAGTTTGGGATCAAGATAAACTGCCTGATTTAGTAGCAAAATATCCGTATTTTCGTAACACAGCTTTTCGCGACGACTGGATAGGCGGTTATGCAAGCGATCCCCAAAAGTCTGTCAATTATGAGTGGATGCATACTATTGGAGAAATTATCAATGCCATTAGTAAGGCGGGAATGCACATCGAATGGTTCCACGAATTCGACTGGCTTTTTGATAGAATATCCAAAGAGAAACAGGTGAAAGATGAGAATGGGTATTGGATTTTTCCTGAATACAAAGAAAAACTGCCCTTTACATTTTCCTTGAAGGCTGTTATAAGATAGAAAAAGCGGTTTGAAAAGGAACAAATCTTTGAGAACGGAACAGGACGTCCTTGCACAGTTTGATAAATGGGTTCGCAGCAATGACCTTGTTCGCGCTGCAGTGCTTACCAGTTCGCGCGCAAATCCCGAGCAGGAGACAGATTTCCTCTCGGATTATGACATCGAACTCTACGTTTCAAACATCGATCCTTTTCTAAAGGATGATGTATGGTTGGATGCCCTGGGATCGGTTATGGTGCGCTGGCCCCTGAAGCCACGTTCAACTTGCAGGCAAGGTTGGATCACCAGGCTGGTACTGTTCAAGGACGGAGTGCGAATTGATTTCCAGATCACAGATCAGAAAACCATTTCGCCTGATGCTTACAAGGAAGACTTCAGGATACTGATCGACAAGGACAATTTAACCACAAAACTAAGCCCACCAACCAAAACAGAACATCTTGTGAAAAAGCCCTCAAGAGAAGAATATGATACCATTGTACACGAGTTCTGGTGGAACGCGACTTATGTTCCCAAGTACCTTTGGCGGGATGAACTGCCGTTTGCAGCAAGCATGTTGGGGCAGGCGGTTCGCGATCAATACTTGAAGATTGTGATTGAGTGGTTCATCGGACTTCAGCATGATTGGTCAGTAAACACGGGCGTGCGAGGACGTAAGTTCAAATGATACCTGGATCATGAAACATGGTCTGAGTATGAGTCAACGTTTGCAGGGGGGGGAATCGAGGACAACTGGAAGGCTTTTTTTAATGCGGTTGCCCTTTTCAGAAAGTTGGCAATGATAGTTGGGGAGAAACTCGGCTATGAGTATCCCACGCAACTGGATAAGGAAATGACCGACTATTACATTCGCATACATACCCACAAAGAAAGGAACAATGACCAATCGGCTGATGACAACACTAACAACAAGCCCCCCTAAGCCATGATGGTATTGCGCGAATCGTATTGTAGAAATTGACCACAAACAGAAGGATACCTGCACAAATATAAATGTATGTTTAAGAAAATAATATCAAGTTATAAGCTCAAGAATGTATTAAAGCCTCGCAATATCGTTGCTACTGTGTTTCTATTGGCAATCTGTTTAGTTATAGGAATTATTATTCATGAGTGCGGTCACATAATTGCCACGTGGATTTGCGGGGGTAGTATAAAAAGCATCATTTTATTTGGTTTCCAGCTCTATCCTGAAATAAATTTATCGGATTGGCATGGGATTGTAGCCCGGGTTGCGTGGGACGGTGTCAAATCTGAATGGAAACATGGATTTATCCTGTTTATGGGCGCCGGAACAACAATGATAGCAGCTTATATGCTTTTGCTGATTGTTTCTTTTTTACGAAATAAGCAGACATGGAAAGTCCTTTTTATAACAGTGCTATCTATTGGTTGCGCATGGGATATCATAACATATTCGCTATTGCCGATAATTGGAATACCCCATCGCATTATCATTGGATACTATTACACAGAGCCGGTGGAAGGAATGATATTAATGGGTATTCCAAAGACTGTAGGTGTAATGATTGTTGTCCTTCACATGTTTATATATCATTTTGTATTATTTGAAATATTGTTAAAAGAGATCTCCGCCATAAAGGATATAAAAGCGGATAAAAGCATCCAGGGGACTATCGCCGTTAATACTTGAATGATAATCATATGGTAAAAGGACATTTTCAATTACTCATTAAAAAATATAAAGGACGGATCAAATGATTTATAAAAACAGAGGCTTTATCATTGTAATGTGTATCGCCTTATTTCTCATTGTAAATCCGATTCTTGCAGATCAGGAGAAAATCTCCGGGGAGATCCAGGATAATGTAAAATCAATCGATTGGAGCCATTTTACAAAAAGCCCCGAGACTGAGAATGCCAAGATGCTGAAAGAGCTGCTCTCGAAATCCTCCCACTATCTTGTGCCCTGGCTTGGAGAACGTGCGCAGAAACCATTGCCAAAAAACAAGGAAGTCCCCATTCGTTCCCTGGCGTTTAATGCTTCAACCCTTGCCATACTATTGCGCACAGGTATCTACAATGAACAGTACGGGGGGCTTTCCAAGGAAAAAGCCGAACAATTGGTATGGAGTTGCGTGGAGCGGTTATGCACTGATCACAAGGCAAACGGAGGCGTTTGGGGCGACCATTGGCAAAGCTCCCTGTGGGCATCCTTTACTGCAGAGGCGGGGTGGTTATGCCGGGACTCAGGGAAAAAGGAAGATAGACAAAAGCTGGTGAAAATGCTTATTCACGAAGCAGACCGGATTGCGAATATAGATCCTCCTTGCTGGAACGGGAAGGGCGGAAATTCCAGGGCGGAAGAAAACGGATGGGATGCCTTCATTGTTGAAATTGCCTCTCAAATGCTGCCTGATCATCCCCGCTCCAAAAAGTGGCAGCAGCAGGCAATCCGTTACCGACTGAATGCTGTAGCAACAAAAAAAGACCTGGAGAGTGAAGAAAAAATCAATGGTGCGATGGTGAAGAATTGGGTTCGGGGATTCAATCTGATGGACACGGGAGCGATCGTAAATCATGGCGTGAATCCGCATCCGAATTATTCCGGCTGCCAGGTTTCCCAACCAGGACGAGGTTCCTTGTTTTATGCCCTTGCAGGCAACCCCGTCCCTCTAGCCAATCGTTACAATGGCAAATTGGTGTATAACTGCATGGTAGCACATAAATGGGAATCCCCGCCGTATGCTGAACCTGGCGGGACAATTTTATCGGTCGATGGCACAATCTATTGGCCCCCCCCGGATGGCAAAGAAAAGGAAAGAGCCAAAAGAAACTCCAGGTGGTCTGCTTTTGGCATATTCGCCTCCGTAATGGGAATTGATGAGGATACAAACATCAAGGCAAAAAAGTTAGCCGGTATATTCATCCGCAAGGCGCTTACACATCAAAGTGAGGATGGAACAACAGGTGAACAGCAAAAAGAAAGAGAATACAATCCCCTTCACCTGTTTGCACACTGTTATCTGGCTTTGTGGCTAAAGGAAAACAACACGATCCGATTTACCAATAACTCGTTTTAATCTGAAGTATTCATTTGCAGTGAAGTAATAGGATATATTAAGCAACAACCATAATTTGAAGGAACAACTCATGTTCGAATTGGAGGAGAAATGGATTTACAATCTTTAGGTTTTGACGACTGGTTTGATGCTCATGCAAACACCATTGTCCAGCCGGGGCACAAGCTTGCACGCGTGATGACGGTTGATCGAGGCGCGTTCCTGGTACGGGATGAGTATGGAGAATCATCTGCGGAACTGACGGGAAAGCTGCTCTTTACTGCCGAATCAAGCGCGGACCTTCCTTGTGTAGGTGACTGGGTGTGCCTGGAGCACACATCGGCAGACCTCGCCATCATCCATACGGTCCTGCCAAGGAAAACCTTTCTACGCCGCAAGCGCCCGGGAAAAACTGTGGACTTCCAAATGATCGCGGCTAACATTGACGTTGCCTTCATTGTCCAGTCATGCCACTACGATTTCAATATACGAAGGCTTGATCGCTACCTGGTTGTTGTCAATGAAGGACGAATCGAGCCCATCATCATCTTGACTAAAACAGATCTTATCACACCTGAAGAATTGGATGGAATGATCGAAAAGATCAGGGATGTTGGAATCACAACCCGGCTACTCCCCATCAGCAACACCACAGGAACCGGATTGGCAGAGTTTCGCGACCTCCTTTTCCCCGGCAAGACATATTGTCTGCTTGGTTCATCAGGAGTCGGAAAGTCCACCCTGATCAATCGACTCATTGGACGAGATGCGCTTGACACAAAGGCTGTCAGTGAAACGGGAGAAGGCGTACACACAACCGCTCGTCGTCAACTCCTCGTCCTCGATAACGGCGCTATGCTAGTTGACACTCCCGGCATGCGGGAACTTGGTCTCCTTGGCACAAGTGACGGAGTAGACGACAGTTTTTCAGACATTCACGACCTTTCCCTCAATTGCCGATTCTCCGACTGCACCCACACCCGGGAATCCGGATGTGCCGTTATTGCGGCGATTGAGCACGGCAATCTCAGCGAAGCGCGATATAAGAGCTATTTAAAGCTCAGAAAGGAAACAGAGTACTACAACCTTTCTTACGCGGAGAAGCGAAAAAAGAACAAAGCCTTTGGACGCTTCATCAAATCTGTCAAGAAACATGGCAAGTCAGGAATTGAATAACAACAACCCGGGAAAATCCTGCAAGAGGCGGGATTCCCAAGTTCGGAGTTCTTCGGTGACTGGAACTGCACGCCATACAGCAAGGAGACAAGCCAACGGCTCATTGCCGTTGCCTGTAAATAATATAACCAATCCCAATTCCGCTATCGGGGTTGAGGAGGACGTCCGGCAATTTAATTTTAAAATGAAATTCAAATGATTAACTTTTTTAAAAACCTCCTAAAAAAAATCGTTGTTTTACCCGAAGAACAACGAAAATCTCTATCTCAACCCGAGGCTTCAATTATTGTAACATCCGATTCCAAAGAGATAAGCTGCAGGAGACCAAAAGGAAAAGAAGAAAAAGTAAAGTGGGCGGATCTGAAAGCCGTGCTTATCGAAACAAACGACTATGGGTTCAACGGAAAATAAAAGTTTTCTCATTTGGGAAAGAAAGAAGGGATAAAATGAAACTTGAACATGTTGCATTAAATGTGAGCGATCCTGTAGCCATGGCGGATTGGTATCATCGCCACCTTGGGATGACCATTGTAACCAGTATGGATGAGGAGCCTTTTGCGCATTTCATCCGAGACAGCGGAGGCAGGATGATGCTGGAGATTTATAAAAAGCCTCCTGACAACATCCCGAATTACGGGGAAATGCATCCCCTACTCCTTCATTTTGCCTTTGTTTCAGAGGATCCGGAAACTGATCGTGAAAGACTGCTCAAGGCGGGTGCTTCCCTGATTACAGATGAAAAAGCCCCTGGCGGCTCCCATATTGTTACAATGCGGGATCCCTGGGAGCTGTGCATTCAACTGTGCAAACGAAAAACAAGTTTGCTGTGTGAAAAAAGTATTCAACAGATATGAACAAAAAGATTAGAAACCCTGAAATAACCCAAAAACACAATACAGTTGCCTGGCTCCTGTTGGGAGGACTCCTTTTTCTCAGGATCCCCTTTATGGGCGTTCTTGGCTGCTTCAGCAAATCCGCATAGTTGGGGGTATCCTTTCAAATAGGAACCTACTTTGTTACAGCCTGCCTCATATGGTGGGAAAGACAAAGACTGAAAGATTTTCATATTGACGGATTGGCGTTGTGGTTAATTATCCTGTTCAAGCCGATACAAACTCTTATACTAGCTATGATTTCCCGCAACCATCCCCTTGCCTTTCCCAACCCTGCATGTTTTACCATTTGGGGAATTGCCATAGTTCTTGCATTCAGTCTAAAATCAAGCGACGCAGGGCTTCTGAAGTATAATAAATCGATTTTAAGGTGGTTCGGTATAGGGACATTAGCTGGCATAGCAACCGCAATTTTCCTTGGATATCCCCTTTCATTACAAATTGACAAGAGCCAGATCACACAAAGACCCGAGATATTTTCTGTTTTGTTTTCTTCCATTCCGGGATTCCTGTATCAGCTCGGATATGCCGCTGCCACCGAAGAACCGCTCTTTCGCGGTTTCCTGTGGGGATATTTGCGAAAGTTAAAATGGAGGGAAACGTGGATATGGCTTTTCCAGGCAGGATTATTCACCCTTGGACATATATACTACATCAACAAACACCCGTATTCCTTCTGGATAGTTGTTCCTGTTGGTGCATTGGTGATGGGGGCAGTGGCTTGGCGTTCCCGTTCAATCGCAACAAGCATGGCAACCCACGGCGCCTTGAATACCTTGGGAATAAAAGTCGGGAATATAATAGCTTATTACTGGCGCTAGCGCAGAAAGTAACAGATTAATGATTTTAAAGATTAGGGAGGTCGGATATGTTCCGAAAGCACAGTGAAAAGGGATACCATGTAGCACTGAAGGGGATTGAGCAAAAAACACTGGTGTATGGAAAGAAAACACTCATGACGGAATTCCGGTTGAAAAAGGGAAGCCTTCTCCCCAAACACAGCCACCCCCACGAACAGACGGGATACCTTGTGAAGGGAAACATACGCATGATAATAGGAACCGAGCAGTTCGAGGCAAAGCCGGGCGACAGCTGGTGTATCCCCGGGGATGTTATGCATGGCGCGGAAATCCTGGAGGATTCAGTTGCAATCGAAGTGTTTTCACCCGTAAGGGAGGATTACATACCAAAAGAGGTGCAAAGCGTATGAGAAAAGGTATTACATTCCTGGAAGCTATTGATCTCTATCGCAACATGAAGATGAAAAACCCCCTGTTGAAAATCGTTGGGAAGGATGCAAGATGATTATCAGAAAAGCCAAACATGGCGATGTTGATGCCATATGTGAATTGTGGTGCGAGTTCATGGATTTTCACGAAAAGCACGAGCCCTTTTACAAAAGGGCAAAAAACGGGGCAAAGATTTTTCACAAGTTCATCAAGGAAAAGATTAGAAGCAGGAACGCCTTAGTCCTCGTTGCGGTTCAAGATAAGGAGGTATGTGCATACCTGTTGGCTAGTATCGATAAAAGATCCCCGGTTTTTGAGATGAGAAGAATCGGAGCAATATACGATCTTGCAGTTACTGAATCTTACAGAAGAAAAGGTATAGGCGAAAGGCTTTATAAAGAGTCGATCAGGTGGTTCAGGAAGCGAAAAATTGATCGGGTCGAACTCACTGTTGCAACGTCGAATCCGTTATCCACGAAATTTTGGAAAAAGCACGGATTCAAGCCGTATTATGAAAGATGGTTCAACAATATTAAATCATGATCCATAGATCTTGCAGCGGCTCATGCAAACCGATTTTTATCTGCGGGAGTGCGAATGGCAATCGGCGCAAAAAGCCGCGATGTTCTGATACAATTCCTGCTTGAAGCCATCATTATGAGCGGACTGGGGGGTATTCTGGGAATTATATTCGGTATTACCGTGGCAGAAACCCTCAGAAGATTTATATCGTTTGCCCCGGTGATACAGGTTTCAAGCATAGTGCTTGCATTGACATTTTCCGCAGGAGTGGGCGTTTTTTTCGGATACTATCCTGCGCGCCGCGCCTCGCGTCTCGACCCAATCGAAGCCTTGCAATATGAATAAAGCAAACTAACCATAAAAAAGTGTTCTGGTGTTCTTTTTTTATATTGCATCATGCCTTATGGGTTAATATCGTCCTCTCAATATTTGCAAAATAAGGTTCTTCAAACAAAGATGAA
>Ga0180438_10007100_pt1 | contig 14797 bp, 13 predicted proteins | sample SS_ome_12_FD_132455 | JGI IMG/M metagenome (GOLD analysis project Ga0180438, IMG submission 132455) | Hypersaline lake sediment archaeal communities from the Salton Sea, California, USA - SS_3_D_2 metaG | ecosystem: Environmental > Aquatic > Non-marine Saline and Alkaline > Hypersaline >...
AGGGTGTCGTAGGCGCGGAAGTCGAGGATGACCGAGGCCACCAGATTGGCCGCCCCGGTCTTTGCCAGTCCGTCTTTGATATACTCCGGGGTGGCAGGCTCAGGCAGGTTGGTATCTTTAGCGGCTGCGGCAAAAGCCGGCGTGCCAAAATCCGGCAGCGTTCCCCAGATCACATTTGCCCCCGCCAGCCCGATGGTGAAAATTATGACTATCGATACCACCGTTCCGAAGAACTCCCTCTGCCCGCTGATAAACGTCAGGTCGCGCGAGATGGTGGCTCGAATCAGTATAATCAGTCCCAGAACCTCCACCACGATCTGCGTTATGGCTATGTCGGGGGCCCGCAGGAACAGAAACATCAGTGAGGCGCCAAACCCGATTGCTCCGATACAGATAACGGAACTCAGCAGATTCCTGGTCTCAACCGCAACAAAGGCGGCGATGATTATGAACAGCAGTAAAATGTAGAAGACAGTCATATCCGCCTCACCAAATCTTGCATATAGCCAGCAGTACGATAAGTAAGCCCAGAGTCACCCACGTCAGATATATGGGCAGGATTCCGCAATGCAGCCACCGCAGAAAATCCGTCAGCGCCAGGCCCGCTTTGGAGCCCAGGTTGTACAAATCGAACCAGCCTTTTTCCTGGCCCGTGTAGAGCTGCTTTAGTCCACCCATGGACGAAACCGTTTTGTAGAAGTGGGTACCGGGTATTATCATTTGTTCGTTGTCCTGCACCTCACCGCAGGTCCAGGTCGGCACTATCCGGGCGGTTTTCTTTATCGCACCGACCAGCAGAACCAGCAGGCCGACCACAATGAGAACGGCCAGAAGGATGGTGGCAAGTCCGGATGCCCACGTTCCGAAGATTACCTCCTGCTCGTAGCCCAAAGCCGGGTAGATGAACAGGCGCAGTGGAACGAGGTAGAAGATTCCGAAGAACACACACAGTCCGGCAAGAATAATCATCGGGGTGGTCATAGTCGACGGGACTTCTTTCACGTCTTTGAGGTCCCCGGGCAGTCGCGAAAGGAATATCGAGTGCAGCAGTTTTACGAAAGAAGCCAAAGTAAGGGCGCTTCCAAACATTGCCGCGACCAGCCAGACGGGCCAGAGTCCTGCCGCCCAGCCGGTCTGCTCGGCTCCCATCTTGATGGTGCCCTGATAAACCATCCACTTGGAGACAAAGCCGTTGAACGGCGGGACACCGGAAATACTCAGCGCCGCAATCAGACAGGTGACGAAGGTTATCGGCATCTTTTTGCCGAGCCCCCCGAGCCTGTCCAGTTCGGGCGTGCCCGAGGCCTGTTCAACCGCACCGCCGCAAAGGAACAGACAGCACTTGTATATTGAGTGGTTGAGCATGTGGAAAACGCCGCCCGCAATGCCTACCGGCGTCATCGTCGCTATGCCAAGCACCATGTAACCGACCTGGCTGATAGCGTGATAGGAAAGAAGCTTCTTGAGGTTGTGCTGGACCATCGCAATCATCACGGCGATGATAACCGTCGCGGCGCCAATCAGCGCCAGAACCGCACTCAACACGCCCGGTTCGAGCACAAACAACTCCGTTACCACAATCACAAGCAGATAGATTCCGAGCAGCTTGTCGATGGCGGCGGGCAAAAGCGCCATTACCGAAACAGGGGCATATTCACCGCTGGTGGGCAGCCAGGTGTGCAGAGGCAGTGCGCCCGCCTTGGTGATAGCGGCGGTCATCAGCAGCAGGAACGCAATGATTGCGACAGGACCGGTCGCCTCGATATTCGTAAGCGAAATCACGAAAGTGCCGGATGTCACGGCCGCCATGAGTATGCCCAGCAGAAAGGCCCCGTCGGACGCCCCTATCATTGCAAAGCTCTTGGTGGCGGCGAAGTTGGAGTTCTTGCCCCCGGTGGTTATCAGCAGATATAACGAGGCGGTGACAATCTCCCAGAAAATAAGCAAGAACAGCAGGTTGTCGCAGAGCAATATTCCCGCCGAGCCGCCCACGGTAATAAGAATCGAACCGTAAAACATGCTGGCGTGCTTCGCAGCCGCCGTCGACTTTAGCGAATAGAGCGTTATCAAAAGAGCAAAAGCCGTGGCAAAGACGAGCATGAACGAGCCCAATGGCCTCGCGGATAGCAGCAGATCAAGTCTGAATTCCCACAGATGCAGACCAAAGAAGGAATAGTCGTAGCGCCTTGCCGCGAGCAGCCATATTGCTGAGACGAATGCGAGGACCGAAACGACCACGGCCAGCGCCTTGGACACGAAGCTGACTCTGCGGGGCAGAAACAGCAGCACAAAACCCACTATCAACGGACCAAAGACAATCAGGGGCAACACGTTAAACAATTTGCAAATCCTCCGAGCTTACAGTACCTCTTTCTTGATGCGTTCGGTTTTTTCGCGACTGAGTTTCAACAGGGCATCGTAATCGTGCGTAACGCTGCCGTGGCTGTCAACGACGGCCAATCTTTCGGTACAGCTATAGCACGGGTCGACCGCGGCAAGGGTAATGGTGACGTCGGCGATGTGCTGACCTATGCAGGAGGCTCTGAACGAAGGCACGTTGACGTAGCTTGGCGCCCGGGCCTTGTGGCGGATCGGTCGGTTCCCGCCGTCGCTGCGGACGTAATGGAACGTCTCGCCCCGCGGTGCTTCGGCATGCCCGCAACCTTCGCCGGGCGGTATCTGCTTGACCTCGACCGTAACCGGACCCTTCGGCAGCTTTCGCAAGGCCTCCTTGGTCATCTTAATTGACTCAAGGGTTTCCAGTAAACGCACAACGGCCTTGGCAAAGACATCACCTTTCGGCTCGGTAATTACGTTCCAGTCCAGTTGGCCATAAGCAGCGTAAGGGTCATCGCGTCTGACATCAATGGCAACGCCGCTGCCTCTGGCCGTCGGCCCGGTTACCGCATATTCGATAGCGGCATCGTTCGTCAAGATGCCTACGCCTTTGAGTCGGGCGTGGATAATTGGGTCATCCAGCACTGCTTTGGTCAACATCTCGGTCTTCTTCTCGATCTCGTCAAGCTCCTTCAGCAGCTGGGGGACCAGCTCGTCGGGGATGTCTTCCCGGCAGCCGCCGATCTTGACGTTTCCATAGTTGTTTCGGTTGCCTGTGATTTCCTCGAGCAAATCGAGCACCGGCTCGCGATACTTCCAGGCCCACATAAACACGGTATCGTAACCAATAAAGTGTCCTGCGAGACCAACCCAGAGCATGTGACTGTGGACGCGTTCAAGCTCGTTGATAATCGTTCGGACGTACAGGGCCCTCTCCGGGGGCGTAACGCCGGCGATTTCCTCCACCGCCTGCACATAAGCCAAAGGATGCGAGGCCGAGCAAATGCCACATATCCGCGAAACCAGAAACGGCACCTGGTCAAACTGCAGCGTCTCACTGATTTTTTCGATGCCGCGATGGTTGTAAGATATTCTTACGTCTATATCCGTCACTATCTCACCATCGAGGGTGAGCTGGTAGAATTCCATTTCCTCCTGCAGCGGATGAAACGGCCCAACCGCAAGAACAGGTTTTCTTAAGCTTTCTTTCATTTCTTTGCTTCTTTCCTTTCCGGATAAACGCCTTGCGGCCAGTCGTCGGCCAGAATCAGTCTCCTCATATCGGGGTGGTTCCTGAATTCAATTCCCATTACGTCGTGCATCTCCCTTTCTATCCACTCTGCGCCCGGCACGCTCGGGGTAATCGAGTCGATGGCGGGGTTCTGGCGGTCGCGGATGAAAGCCTTGACGGTGATAATAAAACCCAACTGGTCGTAAGAAAAATGATACAGCACCTCAAACCAATCGTCAGCATCGATACAGGAGCAAATCACGAATCTGCAGCCGCAATCCTGATACAAGAACCTGCAGATGCCAGGGGCGTTCTGGGCCTCACAGGACAAATATATCCTCAAATCCGTCGTCTGCTCGACGGCCGTGACTTTGTCCTTTACTTCTTCCAGTTTCTTTATTAGTTCTTCTCGGTTCATTTTTTGTCCTGTCAGATGGCCTCCAGCGCCTTTACCACGCCGGATATGATGGCCTCCGGCTTGGGCGGGCAGCCCGGCACATAAGCGATAATTGCATTGGGGTCTTCTTCTTTGATTAGTTTGTCCACGGGTCCTTCGACGTGATAGCCGTTGGAAAAAATGCCTGTACCGCACGGGCAGGCGCCGATGAGAAAGACCACGCAGGGTTTGGAAGCCTGACGGTACACTTCCTTCAGACGGGGCACCGCCTGACGCGTCCCGACGCCGGTCACAAGCAGTGCGTCGGCGTGACGCGGCGAGCCCACCAGTTTTATGCCGAGCCTTTCAACGTCGAACTTGGGCGTCAGGCAGTTGACGATTTCAATGTCGCAATTGTTGCAGGCGCCAACGTTGACGTGAAACACCCAGGGCGATTTCTTCAGGTACTTAATTTTCCAGCTCATACATTCACCTTACAGCCGGGCAAGACCGGTACCATGACTTATTATTGCCAGCGCGACGGCAATGACCAGAGTGAGGCTGCAGTAAACCCAGAAGAACTTCATGGCCTGGTCGATTCGCACACGCGGATTCGTATTCTTTATCAGTATAATCAGGACCAGCACTAATACGTATTTGCCGATTCCCCACAAGGCCCCAGTCAGACCTGCCCCAAATCCGCCGAGAAATACAATTACCAAGAACAGAGGCAGGACCACGAGCATCGCGGCCTGCATCATTTTCCATACGGCAAGCAGTGCCCCGGAGTATTCCATCAGCACGCCGCTGCCCAATTCTGTTTCGGCCTCGGCTATGTCAAAGGGGACGAAACCGAGTTTGGCCTGAACACAGAACAACGCAACCAGAAAAGCCAGCATATTAGATATGCTGAAAACCGTGGTGTTCGCACCGATTGTCGCCAGATTAAGTGTTCCGCCGGTCTTGATGATGACGACGATTAACGCCAACACCAGCGGCAGCTCGTAACCCATAACGAGTTTCATTTCCCTGCTCGTGCCGACGGCCGCGTGCGGGCTGGCGCTGGCAGAGCTCCCGAAAATCAAAGCCAGTGACGGGAAGACCATTAAATAAATCGCGACGATGATGTCACCGAGGAAGGCCGCTCGTACGAGGACCGCGTGGCAAAGGATTATCGCCAGCAGGAGGGTTCCGGCCAGACCGACCAGCGGCGCGGCGATGAATACGGCCTGCTGGGAATCCTGCGGTATCAGGGTTTCCTTGCCCATGAGCTTGGCGACGTCATAGAAGGGCTGAAAGAACGGCGGCCCGACGCGGTACTGCACCAATGCGCTGACCTTGCGCACTATCCACGAGGCAACCAGGCCCACGACCACAGTGACAGGGACGACGAAAATCCAGAACAATATATTTGCAGGCAGACTCATTTCTTTACCTTTTCTTCTTCCCTCAGGAACGGCTCCCACAACTGGCCGCCGGAGACGTTGACAACAATATCCTCGAACACCTCCACCATATCAGCCTCCTTTTTCAGGTCGACCTGGCGGTAGTCTATGCTGCCGTTGTCGGAGGTGACAACGCATAACGGCCTTTCATTCGGTTTCAAGCGCCCCTTGCAGCGGTCGCAAACGCTGCTCGGATACGGTATCAGGTCTGTGTATATGGTTCCGAAGGGACAGGCTATGGCGCACGTGCCGCAGCCGGTGCAAAGCATATTTGCGCGTTTGAGGATTCCGGCGTCGTTGGTTTCACTCGGCACTTTCTCAAGCGCATCCTGCGGGCAGGCCGCGATGCATGGGGCGCTTTCGCACCGCCGGCAAATCAGGGCAAAACGAATCATCTCCAGCAGCGAATCGAACCCATTGTTTCCCGGGTGGTGCTTGTAAGAACATCGAACGCCGGACTCGGCCTGAAGTTTGCATTTTGCCAGGTCTATAACCAGTTTAGCAGCCATATAACCCTCGTGTGATTATTCGCTCAATCCCAGAGATTCGGGTATTTCTTAATCTGCTCGTAGGTAAAAACGGGACCGTCCTTGCAGACGTAGTATTTGCCGATCATGCAGTGACCGCACTTGCCTATTCCGCAGCTCATGTTCTTTTCCATCGACAGATAAATCTTGTCGTGGCCGAATCCGAACTCCAGCAGCTTCAGGGTGGCAAACCTCATCATAATCGGCGGGCCGCACACAATCGCGACGGCGTTTTTAGTATCGATGTCGTCGGATTTGAGTATCGTGGTCACCACTCCGACGTTGTCTTTCCACTGGCCGTTCGCCTTGTCAACGGTAAGCCCGATATTGACACCCTTGATTTTCTGCCACGGGCCGAACAGCGTGTCCTTGTAAATGAAATCCATGGGCGTTTTGGCCCCGAATCGGCAGACCACCGATTTGAAGTCCTTTATTCTTTCCACCAGCGTCAGAAACAGCGAACGAATCGGCGCCAGACCCACGCCGCCGCCCACGATGTAAACCTCTTTGCCCACGAATTCATCGACGGGGTAGCCGTTGCCGAAGGGCCCGCGAATGCCGACTTTTTGTCCCTTCTTGCAGTCATGCAACAATGCCGTGACGCGCCCGGCCTTCATAATGGTAATATCCATCTTCTCGGTGATGGACGGCGAGGAAGAAGGCGTAAACGGTGCCTCGCCTTGACCCGGCAGGGTCAACTCAACAAACTGGCCCGTCGCAAACTCGAACGGCTCCTTCGGCACAACCACAAAGGTCTTAATCGTTGGCGACTCATCTATAATATCAACGATTTCGCCGTCTAAAGGCAGGTAAGGGTTCTCGTTCATTTTGCAACTTTCGCCTTTTGCTTGTCCTTGAGTTCCTCGTTCAGTTTCTTCAATACCACGCGAAGGTCCACTCCTCCGGCCTCGGCATCGATGCACCGGCCGCACCCGACGCACATCTTGAGACCGTAGCGATCGAGAAAATAAACAAACTTGTGCATTAAACGATGCTTGAGCCTGTCGCCGAGCATCTTATGGGGATTGGCGCCGCCGGCCACCTCGGCGTATGCCATCCGCATGCAGCTGTCCCACATCTTCATCTTGGCAAAATAATCCTTCTGGCTTGTGTCATACAAATAGAAACAGTGGCAGGTCGGGCAGATTCTCGTGCACGCCTGACATTCGACACAGGTCCTCGCCTCCTCGTCGTAAACATCCGATTCGGCGCTGTTGTCCACGACTTCCTTCACCGGCGCATCAAAGCTAAGCTCGGCATTCTGCTGCTCGAGCTGCTTTTCGGTCCTGGCTCTTTCCTCGTCCCGCTGGCCCAGCAGCGCTTCAGGCGCGTCCGAGAAAAGCTGCGAGTGCTTCTCCACGAAGTCGTCGCCCTTGTCCGAGCCCGTTTCGATAATAAAACCGTCCCGCACTTTCGAGACGTTCAGATCAAAACCGCTGCTGGCGTAAGGCTTGCCCTCAAGGATGTTGCAGATGCAGCTTGCCGCCGGCTCCGAACAATCGGAGGAAATTATGAACATGTTCTTGCGGCGCTTAACATAGAACGGGTCCTCGAATTCCTCCTCGGCAAAAACCTTATCGAGAACTTCAATGGACCGCAGGTCGCAGTCCTTGAGCCCGAACACGGCAAAGGGCTTTATCTCGGGCGGCTCGACCGGCTCCGGAAAGACCGCCGCCAGCTCCCGAAGCGGGAACAAAAACTCCTTGACCGGTGTACACGCCCGGATGTTGTTGAACTCCACCTCGGCACCGGCGCCGGGGTCGTATTTATTGAACACGAAATAATCCCCGCTCTTCTTGGGGATATAAAGATCCATCCGCTCTGCCAGAGCATCCAGCAACGGTTTTAACTCACGTACGAAAAATGTTTTCATCCGACCAACCCAATTCCACGTCATCCACTATTCGGCATTCTTTTAGACTACCCGGGGCCAATAGTCAAATACAATTCGCCTTTTTTTCTCGCGTTTTCTCGGCCGCGGTCACTGGGCCTTGGCGCACACCGGCATGTAGTACGGCAGCCGGGCAAGGTCCATCGCAATATCAATCGTTATAACCTTGACCTTTTTGGGCACGGTAATGTAGCAGGGCGAGAAGTTCAAAATGCCTTTTACGCCGGCCTCAACCAGCCTGTCGGCCGTCTGCTGAGCAGCGTCGCCGGGAACCGCGATAATCGCAATGTTAATCTTTCTCTTCCTAACCGATGACAGACGCGAGACGCTCTCAACCAGCACATTATTGACTTCTTTGCCTATCTTGCGAGGGTCGTTGTCGAAGGCAGCGGCAATATCGAAGCCGTAACTTCGAAACCCCGGATACGCCAGAACCGCCAAACCCAGGTTGCCCACACCCACCAGAGCCGCCTTATGAACGACGTCGACCTTGAGTATTCTTTTTATTTGTTTCGTCAGGGTGTGTATCTTGTAGCCAACGCCGCGTGTGCCGAAGTCACCGAAGTATGAGAAATCCTTTCTTACCTGCCAGGAGTTGACGCCGAGAAGTTCGGCCAGGTCCCGACTGGATATGTCCCGCCTGCCCTGCTCGGCAGACAACAGCAGCCCTCGCAGGTATATCGGCAACCGCCGGATTGTCTCGTCCGGGATTCGATGATACCTCATTAACTCGTACGCCTATTTAGCACTTGTGTTCACATTCACAAACAAACCGTGATTATAGCTTTTGCGCCGTTCCGCTGTCAACCGCACAAAGCCATTGGCCCAACAAAAACTCAAGGCATAACCTGCTTTTAGCCAAGAACTTAGGCACGCACACGCCGCCTAGGCAAAAAAAAATATGAATTTTTTTTTCGGCAGGCCGGGTTTATGATCAGCTTAACCGAGGCGCATAAATGAGCACAAACGTCCAAAGACACAGCAGATTCACAGCGTCTGCGTTGTTTTCTTCCGGAATCGGACTCGTTGTAGTCGCTTCCGTTGTCATATCTCGGACTGTCATAGCAATACGTTGCTTGCCGAACCTGTCCCGGGTTACATCTCGTTAACTGCTCCGGCAATTAACGGCCTGGACCAAAATATCTTCTATCGAATAACGCATAATCTGACAACAACATGGTCTCTTGTATTATATTTGCTATTGACCACTTCAGGCATATTCTTCGCATCCTGCAACTCGTGGAAGCCACAGAATATCCGACTTTTTCACGGTATTCTCGCGGTAGTCCACATCGTTTTCGTTGTCTCATTCATAATTGGCTTGTTGATGCCTTTGGGTGACTTGGTCACGGTGCTTGCCAAGTGAAAAGTGTGTGGGTGCCCTGAACAAAGGATTTCTTATAGCATCTGTTGAGGCGGTGCCATAGCATAATCACGTCGTACTTTCCCTTTTGACAGGTGGTGTAGCGGACTTTTCTTTGCGCAAAAGACAGGCACAGCAGCAGTTGGGTTTGCGCAAAAAGATGCGACAAAGGCAGAAACCGGCCTGCGTTCGCACTCGCACGGTCGGATTCTCCGGCAGAAAAGAAACCGTCAATCGGGCTTTATCACTTCCTGTGCCTCGAACACTTTGCCGGAGAGATAATCGGTGAAGGTTATCTTGATGGTCAGCGGCTCATCGAAACTCTTGACTATGTCGGCCACGTCGAAGGTGAGCCGATAGTTGATGACTATCAGGGTGGCGAACCAAACCTTCTTCAGTTCTTGCTGCTCTACGTGCCATTGGCCGAGCAGGGCCTTGTCGGCCTGGTTGTTGAGGTTCCAAAGCTGAACATCGACGGCGCCGGCGGCCTTCACCACGTCACCCTGCTCGTCGATGGGCTGGATATAAACAATCAGCTTCTCTTTGCTGCCGTCTCCGTCCTTATCGTAGAAATCGGTATACCGGCCGATTCTCACACTCTCCAGCGGATAGAGGTTCACACCCCTTTGGTCCTCGGGCAGGCCCGAGAGCGTCTGAACCCGCTCTTGTAACTGCCGGTTCTGTGTTTCGAGCTGCTCGACACGAGTTGTAAGCTGCGACTTTTCCTGTCTGAGCTTTCCAATCTGCTCGGCCGGCGACACCCTGTTGTTCGGACCTTCGCAGCCCGCGGCAACAGCAAGCAGGCATGCAGCCAAAGTAATTCTAAGCATGTCTTCCACACACTTACGTTTTGTCGTCCGAGACATCTTCACTTTCCTGCTCCTGCTTTTTGACGATTTCCGGGGCCTTCTGAATGATTCGGTCGGCCAGCCCGTAGTCGATGGCTTCGGCCGCTTCGAGCCAGAGATTCCGGTCGCAGTCTTTTTCTATCTTTTCAGGTGTTTGGCCGGTATGCTGCGCCAATATGTGGTACAGGCGGCTGCGGAGCCGAAGGATTTCCTTTGCCTCAATTTCCAGGTCGGTCGCAGCCCCCTCCAGTACGCCGGCAATCAAAGGCTGGTGCAGGAGCACCCGGCTGTTGGCCAGAAGGAATCGCTTGCCGGCCGTTCCACCGGTCAGCAGCACCGCGCCCATACTTGCGGCCTGCCCCACGCAGTAAGTCGCCACATCGCAGCGCAAAAACCGCATGGTATCGTACACGGCCAGCCCGGCGCTTATCGAGCCGCCCGGAGAGTTGATATAAAAATGGATGTCCGTTTTCGTGTCCTCGTTACTCAAAAACAGCATCTGGGCGATAATCAAATTCGCCGTGGCGTCATCGAGCGGCCCGCCGAGGAACACTATCCTGTCCTTGAGCAGCCTCGAATAGATGTCGTAGGCGCGCTCCGCGCGGCCGCTCTTTTCGATAACTATGGGCACTAAGTTCTGGTTCACCGTCATTCTTTCAATCCTTCTTAAGTGCGGCCTGGCAATTCGCGACCGACAAGCACAAAGGCCGGAATCCTGAGTCTCTCACTACTCGCTCTTATCCGATTTCTTGTCGCCTTTTTTTTGTTTCTTTTCTTCTTCCCTGAGCACCTCGTCAATAAGGCCGTACTGACACGCCTCCTCAGCGGTCATATACCTGTCCCTTTCGGTCTCCGCCGCGATCTTTTCAATGGTTTGGCCTGTATGCTTGGCGAGGATTTCGTTTATCATGGTCTTGGCTTTGAGGATTTCCTCGGCCTGGATTTTTATGTCCGCCGCCACCCCGGTCACGCCGCCCCAGGGCTGATGGAGCATCACTTTCGCATGGGGCAGCGCGAAGCGCTTGCCCTTGGTCCCGGCAGCCAATATCACCGCCGCTCCCGACTGCGCCCTGCCGATGCAATACGTTGCGATCGGCGAGCCGACAAAACGTATGGTGTCGTAAATAGCCATGGTGTCGTCGACGCTGCCGCCGGGCGAATTGATGTAAAGGCTGATTTCCGTTTCACGTTTGAGGTTGTCCAGATACAGCATCTTCATAATGACTTCGGCGGCTCTGGCGTACGATATCTCCCCAATCAAAAACACAATGCGGTTCTCCAGCAGCATGTCGTCGAGGCTCATCTGACGATAGCGCTGGTACGGGCCGTATTGATTGTAAGCTTCCAGCCGGGCGGGCTGTGTCCGGGAATCGCCCGCGACACAGGGAGCTTTGGCGGTATCTCTTGACGGATGTTCGACAAACATTCGATGCTTCCTTAAATACAGCAACTGACGGTTAATGATGCACAGCTACAAGCACTATCGGATATTCTTACTCTCCGGCTTTCTTTTTGGCAGGCGGTTTTCTTTTCGGTGGTGTCTTTTTCTTGGCCGATGCCGTCCTCTTGGCCGTTTTCTTCACGGCCTTCCCTGCCTTGGCCTTCTTCGGCTCGACCTCCGTAATCCTGGCCGATTCGAGCAGTTTGGAGATACATTTTTGCTCACGAACCTGCAGTTTGAACTGCTCCAGCGAGCCGTCCCGCGCCATTTCCTCCCTCAATCTTTCGGGCCGCTGTCCTCGCTGAATCGCCAGTTGGGCGATATGCCCGTTGACCTCCTCGTCGCCGACCTCAATCTCGAGCTTCTCCGCCACCCTGTCCATTACGAAGAATGTCCTTAGCTGTTCCCGGGCCTGCTCCTCGCTGCTGGCACGCAGTTGTTCCATATGCTGGTCAACCTGCTCGCGAGGCAGGCCGCGCATCAGCAGATTCACGTATTGTCTCTTCAGCAGGGTCGTCGAATGCTCCGCAACCACATCAAGCGGCAGCTCGAAACTCGTGTTCTCCAGAAGATATTTGTAAATCTGTTCGGTCATCTGCTCTCGCGCCTGCTGTTCGAGCTGCCCGTGAAGCAGATCGCGGATTCTCTCGCGCAGCTCGGCCTCGTCCTCAACACCGTATCTCTTGAGGAAACTTTCGTCAAGGGCGGCGGGTTTGAGCCACTTTACGTCCTTGACCTGAACCTCGATATCGACCTTCTTGCCCCGGTATTCCTCTCGGAAATAGGTCTTGGGGACATCGACCGTGGTCTGTCGGGTCTCGCCGGGCCTGGCGCCCACCAGAAGCTCATCAAGCTTTTCCACGGGAATGCCGGCAACGAAGCCGCTGGGCCGCACATAAATCTCGATGTTGTCCCGTTTGTCTTCTTCTTCGACGTCCTCAACCTTCAGCACGGCGTCGGCTATAATCTGGTCGTCGAGCTCGACCGGCTCGTCGTGTCTCGGAGTCCAGGCCCCGGCCCATTTAAGACGCTGCTCAACGTCGCGGCCGATCTGCTCATCGGTAACTTCCAGCCTCGTCTTCTCTACCGCAATGCCTTCGAGCGCGGGCAGCTCGAACTGCGGGCGCACCTCGACCTCGAAATCGAACTTCATAGGGCCACTCTCCGGCAGCTCCACTGTTTCAAAGTCGATGTCCGGCTCGCCCAGCACGTCCAGCTCCTTGTCCTTGATTGCCGCCTCACTGGACTCGGCCAGCAGCTTGAGCTTGATTTGCTCCCCGGTTTCTTTGCCGAACCTTTTTTCGAGAAGCCGGCGGGGCGCCCGCCCCTTCCTGAAGCCCGGCACCAGCGCTTCTTTACGCAGCGTTTCATACTGCTCGTCGGTGGCGCTCTTTATCGTTTCCTCCGGTATCTCCACGACGACCTTCTTGCGACAGGGACCGGCATCCTCTACCGTCACCGTGTTCTTCGAAGTTACCGCCTGTTCCTGTTCCTCTGCCATCTTCGAGAAGCTCCTTACGCACCCCGGCTCTTCGCCGGCGCAAAATAATAAACAAAAAAGGCGTCCGGGAAACGATCCCTGACCCCAAACGCCTCTCTAAGCATTTGGGATTCCCTTCCCTTAGCCAAACTCTTATGCTCTTCTACCCCCTTTGCGGGGACTCAAGCATATCGGCGACCAACGCCAAACTACAGCTTAGCCGGTAACTCACCGATACTATTTACCAAACAGCGGGTGATGGGACTTGAACCCACGACATTCACGTTGGCAACGTGACGCTCTACCACTGAGCTACACCCGCAACTTGCTGTATAGTCGCTCGTGGCTCGTGTTCCGGCTCTCTAAGAGCCTAATTATATGTTACCTTCCTGCTCAGGCAAGGGGATTTTTTGCAAAATTTTGCCCCCGCATGGGCTCGTAATCAACCTCGAAAGGACCGATGACCATTCCCGGCCGCCGACAAGTTATCTTGTACACGGGCACACCCGGCGTTAACATTAACCTATGGCGAAAAGGCAAAAGAACCCAGACGCTGTGCCAGGCGTTTGGCCGACCGTGGGCATTCTTGCATTGGCGCTTCTTGTCCGGGTCGTGTACCTCTACGACAGCAGTGACAACCCCACCTTCCGGGCGCCGATAGTGGATTCGCTCACGTACGACCAGATGGCACGCGGGGTGGTTGAAGGCAAAGGTATAACGGAGGAGTTTTTCTGGCAGCCGGTGTTTTATCCACTATTCCTGTCGGCGGTTTACTGGTTGAGTGATTGCTCCATCGTGTGGGCAAGAGTCATTCAGATGGCCCTTGGCAGCGTTACATGCGTCCTGGTCTATAAGTTGGGGGCAAGGCTCTTCGGCAGGTCGGCGGGCATATCCGCCGGCGTCATCACAGCCGTTTACATGCCCCTGGTGTTTTTCGAGGGCGAGCTTCTGGCAACGGGCTGGGCGGCCTTCTGGTCGGTGGCCGGTGTGCTCCTGCTGCTTCGTGCCAAAGATAAGCCGACGACGGGACGCTGTTTTGCGCTGGGCATGGGCGGGGCGCTCAGCATTATAGTCAGGCCGGTCTTTTTACCCTTCTTTGCGGCCGCGTGTGTGTGGCTTGGGGCCCGTTCGATTCGCGAAAAGATGACCGCAGGCAGTCTCGCCGCTGCCGCGGCGAGCCTCGCTGCGGGTTTTCTGCTGATAGCGGCGCCGGTCGCGCTCTTGAGCTACAAGGTAATGGCAAGAGCAACCATCCTGCCCCACTCAGGAGGCGTCAACCTTTATATCGGCAACAATCCGAATTATGAGCAGACGGTCGCCATCAGGCCCGGCCGGCAGTGGACCGAACTCGTGGAGCTTCCACTAAAGCACGGCATTACAGACAGATATGAGCAGGAGCGTTTTTTTACCAACAAGACCCTCGCATATATCAGCAGCGAGCCCGGCGGTTTCCTGTGGGGGCTGGCAAAAAAAACGGCACAATTCATAACTTCGCGGGAGACGCCGCGGAACCTGGATATCTATTTGTTCCGCAAGTGGTCAGCGCTGCTGCGTGTGGGTCTCTGGAAGGTCGGATGGTTCGGATTTCCTTTCGGGCTGCTGCTGCCACTGGCGGTTGTGGGCGTTGTTTGCGCGGTACGGAAAGTCCCCGTACCGGTTTGGCTGTTCATTGTGCTCTATCCGGCGTCGGTGATATTGGTTTTTGTGACGGCCCGGTACCGTATGCCAATGGTTCCGATTCTGTGCGTTCTGGCCGGGGCCGGGTGTGCAGCCATTGTGGACCTTTCCAGAAGGGTACAGCGGGGCAAACTCGCCGCCACTGCGGCGGTGATTTTGGCCGTCGCAGTGGGCAGTAGTC
>Ga0180438_10007101_pt1 | contig 14795 bp, 7 predicted proteins | sample SS_ome_12_FD_132455 | JGI IMG/M metagenome (GOLD analysis project Ga0180438, IMG submission 132455) | Hypersaline lake sediment archaeal communities from the Salton Sea, California, USA - SS_3_D_2 metaG | ecosystem: Environmental > Aquatic > Non-marine Saline and Alkaline > Hypersaline >...
GTGAATTACCGCACACAGCAAAACGACCTGCCACTCATCAAAGAGCAATTCCCCGATTATAAGTGGGTGTATTCTAAGGTCTTACAGTATGCTCTCAGGTCGTTATCTGCTGATTATGAGTCGTTCTTTATTCTTCAAAAAAACGGGCATGTCAATGCCTGTCCCCCGCGATTCAAAGGCAAACATTACTTTACCACCATGGTGTATAACCAGTCGGGGTTCAAGCTCGAACCCGGAAAGATTACCTTTTCCCATAAATACAATGATATACCACTGGAGTTTGCCATTCCTGCTAAATTCTCTTTTGACGACACGCAGATAAAACAAGTCGCTATCTCCTCACACAGAAGTCAATATTTTGTGAACATCACCTACCAATTGGAAGAACCCCCTATGTAGATAACGGGCGATATCAAGCCATCGACTTCGGCATTACCCATATCGTTACGGCGGTCAATTCCCAGGGCAAGTTCGTGATGGTGAAAAACCAGCGCCCGGACAAATATTGGAATCCGAAAGTCGCTGAGGTACAATCGCGGAAGGATAAGTGTAAGAAATTCAGCAACAGGTGGAAACTGCTCAATCAGATCAAGCACAAGTACGAGCAGAAGCGGGATAATCAGACGTGGGATTTCCAGCATAAACTCAGCAAGAAACTGGTGGACAACACCAGAGCAAACACTCTGATCGTAGGCCAACTAGAAATCAAACACATGGCACAGTCGAACACGGTGCCGACATCTATGAGAGCGGGGTTGAAACGCGCCACACACAACAGCGGGGCGCTGGGACAGTTCGTGCAGTTTCTAACCTACAAGTCCAGGCGAGTAGGTAAAAGGACAATAGAATTTGACGAACGAAATTCGACCAAAGAATGTTGGGTGTATGGTAAACTGCATCCTATGCCGATTTGGAAACGAATTATGAGTTGTGACTGTGGTAACGTGATAGCGAGGGACAAAAATAGTGCGATCATCCTGATGAAACGTTACCTATCACAGAATGCCAAGTGGACGGGCTATCGGGAATTTCTCGATAATCTGCGACACACAGCCAAATGTAAAACGAAAGTTTCTCCCCCGGTAGGGAGTTAGGAGGACTCGCAGGAAGCCCCATCCGTCAGGGTGGGGTAGTTCACTACTTCATCCTAATTCTATCTTCTCTTGGGAAGGATTACATGGAAAGTACTTCCCTCTCCGACTTGACTTTCCACCCATATTGAGCCGCCATGCATTTTAACGTATTCTTTCGTTATAGCCAGTCCTAATCCTGTTCGTTCGAACTCAGGTTGTATTTGAAGTCTGTTAGTAGTATTCACATCAGCTACGTGAAAAGGTAGAAAGATACTTTCAAGATCTTTTTCCGCGATACCTATACCGGTATCTTTCACCATGATATGGATATTGTTATCTAGTTCCGTTAGCAAGACGTTAATTGTACCACCTTTAGGCGTATATTTGATCGCGTTAGAAAGCAAGTTATTAAAAACCGCATTTATCTTTTCTTTATCTAAATAAATCAAAGGCAATGACTTTGGAGTTATGATTTTAATCTCATGCTTGTGCTTTTTAGCTAATGGATTGACTTCTTTTACAGTTTCAATTGCCAAATTTTCAAGTGAGCTTAATTCAATATTCATTCTTATCGTGCCGGCTTCAAGGCGAGTAAAATCAAGGAGATTATTGATAAGAAGAGCAAGTCTGCCTGCATTCCGTGCTATAATGTTTATCTTCTCATTTACCTCTCCAGGGAGTGACCAAAAACCTTGACTAATTTTTATCTTAAGGAGATCTACGTGGGCTTTTAATGCGCTTAATGGGGTTCGAAGTTCGTGTGCAGCTACATTGATGAATTGTGACTGCATTTGTTCAACTTTCTTCCTTTCTGTGATATCACGAACGATGCCCCATGATCCAGTGGGTTTACCCTCTTTATCTTTAATAACCCATGACCGTGCAGAGATTGGGATAATTTTTCCGTCCTTCTTGATGTATTCTTTTTCGTACTCGTCGGAATAACCCTTCGCAAACACTTGTTTAGAAAAGATTTTTTTGTTCATATCAGACCATTTACTTGGCGTGATATCCCAAAGGGTTAATTGATACAGCTCCTCCTTAGTGTATCCAAGCATATCCGCGAAGGCCTGATTGCAGTCCACTATCTTTTGCTCTATATCCGTGAAGGCGATGCCATCTATGGAGGATTCATATAACCCCCGATAACGGACCTCAGACTCCTTGAGTTCCGATGTCCTCTCCTCAACGAGTTTTTCCAGGTTTTCAGTATATTTCCTCATTTCTTCTTCAGCATGTTTACGTTTTGTTATATCTAGAAAGGTGACTTGATTAGCGGGTTTTCCTTGATATTCAATAAGTGTAACAGATGCGTCCAGCCAACTCACCGACCCATCTTTTCTGGTTATTCGAAAATCGTTACGCGAAGGACCCGGCTTGCCCATAAATCGATCCCTTATCCATTCTTGCACAATGTCCCGATCCTCTGGGTGCACAAGTACCCTCACGTCTTCGGATGAAAGATTCAGTAGTCCCTCTATCGCATAACCGCTGATCTCTGCAAATGCTGGATTAGCGAAAACGATAAAGCCGTCCTGTAGAATTGTAATCCCTTGGAGCGACTGGTCAATTAACGTACGATATTTCTTTTCTGATTCAATTAACTGACTCTCTATTTTCTTGCGCTCGGTGATTTCCCGTTGCGCGGCCTCATAAAGTCGGGCGTTTCCGATGGCAACGCTAACGTATTCGCCCAGAGCCGTCATAAGACGCAGGTCAGCGTCCGTTAGGTATCTACCAGCTTTGCTCTCAACGTTTAAAGTGCCCACTACCTTATTTTGGTCGAACAGCGGAACGCATATCTCAGATGTGATATTCTCAATAGCCCCTAGGAACTCGGGATCGGTGCGCACTTCTTTGAGTAACACAGGTTTTGCAGTGCGAACAACACGACCAGAGATCCCTTTTGTTATTGGAATCTCGGGGATTACATTATGGTAACCCACCTGGTGTTGAAGTATCAACGCATCGCCTTTGAGCAGGTAAAGGCTGACCAAGGTATAGCCGAATGTTTCGACAATGGCCTCGACAACGGTACGGATGACCAGTGGTAGATCTAGACCTTGAGTTAGTGATGAGCGCGCTTTATCCAGCAGATCCAGTTCTCGCACCCGCTGCTCCAGCGCTTCCTCAGTCCGCTTGCGCTCAGTGATGTCTGTTACTATCCCAAGGATTGCTCTCTCTCCATTATAGTCTATTAATTTGCTGATGATTATTGCTTCAATTCTCTTACCATCTTTGGTGACAAGAGCATAGTCATAGGGCGCGTTCTCTTCGCCCTCCAAATTTTTATGGAACCTTGAAATTATCAAGTTACTATGTTCTGGGGCAATCAAAGAAAGGAAATCAAAATCATGTGAATAGAATTCATCCCGTGTATAACCCATAACTTCTTCACATTTCTTATTAGCATACACTACCCTGCCCTTCTCATTAATGAAAATCATATTTGGTGACTGCTCTGCAAGTTGCCTGAAATTTTCCTCCGATTCTCTTAGTGATTCTTGTGCCCGCTTACGGTCAGTGATATCACGAATTATACCCCAAACTCCAATTGATCTGCCCTCAGTGTCTTTGATGAGCCATCCTCTTCCCGAAACAGAGAAAATAGTCCCATCCTTTTTGATGTGCTCTAGCTCATATTCATCTGAATAACGTCTTTCAATTATTTGTTCGCTGACAATTGTTTTGATCGTGTTTCTCCATTTTGCAGGTATAAGTTCTTGATAGTTGAAACCAATAAGCTCTTGTTTTGAATATCCGTGCATATCTGCGAAGGCCTGATTGCATTCTAGAATGTTTCCTTCAAAATCTGTAGAGATAATTCCGTCCATAGAGGATTCAAATAGTCCGCGATAACGTGCCTCGCTATCACGTAATGCATCCTCCACCTTTTTACGCACGCTAATGTCGCGTACTATAGCTAAATCTGCGTATTTCCCCTCATATTCAATCAAACTGGCATTTATTTCAACGGGTATCTTCCTACCAGCTTTTGTTTTGAGTTCTAATTCGTATCTATATGCTAGCTTCTCTCCAGCGATCCTCTTTTTATATTGTTCCATAACTGTTTTTTGATATTCTGGAGCAATAAAATCAATAAATGATTTTTCAAGTGCTTCTTCTAACGAGTAGCCAAAAAGCTCAAGCAACTTTGAATTTGCAAATTTTACCTTCCCTTGCTGAGCAATAGCGATCCCATCGTTTCCTTCTTCTACGATAGTTGCGTATTTTTCTTCCGATTCTTTCAATAACTCCTCTGCACGTTTACGTTCGGTTATGTCTCTTATTGAAAATAAAGTAGCAGGCATTTCCTCCCATTTGATAAGAATTACGTTGATTTCAGACCACATTACATTTCCGTTTTTGTTTATAATTCTAAAAGGGTAGACCTGGGGAATTTCATCACCTTTGATCCTTTTCATGTGCCGTTCAATCACAATCTCTCGATCATCTGGGTGAATAAAATCCACAAAAGGTTTTGAAGTCAATTCATCTAACTGATACCCAAATACTTCAATAGCCTTCTGATTTGCGAATTTAAGTATCCCATCCTGTGCTACAAAGATCGGTTCATTGGCATTCTCGACCATTATACGATATTTCTCTTCCGAATCTCGGAGTTCTTCTTCAGTTTGTGTATACATATTTTCAAGTGTCTTCAAATTCGCAACAATTTGACGCATTTCGACTAAATCTTCGATAAGTTGCTCTTTTGTCTTATCGTGATCGTTCAACTTGTTTTTCACCCAATTAGGCAATAATTCATTATATGAAGTCAAGGACTGCAAATCTTTAAGAGAAACACGCAATACTCATTTTTACATTTTACGCAGACAGTATTTCAAATAACTAGCGGACAGAATGTATCTTAGGAACGATCCTAATATCAAAAAAATGTAAAAAATGATAAGAAAACAAGGAAAGATGAGAAAATTAAGCGATTTTGTCCTTATATGATGTTAAATGTTCTTAATATGCCTATTTTATAGTCATGATTAATCTAAAAAGAAAAAACACACAATAGTTAACTATTTTGAAAGAAAGAATTGGTTTTAAATAAATAGACTTTTTTATAGTTACTTCGCAAGAAGACCCCTCAACGTGTTGGGGGGATGAATTGCGTTACTGTTTCACTTTCACCTAGGTCTCTATAACTTTTAAATAGCTGTTCGCATACATATAACCGGTGTCTACCTGCAGGCAAGAGGTCGGCATGCGAGTACCCTTCTGAACCCTGTATGCCGTAAAGCCCAGTGGGTCTGGAAGGGAACACAGTAGGGCAGGAACTGTCCGATTTAAAGCCTGTGTTAAGCCGATACCTGGTAACGGTATGGTTGGAGACGCTGCAGGTCGTCTGTGAAGCAGGAAGCCATTCAACTTGTTGGATGGTAGTTCACGAATTAACAAATTATCCTCCAAAGAATTCATTGTGAAATTTATGAGGACATCAATTGAGATATTTCTTAGAAGGTTAAAGGAAACTCCAGACTATGAAGGACAAATTATACATACAGAAACAATTCCAAAAAAAGAACCAACGTATGGTTCACTCGATTTTCCACTCGGCTTGCCTCTTCAAAGTTTTCTCAACAAAAGAAGCATGCAGCTTTATATTCACCAAGCAGAAGCGATAAATGAAATTCGAAGAGGAAATAATATAATAATTACGACACCAACAGCTAGCGGAAAAACCTTAGCATATGCTCTATCAATCTTTGAAGAACTTTGGAAAAATACCAATTCTACAGCATTATTTTTGTATCCAACAAAAGCTCTTTCTAATGATCAACTAATGATCTTATCACAATTTGAGAGTGAAACTAGCATAGAAACAAAAGCAAGTGTTTACGATGGAGATACACCATCCCATGCACGTCCCAATATTAGACAACAATCAAGGATGATCTTAAGTAATCCATATGCGATACATCAATATCTTCCTTGGCATTCAAAATGGAAGAAATTCTTTCAGGGATTGAAATTTGTCGTAATTGATGAGGCTCATACTTATCGAGGTGTTTTCGGTGCTAATTGCGCCTTCCTATTTCGAAGACTTCTTCGGATATGTGATTATTATGGCTCATCTCCACAGTTTATTCTCTCTAGCGCTACTATAGCGAATCCTGAAGAACAAGCTTTTAATCTTACCGGGAAAAAATGTGTAGTTATTTCAGAAGACGGATCATCCCGAGGACGAAAGTTCTTTGTTTTTTGGAATCCTCCCTATAGCGATGAGGCTAAATGCATAAGGCGCTCAACTCACCAAGAAACTATGTTTTTACTTACTGAAAGTGTTAAAAGCAGTATCCAGACTCTGTGCTTTACAATTTCCCGTCAAATGGCTGAATTAATTGCAAGGTGGACAAGGGAGGCTCTATCTGAAGATCTAGCTAGTGAGTTCTTAGCAGATCGAATAAGTCCTTATCGGGCAGGATACCTTCCAGAGGAAAGAAGAGATATTGAGCAACGCTTGAAAAATAAGGAATTACTAGGTGTGACTTCAACAACTGCTCTCGAAGTTGGAATAGATATTGGTTCGCTTGATGCTGTTATTATCTCTGGGTATCCAGGAACTATAATTTCAACATGGCAACAAGCTGGACGGTCAGGAAGAGGAATGGATGATTCATTGGCAATTTTAGTACCGTTTTCAAACCCTCTTGATCAATACTTTATGAAACATCCAGAAAAATTTTTTGGAAGTTCACCAGAACATGCTGTAATTGATTTAAAAAATCCATATGTTGTGCTTGGTCATTTAATGTGCGCTTCCGCTGAACTTCCAATTGCCAAATTAGAAGATGACAAGTATTTCGGTTTGAAATTTGAAGAATCATTAGATGCTTTGCAACGTCACAAATTGATCACGCAGACTCCGAGGGGATATGTCTATTCAGGTAAGATGCGTGCTACTGAGGTAGTTAACATAAACAATATCTCAAATAAGATGGTTTACGTTCATTATAATGGTAAATTGCTTGAAACAATGGATTTACCAAAGGCTTATAGAGAGGCCTACAAAGGTGCAGTCTTACTTCATCAGGGAGAAACCTATGTCGTAGAGAACCTTGATCTCGAAAAAATGATTGCGTCGGTTAGAAAAGAAGATGTTGAACTTCATACAAATCCGTTAGAAGAAACAGATATTCAAATACTGAAAATCACAGAAGAAAAGGAAATTTGTTTAGGCTTCGAATTGAAAGTTGCTGATGTAGAAGTCACTGAATTCTATCATTCTTATGTGATAAAGCGTTATGATGTCATAATCGGGAGGCGACCTATTGATCTACCTCCATTGAAGTTTCAGACAGTTGCCGTTTATTTCACAATTCCAGAATGGATTCAACAGAAAGTAGCCGAGAGTGGGTATGATTTTGAGGGGGCTATTCATGCTTGTGAGCATGCCATGATTGCAATGGCACCCATGTACGCGTTATGCGATAGATGGGACATAGGTGGTGTCTCTAGTCCATATCACGAAGATGAAAAGAAAGCTGCTATTTTCATTTACGACGGTTACGAATTTGGGATTGGGTTGAGTGAAAGAATCTATAAGTTATTAGATACAGGATTCTTGCAGACTACATATGAATTGATTCGTGATTGTGAATGTGAGGATGGGTGTCCTGCATGTATTATGTCTCCTAAGTGTGGCAATAACAATGAACCTCTTGATAAAAAAGGCGCATTATTAATATTGGAAGAACTTCTTCGGTTATTGTAATTCTTTTTCAACCTAGCGGATATAATTTTCATTATATTGATTCTGGAGAAATAAGGACGAACCCAGTTTCCTCATCAAATTTTCTACCTAATTTAACACCCTTGACTTCAATTATTGAAAGATCAATTGTAGCTAGAGTTGGGTTTTTACCTTTTACAAGATGACCGCCGTAAACTTCTTTTTTCTCGTTACTAAATGTCGCATGAAAATGAGTTTCCAATTCTCCTTCTGTTCCTCCTTCACAAACCACTCCAAGACCACTGAGAAACTCAATAGGTCCTGGTACTTCAATAGGTTCTGTATAAACGATTCCTAACTTGGTACCCTCTTTCGCCATTGCCAACACAAATGTTGCTTTTTGCAAACTTCCTATGGATAGGCTGACAAAGGCCGATTTAATACTATAATCTTTGCATATTTTTTCTATTCCTTCAATAACATCAGTGCCTGGTAATAGGCGACCAATAATCACTTTACCGAGTTTACCAGAGGCGACTTGGTATCGGATTGTACTGCTGAGTTCGTCAGAAGCCTCTTTAAAAGGAACTTCTCTCACGCTCATGCAGATTCCCTCCCGGAGATTCATGTAAGTTACATTTATTTTTATCCACAATATCAATTATTATAAACTATTTACATACTATTATATCATTACATTTTTTGGTGTATATTAAACTTCTGTCGGAGGGTGGTAGAATTAGAAGAAGCCATAAGTAATGAAAAATTGGTTGAATTATATCGAGAAATGGTAAGAGTGAGACTTTTTGATGATAAGATGGGCGAATTCTATGCTAGAGGGTTATGTCCTGGAACACTACATCTTTCTACTGGTCAAGAAGCTGTAGCAGTTGGTGTGTGCGCGAATCTAACAAAAGAAGATTTAGTAACAAGCACTCATCGGGCTCATGCACATACTATTGCGAAAGGCACACCAATGAATGTGACAGCTGCTGAAATCTTAGGCAAGGTAACAGGATGCTGTAGAGGTAGAGGAGGGACAATGCATTTATCTTGGCCCTCTGAAGGAATGTTATATTCATCATCCATAGTTGGTGCTGGAGCGCCATTAGCAGTTGGTGCTGGGCTATCAGCTACATTAAGAAAAACAAATCAAGTTATTGCAAGTTTCTTTGGAGATGGGGCAGCCAATACGGGCGGTTTCCACGAAAGTCTCAACCTTGCGTCAATATGGAAACTTCCAGTAATTTTCGTATGTGAAAATAATTTATACGCGATTTCTGTAAGCGCTAAACGATCGACATCCGTTAAAGACATAGCTGTTCGCGCAAAAGCTTATAATATGCCAGGCTTTGTTATAGACGGAAACGATGTAATAGAAGTATATATAACTGCACGTATTGCAGTTGAGCGAGCACGAAAGGATGAGGGACCTACATTAATAGAAGCGAAAACTTATAGGCATCACGGTCATTATTATGGTGATCCAGGTACTTCATATAGAACGAAAGAAGAAGTAGAAGAATGGAAGAAAAGAGATCCAATTATACGGCATAGAAAGTATCTTCTTGAACGAACTATCATAAGCGAAGAGCAACTTAATAACATTGATAAAGAAGTTGAAGCGGAAGTTGCTGAGGCAGAAAAATTTGCTATTGATAGCAAATTTCCAGGTCCAGAAGAATTAGAGAGATTTGTTTTCTAGGGAGGGAAAGAAAATGAGTACACAAAGAGAAATTAATATGGCTGATGCACTTAATGAAGCCATGCGTGAAGAAATGCGGAGAGATACTGCCGTAATTCTTATGGGAGAAGATGTAGGGGTTCTTGGTGGAGTTTATGGCGTCTCAAAGGGATTATTGGATGAATTTGGCTCAGAAAGAGTCCGTGATACCCCAATTAGTGAAGATGGATTTGTAGGAGCAGGTATCGGGGCAGCGATAACCGGGTTAAATCCAATTGTCGAGATAATGTATCCTGATTTTCTACCCTGTGCCATGAATCAAATCACAAATCATATGGCTAAACTGCGTTATATGACTGGAGGACAATTAACAGTATCTTTAACAATTAGATCAGCGATTATACAAGGTCGTGGTTCAGGTGCCGATCATGCTCAGACTCTTATTCCATGGTTTGTGCAGACTCCAGGATTAAAAGTTGTTGTACCATCAACACCATATGATGCAAAAGGATTATTAAAAACAGCAATAAGAGACAAGGCACCTGTAATGTTTTTCGAGACTGCAAAGCTATATTTGAACAAAGGGCTTGTGCCTGAGGATGAGTACCTTATTCCTTTTGGTAAGGCAGATATCAAAAGAGAAGGAACCGATCTGACGATTGTGGCAATCTGCAATTTGGTTTTGGAGGCTCTTGAGGCAGCGAAAGAACTAGAAAAGGAAGGAATCAAAGCTGAAGTCGTAGATCCGCGTACCTTAGTTCCGCTTGATAAAGAAACCATTATAAATTCCGTTAAGAAGACCAACAGACTTGTAGTTGTGGATAATAATCCCTCAGCATGTGGGGTTGCAGCTGAAATTGCAGCAATCGTCGCAGAAGAAGCATTTGATTACTTAGATGGTCCCATAATGCGCGTAGCTACACTCCAGATCCCTGAACCTGTAGCACCTACTCTGATAAAACTCATGCTTCCAAATAAAGAGAAAATAGTCGCTGCAGCAAAAAAATTGTTATAAATCTAAAGGCCAACAACCTGCAAGTGATTTCTAGACGTATCATGAAAAGAAACTCTGAGGATAAATGACAATGGTGAAAATCATATTCATGCCTCGATTGGACGAAGAACAAGAAAAGGGTATGGTAGTGGAATGGCTGAAAGCACAAGAAGATACAGTTACTCAAGGAGAAGAAATAGTCGAAGTCATGAGTGAAAAAGTCTCGTTTATAGTCGAGGCATCTGTCACAGGGACGATTCACAAAATATTTGTCGAGGAAGCGGAAGAAGTTCCCATTGGAACAACGATAGCGATAATCTCGGAAGCTGAAGACTCGCCAGATATGTTAGAGAAGGCTGTTAAAGAGGCCGAAGAAAAATTAAAGATTGAAACGCCCATAGTGGCTGAGAAAGAAGAAATAAAGGTTATTGAAAAGGAAGAAGAAGTAAAGATCAAACCAGAACGAATTAAAATCTCGCCAATTGCCAAAAAACTTGCAAAAGAACACGAACTTGAAATAACTCAGATTGAAGGGACAGGACCAGGGGGACGGATTGTCAAAGAGGATGTTTTAAGAGCAATAGAACAGGGAAAAATCATACCTGCTGTCCCTGAAGAGGTTGAGAGAATAACTCTTACTGGAGTTCGAAAAATCATTGCAGAACGAATGACTCAGAGTTATCAGACAGCCCCTCACGTCACGGTAATGATGGATGCAGACGCATCTAATATGGTAAAACTGCGTGAAGAATTCGAAGAAAAAACTCATGTGCGATTATCTTATAATGCTATTCTCATCAAAGCTGTAATTGAAGCTTTACGCACCTACAAGATTTTCAATTCTTCTATAGAAGAAAACGAAATTCGAATAAATCCCAATATAAACGTTGGATTAGCAGTAACGCTTGAAGACGGGGGGCTCATAGTTCCAGTAATTCCCAACGCTGATAAGAAATCGTTGAAGGAGTTGAATGCAACAATAGAGGATCTTGTTGAGAAGGCACGTCAAAATAAACTTTCTATCAGCGAAGTAAAAGGAGGCACATTTACTGTTTCTAACTTAGGCATGTATGATGTTGATGGATTCACACCCATTTTAACTCCAAAACAAACTGCTATCTTAGGGGTTGGAAGAATCGCCAAAAAACCCCTTGTAATCAATGAAGAAATAAAAATTAAACCTATTATGACATTAAGCCTATCGTTCGATCATAGAGTTGTTGATGGTGCGCTTGCAGCAAACTTTTTACGCTCTATAAAGCGCACCCTAGAAACATTCACTCCAACACTTTGACACGATCATACATTTTAAAGCGAAGAGTGCCAACATGTGTACAAAATCCTTAAGGATGGTATGCATAAATAAATATGTTTTTACAATCTCAATCAAAAATCTGCATAGTAGAAAAGACATTACCATAGAACGCACGCCAGTAAGAATAAGGTAGGAGGCATAAAATCTGGCGCTAAATCTTGAGGAATTATCTGGAGCAGTTCTAGTAATTGGTGGAGGAATTACTGGTATTCAAGCGTCATTAGATATAGCTGATCAAGGCTTTAAGGTCTATTTAGTCGAGAGGACACCAAGTATTGGTGGACATATGGCGCAGTTAGATAAAACCTTTCCTACAAATGATTGTAGTATCTGTATCGAAGCTCCAAAGATGCTTGATGCCTTAAGGCATCCAAATATTGAACTTCTGACATATTCTGAAGTCAAAGAAGTGAAAGGGGCCGCTGGAAATTTTACTGTAAAAATACTAAAGAAACCACGTTATGTGAAAGAGGATTTATGTAACTCTTGTGGCGAATGCGAAATAGTTTGCATAGTAAAAGTTCCTAGCGAGTTTGATGTGGGAATTGCACAACGAAAAGCAATATATCGCCCTTTTAATCAAGCTGTTCCTAATATTTTCACGGTGGATATGGATGCATGCAAGAAATTTGGTGGGGGATGCCGTGATTGCATTGCCGTCTGCGAAAAGGAAGGACCCAATGCTGTAGACTTCTGGCAAAAAGAAGAGGTAATTGAGGTTAGGGTCGGAAGTATAGTAGTAGCAACAGGCTACAAACTTCTAGAGCCTATCGAAAAATACGGTTATGGTATTTACAAAAATGTACTTTTGTCTCTACAATACGAAAGATTGCTTAGCGCATCAGGTCCAACAGGCGGCCATCTAGTGAGACCCTCAGATGAGAAAGCCATTAAAAAAGTAGCATGGATACAATGCGTCCTATCTAGGAATGTAAGAAAAGGAAAGGTATACTGTTCGAAAATTTGCTGTATGTATTCTGCAAAAGAAGCCATCCTCACTACAGAACACGAAACAGACGCAGAAACCTACATCTTTTACATCGATCGAAGGTCCTACGGCAAAGGATATGAAGAATATCGTAAAAGGGCGGAGGAAAGGTATAAAGTAAAATATATTCGAAGTATACCTGGAGAAGTTTCAGAGGATTATGAAACTGGAGATATATTGATTAGATATGAAAATATCGATACGAACATTATTGAAACACTGCGAGTAGATCTATTGATTCTATGTCCTCCTATTGTGCCAAATGATGGGAATACCGAACTTGCAGAAATGCTGGGGATCGAACTTGATGAAGATGGGTTCTTTAAGGCGGTAGATCCTTCAAGGCTTTTTGAAACCAATAAAAAGGGTATATATCTTTGTGGTGCATGTCAGGGGCCGATAGACATCTCAGATGCCGTAGTGCAGGCGAGTGCTGCTGCTGCTAAGGCTGTAATTCCCTTAAAAGATGTGAGGGGCATAGAAACCAAAGAGCTCGAGTTGCCGCCAGAGATTGAGATTGATTTAACAGAGACACCACGGATAGGTGTATTCGTTTGTCATTGTGGAAAGAATATTGGTGCTGTAGTAAATGTATCGGAAATTGTCGAGTATGCTAAAAATCTTCCAAATGTTGTCCATGCTGAAGAAGGGCAATTTATCTGCTCTGCAGACTATGCAGAAACAATAAAGGAAGTTATTAATGAACATAATCTCAATAGAGTAGTAGCATCGGCATGTACTCCTCGTACGCATGAATATCTATTCAGAGACACTCTTCGAGAAGTCGGAATGAATCCTTACCTTTTTGAATTTGCAAATATCAGAGAACAATGCTCATGGGTTCATACGGGTGAACCTGAGGCTGCTACAAAGAAAGCCAAAGATCTTGTAGCTATGGCAGTGGCTAAAGCACGTCTTCTTGAACCTCAGAGGGAAAGTAAAATCTCCGTTGGAAACGAATGCCTAGTAGTAGGAGGAGGCATATCCGGAATTATTGCAGCGTTAAATGCAGCTGACATGGGCTTTAAAGTATATTTAGTCGAGAGAGAAAAAGAACTTGGCGGCATGCTCAAAAAATTGTATAAATTATTCCCGTATGATTTCTCCGCTGAAGAAATGCTCAAGCAATGGATTTCTAAACTTTGTGATCATGAAAATATTGAAGTTTATACAAGTAGCGAGATCGAAGAAATTGAGGGATATGTCGGAAACTACGTTGTTACTATCTCTCAAAGTACACAACGCAAAAATTTCAACGTATCTACGATCGTTATTGCGACCGGACATAAAGAACTAGATGCAGATGGATATTATGGGTATGGAACATACGAGAATGTGATAACTCAACTTCAACTCGAAAATATGCTCAAAAATAACGATTTAAAGAAAGTGAACGATATCATAATGATCAATTGCGTGGGAGCTAGAGGGGAAGAAAATGGTATAACTGGTTGTTGTAGAATCGGTTGTGCAACTGCTATTAAGAATGCAAAATACATTAAGGATATCTATCCAGGAACAAAGATCTACATTTTATGCCAAGACGTCGTTCTGAGCGGCAAAGATGAGAAATATTACCGAAATATATTAGAAAATTATGATATCAACTTCGTTAGATATGAAAAAGACAGAAAACCGCAACTCTATGCTGAAAATGGTGATATAGTAGTAAGGACGTATGATACATACCTTGCCGATGAAATAAAACTTCGACCAGATCTAATTGTGCTAACGATGGCAACTGAGGGAAGTGAAGGGGTAGAATACCTTGCAAAGAAGTTGAAAATTCCAATAGGCGCAGGCAAATGCTTCCAAGAAGCGCATATGAAACTAAGACCGCTCGATTTTGCAACCGATGGTATTTATCTTTGTGGCTGTGCACAAGCGCCAAAAGGAGTAACTGATACGATCGCTCAGGCACTAGGGGCTGATATGAGGGCGTCAATTCCCATGGCGAAAGGATTCGTTGTAAGTGAAGGAATAACAGCCTTCATTGATGAAGAGAAGTGCACAGGGTGTCAAATCTGCATTAAGAACTGCCCTTATGGCGCCATCA
>Ga0180438_10007103_pt1 | contig 14793 bp, 13 predicted proteins | sample SS_ome_12_FD_132455 | JGI IMG/M metagenome (GOLD analysis project Ga0180438, IMG submission 132455) | Hypersaline lake sediment archaeal communities from the Salton Sea, California, USA - SS_3_D_2 metaG | ecosystem: Environmental > Aquatic > Non-marine Saline and Alkaline > Hypersaline >...
ACGGCGACGAGACCGACGGGATGGCGGCCGCCGTTGACGTAGTTGGCCGTGGCGAACCGCAGGCTCGGCAAGTTGCCCGCCGGATCCAGGACGGCCAGGGCGAGGAGGTACTTCCCCGCGGGGGCATCGACTTTGAACTGACCGCTCACCGTGTTGGGCCGCGGCGGGGTCCGCCAGGCGGGCTGGCCTGGCTTCCACTCGCCGACCTTCCCCGGCCACTTGGCGTACGGCTTCCAGGTCGGCTCCGTCCAGCCATCGCCCGGCAGCCAGGTGCGGACGTCGACGCCTTTGAACGTCGAACGCCAAATGGGCTTCCTCGTCCTGGTGTCCAGCAACGAGATTTCGACCGGCCAGTCGTAGTAGAACGGCGCGGAGCCCTCGTTCGTCACCTGGAGCGAGACCTTCAACGGGCCGGTCGTGGAGATGCTCACCTCGTTCAGCATGAAACGATAACCGAAGGCCCTCTGAACCGCCTCCGCTCCCTTCACCGCGTCCGGATCCTTCGGGTCGTAGCCTGATACCCAACGCAACTGCGTGCAATGGAGCCAGCGAATGCTGTTGATCACATAATCCTTATGGACGGCCTTCGACACGCTGTCAGTCGGCGTCTTCCCGGGCTGGACGTGCCAGTCGCCCCAATTGTAGGCCGCCTCGCCGCCGATGTAGTTCCTCTTCCACAGGCCCGCCCGGTTGAGCTTGTCGATTTCGTTGCCATGCGCCCACATCTGTTGGTAGTGTGCCCAAGAATCCCAGTATGCCCCGAACTGTTGTTTCCTGAACTCACTCCACGGATGGCGGACCGACACCAGCTTGTTCTTGAACGCCTTCTTGAACGCCTCGCCTACCAGGCGCTGCATCCGTGCCGTGGGAGACGGGGAATGGTGCTCACCCCATTTCCCGAAGATCCCCAGCTCGACAAACGCCACGCGCGGATCGTTGTCCCAGCATCGCCCCAGGCGTTCGACCAGCCGAAGGGCTCGTCTCTCAAACTGTGGGCTCGTGTAGTCGTCGGCCTTCATGTCCGCCGGCCAGTGCTTTCGGCTATCGCCGCTCCAATTCAGGTACACCCGCGGAATCGCCTTGATGTTCTTCGCCGCAAACCCCTTCCACTTCCTGTCACAGAACGCCCGGATCTTCTCGATCCCGTCGCTCTCGGCGTCCTCGATCTCGTTCCACTTGATATACGTATGCCTCAGCGTCTCCCACTCGCTGCCCGAGGTGAACCCCTTCATCGGGTTTCGCAGCGCTCGCCCGTACGGCCCGGGCTTGACCACGCACTCCCCACCGGCAGCAAAGGCGAGGACGGAGCCAATCACCACGGGGGGGCAGATGGCCGGCAGCATTCTCATTCCCACGCGTCACCTCCTGTTTCCCGTGTGATCAGACTTCCTCCACGACGTTCAGCCCCATCAGGTGGGCCAGGTGGCGGATGGTCCGGGTGTGGTCGCCATAGTAGGCCACCCGGTGCAGCGAGGCGTAGTAGTCCTTGGCGCTGTCGCCCAGCGCCTCGCCGCCCCAGTTGTCCAGCAGCCTCTCGGCGTCGCTGACTTCGGCGACGAGCTCCGTCCGGCAGCCGCGCTCGGTGCCCTTGGGGACCTTGGGGACGTCGATGATCTTGCCCGTGAACACCAGGAGGGTGTCGAGGTGGACCAGCTTGGTGAAGGTGACTGTCTGCCCGACGCGGTAGTGGACCTCGGTGACCGCCCCGCCGCGGACCTCCGCGTGCCGGCGGAGCAGATAGGGCGCCTTCGGGCCGGCGGGGTCTTCCATTCGCAGCGGGGCCGAGCAGTGGGACAGATGAAAGGCGCTCCTGGCCGTGTCCACCCCCGCCGCGTTGCCCAGGAAGCCGGGGCGGTTCAGCGCGTGCTGGAAGATCAGCATGGTCAGCAGGCAGTCCATGTCGCCGTCGCAGGCGGCGGGGATTCCCCGGTCGTTCAGGCGCGAGAAGCCCAGGCAGGGGAACCCGCGCGCCAGCCAGCCCATGCACGTTCCGACGCACAGCCCGTTGGCCCGGTTCTCTGCGATAAGCTGATCCAGCGTCAGAGACGCCCGGGCGGCCTTGACCACGTCCTTGCGGGTCGGCTCGATTATGCCCTTGGCCTCGTCGAGCCACTTCCGGGCCACTTTCTCCGCGGCGGCGGAGTCCACCCCGGCCAGCACCTGGTCGTACCGCCCGTCGGCGATGCGGAGCATCTCCACGCCCAGCCGCTCCTTGACCTGCTCCGGCGCGTGGGACTCAGGCGTGCCCTTGAAGGGTGGAGAGCAGAGCACGCGGCTCTTCCGCAGCAGCGGGATCACCCTCAGCAGGGCCGCGGCCCGTTCCAGATCGTTCAGGTCGGTGCTGTCGAAGAGCGTGATCCGGTGTCCCTCCTCCCGCCACGGCTTGACCAGGCACCAGTCGTGCCCGCCGACGACCGGCATATGGAAGACGGCCATCGGCCGGCGCTGCTTGAAGACCACCGGCGCGACGGCCCGGCTGAGGCCGAAGATGTCCGCGCTGATCGCCAGCACGGGGGCGTCCGGGCCGGCCTTGGCCAGCAGCTCGGCGGTCTGCTGGGCGCTGCTCGCCTGGCCGATGACGAACTCCACGTTGCCCAGGCTCTTTGCGGCCTCGGCCAGACGCTTCCTCACCGACGCGGCCTCCGCTTTCGAGAGGCTCCAGCTCCGCTCGCCCGGCGTGCCGGCGATGACCGCACAGACTCGGACCTTCGCGTCGGCCGTGGAAGGCCGGCTCGACGCGACGGACCCGCCCGCCAGGTGACCGACCGCCAGCGCGATTCCGCCGGCGGCGCTGGCCCCGAGAAACTGCCTGCGATTGCAGTGCTTGCACATGCTTGCCCTCCTCTGGGCTGTGGTTGCGGATGTCCCTGTTCGTCCCGTCGCATCAGCGCAGGCGGTCCGCGAGGCGCCCGCGCCACGGCGGCTGGAGGCCGGCGGACCGTTTGATCTTGGCGAGCGTCTTCTTGAACGACTCGCCGGCGAGGTCGGCTTCGCGGAGGGTGGTGTTGTCTTTCAGCGTGATGTTCTTCGAGTTGGTGGCGTTGTAGCGGACCAGCGGCAGCGACCCCTTGACGCCGAGGCCGTTGTCGCGGACGAGGTTCTTGCCCGCCTTGTGGAACCGCAGCGGGGAGCGGGCGATGTTGTAGATCAGGTTGCCCTCGATGACGATGTCCGTGGTGCCCTCGTCGAGGAACATCCCGTTGCTCTCGGCCCGCCCGGCGTTGAGGGGCACGTCGTGGATGTGGTTGCCGCTGAGCACCGAGCCCGGCTGGAACCCGAGCGAGTAGATGCCCCCGCCGTCGGAGAGGATCTGCATCACGTGGTGGATGTGGTTGTGCTCGACGCGGTTGGCCCTCGCGGGCGTCGGCGTGGGGTTCCACATCCAGCCGATCGACACGCCGGTGTAGGGGTGGTGGCGGATCTCGTTGTGGTGGATCTGGTTGTCCGGGCTGAGGCCGACCCAGACGCCAACGGCCCCGTAGTAGAGCGCTCCGCAGCGTTCGATGATGCAGTTGGCGACGGTGTGCTTTCCGGAGACTCGGCCGGTGGCGGCCTTGGCCTCGCCGAGCATCACGCCGTTGCCGGCCACGTCGGAGACGACGCAGCCGACGATCTCGCCGCGGCGGCAGCCCTTGCCCAGCCAGACGCCGCTGCCGCCGAGTCGCGTGAACGTGCAGGCCTCGAAGCGGCAGTCCTCGGCGTCTTCAACGGACACCGCCGGCGTGGCCGGCTGCCAGCCCCAGCCCTTGATCTGCGGCTTGGCCCAGTGGAAGCATGCCTGTCCGCCGGCGTATCTCACACCGTCCGGCCGCCACGCGGCGTGCTCGAACGTCAGGCCGACGAAGCGGAGGTTCCGCACGAAGCGCTTCTTGGCCGCGTCACCGCGGATGGCGAGCAGTTGCTTTGCCACCGGCGCGACGAACTGCACCTTTCCGAGCTTCTCGCCCTTCGTCGGCCGATACGTCAGCGTGCCGGCCGACTCGTCCAGATACCACTCGCCCGGCGCGTCCAGCAGCTCCGGGGCGTTCTCGACGCGGAAGCGAGGGTTCTTCTCGAAGCCGTCGATGTTCCAGAACCGCATCGGCCCGCCGATCGTGTGGGCCGTCTTCAGCGTCCGCGTCTTCGCGTCGATCGACTCGATCGGGTTGCGCGAGACCGACCAGTCATGCAGGAGGAGCAGCTCGGCCTGCTTGATGTCCTTCAGGGCCGGGACAGCCCCGGCGGCGAACTGGAAGCTCCGCCGCCGGTCGATCACCTTCGCCACGCGCGCGTAGCCGCCGTTGGGGTGCGCGGCCCGAGGCCGCCTGTCGCCGCCGACGTACAGGTCGAGGAAACGCCACTTGCCCCCCTTCGCTTCGGAGATCGTCGTCCGCCACGAACCGTCCCCGTCAGCCCGCCAGCCGTCGATGACCCGCCCGCCGCTGATGCGCACCTCCTGCCCGGGATAGGCCGCGTACGTGATGAAGTGTTCCTCCGTGCCCGAGTCGGTCGGGCCGAAGACGATCGGCTCGGCGATGCGATATGTCCCGCCGCGGATCAGGACTCTGACGTCGGCGGTCAGCCCCTTGGCGATCTTCTCTCGGACGGCGTCGCGGGCCCGCCCGATCGTGGCGAACGGCCTGGCCGACGTGCCCGGGTTGCCGTCCCGCCCGTCGGGGCTGACGAAGAAATCCCCCCGCGGTTCAGCCGCCGCCGCGCCGAGGACGCGGAAGGCAAGGGCCGCCGCGAAGACAATCGCCATCGATAGCCGCCATGTCATACTCGTCTCCTCTGCTTCACTTGGTCCACGGGCTCTTGCCGTGCTCCTGAACCGCCTGCCACGCGATCTTCTGGAGGAAGGCGGCGTCTGCGTCGGACACTTCGTCGAGCCCGGCGTTGGGCAGCCCTCGCGGGTCGCGGCCGGTCAGCGTCGCGTGGAAGACGCAGGCGGCCAGGTAGCTGCCGTGCTGGTTCGGATGGGAGCGGTCCTTGACGTGGAGGATCAGGTCGGGCCGCTCCGCCAGGGCCGCCTGCCAGGCGCGCCCGACCGGCGCGACGCCGGCGCCGAGCTCGTCGGCGATCTCGTTGTAGTGTCCGGCGAGCGGCTCGATCATGTCCGGAATGTGCTGTCGCGCCCAGGTCATGTAGAAGACCGTGCGGGCGCCGACCTTCTCGATCTCGGCGTGCAGCAGGCGGGCGTGCTTTTTCATGCTCGCCGGGCCCGGCTGGTTGACCGGGCCGGTCGACTTGTCCTGGAGGACGACGACGTCCCAGCCGCCCTCGCGGATCTTCTTGACCGCCCCGCCGTCGGTCCAGTGGCGGGCGAAGGAGTAGCCTCCCTTGGTGTAGCGGTCGGTCTCGACGGTCATCGGCGGGTCGGAGGCGGCGGCGAGCCTGGAGACGACGTCGGGCATGTCGTGGCAGTAGGTGTAGCTGTTGCCGATGAACAGGACGCGGGCCGGAACTTGCTGCGGCGCGGGGGAGGCGGGTTCGTCGACCGGGCCGGCGCAGGATACCAGAGAGGCTGCTGCACACAGCAGGAACAGAACAGTCAGAACTTGCATGGGCGCCTCCCGTGCCTTGTGCCGCGATGTCGGTTGGGCCTCGCGAAGCCGCAAGCGGCTCAGGCGCGGCCGGACGGCTGCGGGGGCATTCTACCGCGAAGCGGGGGGCGGGGACAGGGTTGCATCACGGCGGGCGGGGGCGGTAGAATCCCGCCGTTCGTTTGGCGCCGCCGTTTTGCACGACCAGCCACCAGGAGAGACGACGATGGCATTCTTCGAAGGGATAGACAAGGTCAAGTTCGAGGGCGCGGATTCGAAGAACCCGCTGGCCTTCAAGCACTACGACGCCGACCAGGAAGTGGCGGGCAAGAGGATGGCCGACCACTTCCGGTTCAGCGTGGCGTACTGGCACTCGTTCTGCAACGGCTGCGCCGACCAGTTCGGCGTGGCGACGCGCCGGATGCCGTGGGAGACGGCCGACGCGATGGAGACGGCCCGCAACAAGGTGCTCGCGTGCTTCGAGTTCTGCCAGAAGCTCGGCGTGGACTACTACTGCTTCCACGACCGCGACGTCGCGCCGGAGGGCGAGACGCTGGCCGAGAGCAACAGGAACCTCGACGAGATCGTCTCGGTGATGAAGGGCGAGCAGGACCGGACGGGCATCAAGCCCCTGTGGGGGACGGCCTGCCTGTTCGCCAATCCGCGGTTCATGCACGGGGCGGCGACGAGCTGCAACGCCGACGTGTTCGCCTACGCCGCCGCCCAGGTCGCCAAGGCCATCGAGGTCACCAAGGACCTCGGCGGGCAGGGCTACGTCTTCTGGGGCGGGCGAGAGGGCTACAAGAGCCTGCTGAACACGGACATGGGCCGAGAACTCGACCACCTCGCGAAGTTCCTGCACCTGGCCGTCGACTTCAAGAAGGAGATCGGCTTCGACGGGCAGTTCTACATCGAGCCGAAGCCGAAGGAGCCGACGAAGCACCAGTACGACAGCGACGCGGGCGCGTGCTTCGCGTTCCTCCAGAAGTACGGGCTCGTGGACGAGCTGAAGCTGAACATCGAGGCCAATCACGCCACGCTGGCCGGGCACACGTTCCACCACGAGCTGGAGTTCGCCGCGGCCAACGGGATCCTCGGGTCGATCGACGCCAACCGGGGCGACCTGCTGCTGGGGTGGGACACCGACCAGTTCCCCACGGACCTGTACGACACGACGTTCGCGATGCTGACGCTGCTGACCTGCGGCGGGTTCACCACCGGCGGGCTGAACTTCGACGCCCACGTGGCCCGCGAGTCGATCGACCCGGTGGACCTGTTCCACGCCCACATCGGCGGGATGGACGCCTTCGCCCGAGGGCTGAAGATCGCCGCCGCGATCAAGGAAGACGGGCGGATCGACGAGTTCGTCAAGCAGCGCTACGCGAGCTGGGACAGCGGCATCGGGGCGGAGATCGAGGCCGGGGGCAAGAGCATGAAGGACCTGGCCGACTACATGCTGGAAAAGGGCAACCCCGCCGACAACGACTCCGGCCGCGTCGAGATGCTCGAGAATATCCTCAACGACTACATCTGACGGCGGGGCGGCAAAGCTGTTCAACAGCGCGCGGCAGACGCTTCGCGTGCCGTTGAGACGAGTCTGTCTACTCCTGAGCGCGCGGAGCAGTTCGCTTGGGCGGCAGGTGGACTCTCTTCAGGCAGTCCTTGCCCTCTCGTGCTTTCATCGCCGCGTACATCGCATCGATGTCGTAGTTGTACTTCGCGGCAAAAGCTTCGCGTGCTGCCCGAACTTCGGCCACGATGGGATCGTCTTTCATCTGTCAGTCCTCCATGAGTTCATCCGGCGTACAGATCACCGGAGCTTCGAGTTCCAGCGAAGCGGCCAGTTCCTCAATCGGTTTCCTGACACGCGCGTTCGCGATATGGGTGCAGTTCCACGTCAGAAGGAAGTCCATCCCTGAGACGGTCGCGATCGCCAGGTGGAACGCATCTCCGGCCGCCTTCTGGGGGAACAGGCCCCCCGCAACCAGCCGCTGAGCGAAATCCCTGGATTCGTCTGTCAACTCAAGCACGGTCAAGTCCCGTACCGCCTGTCGCCGGCGCCGCGCCGCATCCTCGTCGCCTGCCGATACTTCGTCGAGGACGAAATCCGAAACGTAAGCATCGTAATCCGGACGCCGCAGGCGCCACCAGTCGTGCGCTGTCTTCTGATGGCCCGCGACAACCAGGTCCCGGCTCGGACGGGCCGCGAGGTAGCTGATGACGCTTGTCTCGATGTAGACCTTCGGCTTCATGCCGTCATTCTACCACGGATGACCGACTGTGGCGCGCCAACACGTGGCCGGCGCACAGGGCGCCCGGCGGCTGCGCGATGTACGCGGGAGCGGGTGCGGCTCTATAATGCCGTCGTGACGGCGGAAGACGAACAGTTCATGGCTCTCGCGCTGGAGTTGGCGGCGCGGGGGTTGGGTGCGGTCGAGCCGAACCCGACGGTCGGCGCGGTGATCGTGCGCGGCGGGCAGGAGCTTGGGCGGGGCTGGCATGGGCGCTTCGGCGGGCCGCACGCGGAGCGGGAGGCGCTCGCCGACGCGGAGCGGGCCGGGCGGGACGTGGCCGGCGCGACGATGTACGTGACGCTCGAGCCGTGCAGCCATCACGGCAAGACCCCGCCGTGCACCGACGCGCTGATCGAGGCGGGCATCGCGCGGGTGGTGGTGGCGATGATCGACCCGGACGAGCAGGTGGCCGGCCGGGGTGCGGCGAGGCTGCGCGAGGCCGGGATCGACGTGGAGGTGGGCCTCTGCGAGGCCCGCGCGCGGCGGCTGCTCGGGCCCTACGTCAAGCTCCGCACGCGAGGGCGGCCCTGGGTGATCTGCAAGTGGGCCCAGACGGGCGACGGGTACCTCGCCCTGCCGCCGGGGGCCGGGCGATGGGTCTCCGGCGAGGCCTCGCGCCGCAAGGTCCACGTGCTGCGCGGCTATTGCGACGGCATCTGCGTGGGCGTCGGCACGGTGCTGGCCGACGACCCGCTGCTGACCCGCCGCGGCGGCGCCGGCCGGCAGCCGACGCGGATCGTGCTCGATTCGACACTGCGCACGCCCCCGGATTGCCGCCTGCTCGCGTCGGCGAGCGCCGAGGCGCCGGTGATCGTGGCCACCACGTCCGGCGGGCCGTCCGGTGCGCCCGATCGGGGCGCGGCGCTGCGGCGGGCGGGCGCAGAGCTGCTGGAGCTGCCCGGCTGCGCCGAGGGCGTGGACGTGCCGGCGCTGCTGGAGGAGCTGGGCCGGCGCCGTTGGACGCGGCTGCTGGTCGAGGGCGGCGCGAACGTTCTGGGCAGCGTGATCGGCTCGGGCCTGGCCGACGAGCTGTGGGCGTTCGTCGCGCCCGCAACCGTGGCGAATCCGCCCGCCGAGCTGCCCCGCTTTGACCTGGCCGAACTGCGAGAGAGGCTTCCGCTGCCGCCGCCGATCGAGGAGCGTTTCGGCCCGGACGTGCTGCTGCGCTTCGTGCTCACGTGACCGCCACGCGCGGGCCCGGCCCGGCCGCAGCCGCCGCTACCAAAGCGGCTCGCCGCCGCTGTCCTCCGCACGGACGCTGGTGACCACCTCGCGCCGGATGCCCCTCGACGCCGTTTCGCGCGTATGCTGGAACTTCACCATCGCCTCGGTGGGGCTGTTGGCCTCGACGACGACCTCGTCGTCCAATCCCTCGCCGCTTCGATACCGGATACGATACACCATGGATGCCAATCCTCCGTCAAGCGAAGGGAACGTACGATTCGCTGCGGAGGAGGGCAAATCCCCGGGGCGCGACCTGCCGCGCCGTAGGCGGTCTGCCCCCCAAAGAGCGCAGGGCAGCCTTCGGGCGCAAGCAAAGCTCGAGTCAGCGCCGCTTGAGGTAGTCGACGATTCCGCGGGCGACGGCTTCGGCGTAGCGGTGCTGGTGGGAGGCGGCCTCGAGCCGGGCGGCCTCGGCGCGGTTCGAGAGGAATCCCAGCTCGACGAGCACGGCCGGGCAAGGGGAGTGGACCAGCACGCGGAAGTCGGCCCGGCGGATGCCCCGGTTGGCGGCGCCCGTGGAGTGCATGCCGCGGAGGATGGCGCCGGCGGCCGCCACCGACCGCTTGCTGGCCGACCGCGACACGTAGGCCGTGTATCCCCTCGCGGATCTGTTCTTCGCCCAGTCGGCGTGGATGCTGACGAACAGGTCGGCTCGGGCCCGGCCGGCCACGGCGGGCCGGTCCTCCAACTCCAGGAAGCGGTCGTCGTCGCGCGTCATCACCACGTCGACGCCGCGGCTGCGGAGCTGTTCGGCAAGCTGCCGGCTGACCGGCAGGACGATATGCTTCTCGCGGGTGCCGAACACGCTCTTGCACCCGGGGTCCTTTCCGCCGTGGCCCGGATCGATGACGACCGTGCCGATCGAGGTCCGCCGGCGAGGCGTGGGGGGAACGCGCGGCCGGACGATCGTCGGCTCGACATAGGCCGGGGCGGGCCCGGCCGGGCGGAGCATGGCGCGGATTCGCGGCACCAGGGAGGCGGGCACGAGCAGCGTGCCGTCCTGGGACGCAATGCCCCGGCTGTCGGGGATCTCCACGGCGTTGACGTACACCGCGCCGTCCGGGTCGGCGTAGAGCACGACGGTGTTGGCCTCGTCCCGCAGGGTGGCGGTGGAGTAGCTGGCGTGGGCGAGGTTCATCCCGAGGCGCGGCGCCAGGTCGCTGACGGTCAGATCCTCCCGCCTCGGCGGGCCGAGCTCCCCGCTGGGCCCGGAGATTCCCTGGGGCTCGCAGCCGGCCATGGCCGCGGCCAACACGGTCAACACGATCGCAGGCGTGCGCAACGTCCTTGTCACTTCGCCCATCGACAGCTCCTTGGTTGCGGTTGTCGTCGAGTCGTTCCCAGCCGGGCGGCGCGGGGGGCCGTTCAGGGGTTCCCGGCCACCGCGCAGTAGATCAAGAAGGCCAGCCATGCCGCGAAGACGGCCCCGGCGGCCAGGAGTTTCCATGTCTCCACCCGCTCGCGCCGATCGGGGATACCGTCGGATATATCGACCGGATCGGGATATTTCTCCTGCTGGGATTCCTCCCGCCGCGGGGCCGATTGCCTTCTGCGCTTCCTGGTCATTCTTTCAGTTCGAACGCCTCGTAGGCGCCGAAGGCCTCGTCGAAGTCATAGACGTCGCGGAAGTCCTCGAGGCTGTCCTCGTCCGTCTTGCGCATGAACTCATGCTCGATCAGCAGGTAGACCATGTTGCCGAAGTCGATGCTCTGCTGGATGTTCCACTTGCGAAGGACCGTCCGGGCCAGCAGGCCCCACCGCTCGACGGCCAGGTCACGAAGCGACTGGCAGAGCTGCGAGCCGCTGACGTGCTGCTGCCCCTCCCCGCGCGGCTTGCTGCCGTGGGCCGTCTCCACCGCCCGTGCCAGCCCGTCGTGCAGAAAGCCGAACGCCTCCGGCGGGTACCGCCCGTCCTCGAGGATCACCTGCTCCATCGTCTTGTTCGGATTGCCTTCCATCGGCCTGGTCCAGCCATCACTGTTTGCGCGGGAACAGCGGCTCGCCCTTCCGTATCTCCGCTCCCGCCGCCAGCGCGCCCCACTGCCCGATCCGGCCGAACTGCCCCCCCCCGTCGGCCCAGCCGACCATCGCCAGCCCGCGATCGGCCGCCTCGGGCATCACCGGCCGGAGGTACAGCAGGATCAGCCGCACCGCCTCCGCGCACGTGTACAGGATGCCCGACAGCCGCTGCCGCTGCGACGGGTCCTTCGCGAGCCGGAACGGCTCGGTCGAGTCGATGTATCGATTTGTCGCCGTCACGAGTTCGGCGACGGCATCGAGGTACGTGTGGAACCGGCAGGCCGCCATGGCGTGGGGGGCGGCCTCGGCGAGCGCATCGGCGGCCCGGCGGACGGGTCCGGCCTCGTCGCCGCCGTCGCCGTCGGGCAGGCGTCCGTCGAAGTACCGGCCGATCATGTTGACGGTTCGGCTGAGCAGGTTGCCCACGCCGTTGGCCAGCTCGTTGTTGTACCGGGCCTGGAGGCCGGCCTGGGAGAAGTCGCCGTCGGCCCCGAAGGCGACCGCCCGCAGCAGGAAGTAGCGGTAGACGTCGCGGGAGTATTCGGCGCAGATGGCGGCGATCTGCTCCCGCGAGATGAAGTTGTCCAGCGACTTGGACATCTTCTTGCCTTCCGACGTCCACCAGCCGTGGGCGAAGACGCACTGGGGCAGGGGCAGCTCGAGGGCCATCAGCATGCACGGCCAGTAGACGGCGTGGAACCAGAGGATGTCCTTGCCGATCAGGTGGACGTCGCAGGGCCAGTAGTCGGCCGCCTCGGCGTCGTGCTCGTCGCCGATCTCGGGCAGCCCCAACGCCGTGTAGTAGTTGCTCAACGCGTCGATCCAGACGTAGACCGAGTGGGTCGGGTCGTTGGGCATCGGCACGCCCCAGTTGCCCAGCTTCTCCTGCTGGCGGGAGATGCTGAGGTCCTCGACGCCCTGGGCGAGCTTGCTGAGCACTTCGTTGCGCCGCGCGTCGGGCTGGACGAACCGCGGGTTCGACCGGATGTGCTCGATCAGCGCCGGGACCCACTTGCTCAGGCGGAAGAAGTAGCTCGGCTCGCTGTATCGCGTCAGGGGCCGCCCGCTGATGGCGCTGTTGTACTCGTTGTCTCGCGCGGCCGACTCGGTGACGAACTCCTCCTGCCCCTCGTCGTACCACCCCTCATACTTGCCGAGGTAGATCTCGTCGCGCTCGACGAGCCGGGCGACGAGGTGCTGGACGCGCTTTTCGTGGCGCGGCTGGCTGGTGCGGATGAAGTCGTCGTGGGAGATGTTCAGGTCGGCCCAGAGTTGCTGGAAGTGGACGACGACCTCGTCGGCGAGCTCCTTGGGCGCCAGGCCCTTCTCGGTGGCGGCCTTGACGATCTTGATGCCGTGCTCGTCCGTGCCGGTCAGGAATCGCACGTCGCGCCCGGCCTGACGGTGGTAGCGCGCGAGCACGTCGGCGGCGATCGTCGTGTAGGAATGCCCGATGTGCGGGACATCGTTGACGTAGTATATAGGCGTTGTTACGTAATACGTCTGGCTCATCGTCCCGCTAGCATCCCGGCCGGACGCCCGGAAATCAACCCCCAAAGCAGATCTCGCTCCCCAACCGCCCCCGCGCTCCCCATCGACCTTCTCCTCACGTGGCGGAAAAGGGGACAGTCCCCTCCGCTCCGCTGCGGGTACAGTCCCCTTTTCCGGCGCGCGGCTCATTCGGCCCCCTTGACCACCGCGTAGAGCGTCTTGTGAGACGGCACGTACAGGACGCCGTTGGCCGTGACCGGCGTGGCGCAGACCGCGCCGTCCATGCGAATCCTGCTGATGACCTTCTTCTCGCGACCTGCCGCGAAGACCCACAGGTAGCCCCGCTCGGTGCCCATGTACACCTTCCCGTCGGCCACGAACGGAGAGGCCCAGATGTGCTGCTTCGTGTCGTGCGTCCAGACGGCCTTGCCCGTCTTGGCGTCGACGCAGTGCACGATGCCGGTGTAGTCCGCCGCGTAGACCAGCCCGTCCGCCACCGCCGGCGTCGAGAGCGATCGGTCCAGGGCCGTGTACCGCCAGATCAGCCCGCTCTTGGAGATGTCGCCCGTCTTCGTCGCGTCCATGCAGGACAGACACCCGGGCGCGACGCCGTGGCGGGTGTCCTGCCCGATGGTCACGTAGACGCGGTTGTCGTGGAAGGCCGGCGTGGCGATGATCTCGCAGGGGCTCAGAACGCCCTTGGACCCGTGCTTCTTCTGGTACTTGACCGGCTTGCCGTCTTTCGTCTTGTACTCCGGCGGGTTGCAGTCGAACTTCCAGACCATCTTCAGCGTGCCGGGCTTCCCGCCCTTGCCCGGCTCGGGCTCGGCGTCGAAGGCGTAGCAGAACCCGTCCCCGCCGCCGTAGAACAGCAGCGTCCGCCCGTTGACCGTCGCCAGCGAGGGCGAGGACCACTGCCCGTGGTAGATCCTGTCTCCTATGCCCGCGTTGTCCACGGCCAGGAGCTTGCCCGTGTGCTTGTTCAGGACGACCAACATCGGCGCGTCGGGGTACGGGATGCGGTTGTGCGACCGGTCCACGCCGTTGGGCGTGCCCACGTAGAGGTAGTCCCCGCGAATCAGCACCGAGCAGCTCGAGGCGTCCTGAGGCCAGACGCTGACCTCCTTCATCATGTCGAACCGCCAGATGATGTCCGCGTCGGTCGGCCCAAGCTTGACGGGCTTGCCCGGATCGCGGACGACCCTCGGCCCGGCCGGGTCGTCGATGTACTTCTCGCCGATCGGCCAGGCGTAGGACTGCGCCTCGTCGGTGAACGGCCCGTCGTTGCCGTTGGCCAACCCCTCGACGTCCAGGCAGACGACGGCACAGCGGTTGGTCACGACGTAGCATCGCTTGCCCTCGACGGCGGGCGTGGCGCAGATGCCGAGCTTCGCGAAATCGCCGTTGAACTTGCCCCCCGCCCGCATCTTCGGCACGACGAGCTGCCAGAGGAACTCCGCGTCGGACTCGCGGAAGCACATCAGCACGCCGCGGTCGCCGCGGTACTTCCTGTCGCGCGGGTTGTCGTTGTTCGTGCCGACGAAGATCCGCCCGCCGGCGATGACCGGTCCGCCGTAGGTCTGCTTGCCCAACGCGACGGACCACTTGACGTTCTTCGACGCCGCCCGACCCGTCTTGCCGCTGCGACGCTCGCCCGGGTCGAACGCGTCGGGCAGCCCCTTCGCGTCGGAAACCATGTTCTTCGAGTCCTGCCCCCCCCACTGCGGCCAGTCCTTTCCCGCCGCCGCCGAAACCAGGCCCGCCACACAGACCGCCGTCACCCACGCCGCAACTCGCTTGTCCGCCATGTCCGTTCCATTCATCGATTCAGCCCAACCGTCAAAATGACGCCCGGTCGCTATCGCATGGAAGCTCTAACCCCCCGCCCTCAGAGAGGTGTCCCACAATCGCCCGCGAGGCGGCCCGTGCCGGACGGCCGGCGGATGCTCCGATGGCTTGCCCACGGCCGCCCCTCTGGGGCTTGGTTATAGGTTGGCACAGAACCCAGGGCTTGCCTTCGGCTGCGCCCTGGGCTAAGCGCGGCAGGCCCTCCGGGCCGCAACAGACACCGCGGCATCCCTGCCGTAGGCGAGACAGACGTGAAGGGCTCCCGAGTTGACAAGCCGCGGCAGCGGCGACCGTTCTTAGCCCATCTATGAGCAAGCCTTTGTCAAGTCGGAATCAGGATCTTTCACGGGATATGTCCAACCATCTATTCGGTGTCGTCGCAGGGACGCACCATA
>Ga0180438_10007104_pt1 | contig 14791 bp, 8 predicted proteins | sample SS_ome_12_FD_132455 | JGI IMG/M metagenome (GOLD analysis project Ga0180438, IMG submission 132455) | Hypersaline lake sediment archaeal communities from the Salton Sea, California, USA - SS_3_D_2 metaG | ecosystem: Environmental > Aquatic > Non-marine Saline and Alkaline > Hypersaline >...
AGGGCGAAGCCCTGCGAGCTCAATTCAGCCCCGAAGGGGCTTTGCTCTCTTAGCGCAGGGGTTCAGCCCGGCGCTTCCCCCAAGCGCGCCAGCAGCGTTCCCGCCTCGTCGTAGGCCACTTTGTACGTATAGTCCGGCGGGCCATCGCATGTCGCCAGGCGACGCGCCTCCCTCGCGTGCTTCAATGCTGCCTCTCTATCACCCCTCGCTATCTCCATCTCCGCGAGAAAGAGGCGGACGTCCGCGCCCTGCAGGACGTAGCCGCTGCGCTCGGTGATGACCAACGCCTCCCCGGCCAGGTGCAGGGCTTCGTCTTGGCCCCCCGTCGCCGCCCGCAGCCGGGCCAGGTCGAGCAGAATGTCTGCCTCGGCGTCCACGGCGTTGATGCGCCGGCAGCGGGTCAGCGCCTCGCTCAGATGACGGTCGGCCTCGGTCAGGTTGCCGCTGACCCGGTGCGCCGCGCCCAGCAGCCAGTAGGCGTGCACATAGTCCCGCTCGTGCGGGTATCTGGTCCGGGCGTCCTCATCCGCCAGTGCCAGCGCCCGGCGGGCCGCAGCCCGGGCAGCCTCGGCGTAGACTTCCGAAGTCTCTGAGACTTCGGAAGTCTGGAGCGCACGCTCTCGCGCCAGCAGCAGCGCGCGCCACGCCCGATAGGCCCACACAACCCCCTGCGATTGTATGTGCTTTCCTTTCTCAAACAGCGCCAACGCCGCTGCCAACTCCTCGTCTGACTCCGCCCACCGGCCCCGGTAGGCCAGCAACCGCCCCAGTTCCTGGTACCCAACTGCCTCCGCGAACTCGTCCTCGATCTCCCGGCCCAGGGCAACCTGGCGGCGCAGGTTGCCCTGGGCCGCCTGCAGCGCGCCGATAGCCATCTGTTGGGTTGCCAGGTTTACCAGGCCGGCGGCGAGGTTGCGCTTGGCGTGCTGTTTCTCGCGGATGGCGATTTGGCGCTCAAACAGGGGCACCACCCGGCGGGGCTGGCCGCTGAGGCTGTAACTGTTGGCCAGTTCGTTCAATGTCCAGGCCTGGGCGCTCTCGTCCTTCAGGCGCGGCAGTTGATCCTCGCCGTCGGGGAAGAGGGCGCGCAGCAGTTCAATCTGCAGTTGATAGGCGCCAAACTGGAAATAGGTGGCCTTTTGAAGACGGTCACGGAAGAGCGTGCGCGCCTCATCGTACTGCCCCGCCCGCACAGTGTGGTGGTACAGATCGATGACCGGCGCCAGGTCCTCCAGGCGCGCCACCCGCTCCGGCGGCGGCAGGGCGGCGAAATAGTCCCGCAGTTGGCCGTGGGCCGCCTCGCGCCCGGCGCCGCCCAGCCGGTCGTAGGTGTAGCGGCGCACGATGGGGTGCAGGTCGTAGCGCCCCGCCTGGCGGTCGTGGTGCAGCAGCCCGCGGGCGACTAAATCCTGTAGATCAGTTCTCAGGTCTGTGCTGTGCTCAACGGGTGAGGACTGTTTGGGACGCTTGAGCAAGCGGGCAAGGAAGCCACGAGACTCTGGTTCCGGTGTGGCCAGTGCCCGCAGTGCGCCGTACGCCACCGGCCCGCGGAAGCAGGCGATCCGGCTGAGCAGCCTCTGGCGGGTGGGTGTCAGATTGCCATACGCCTGCTGCAGCACGTGGTGGCGGCGCCGGACCAGGTCGCCGCTCACATCCAGCCGGCGGGCGGCGGCGATGTCGCCCGGCTGCTCCAGGTCGCGGGCGATCAGTCCGGCCAGCAGGCGCAGGCTCAGCGGGTGGTAGCCGTAGGGCGCGCAGGCGCGCTCGATCTCAGCCCGCGCGCCACGCACGCCCTGGGCGCGGAAGAAAGCGACCGCGTCGGGGGGCTGCATCTGGGTCAATTCTTCTTCGCGGCAGCCTTGTAGTAGGTCGCCGCCGCGGGCTTCAAGGACGCAGGGGCACAGGCGGGTCGTCATCAGCGCTTTGCTTTGCATCCCCGGCAGGACGGCGGTGCTCCGCAAAAAGTGCTCGGCGATCGGGCTGACGCAATCCTGGTAGGACAAATTGTCAATTTGTCCAACTCTGCAGTCTGCACGGGACAAATTGTCAATTTGTCCAACTTGCCAGTCTGCGCGGGACAAATTACCAATTTGTCCTACTTTATCGCCCCGATAGGCCGCGTCCAGGCCGCTGTAGGCGCGCAGCGCCCGCTCAAAGCCGTCCAGGACGAGCAGCACCCCGGGCTGGCGCATCACGCGCAGCAGCGCGTCGGCCTGCTGCCGGGGGCCGAGGCCGTGCGGGTCGACGCCCAGGTAGGCCAACGTCTCCCGCAGGAAGCCATCAAAACTGGCGTCGCCCTCGTAAAAGCTCCACCACACGACGCGCGGCCAGCAGGCAGGGTCCACGTCGTGGAGCAGCCAATGCCAGGTCAGCGCGCTCTTGCCAAAGCCGCCCAGCGCGCGCACGACGAGCAGCGGGTGATCGGGGTCCGCCTCCAACCACCGGCTCAACATCTCCCGCTCGGCGACCCGCCCGGTAAAGTTGGGCGGCATGGGGTAGGGGTGGGCCAGGCACCACCCGGCCCGCGTCGGCGGCTCGGGCGCTTCCTGGATCGGCGGCGCGCCCAGGGCGGTCAGCAACTGTGTCCAGGCAGCCTCCCAGTCGTCCGGATCGGCAAAATCCACGTAGGTCAGGTAGCCGATGCGCGGAGGCAGGTCGCACTTGGCCTTGCGCAGCGGGATCAGTCGGCGCGCACGGTTGGCGGGATCTAGCGTCTGCAGCATCAGATCCTCGAATTCAGCCCAGACACTCTCCAGGTAGGCCGCCGTCAGGATCAGCAGTGTCTTGCGGCTGCTTACTACGGCCCGTTCCATCTCGGTCACGCCAGGCGCGCCACGTTCGAAGTCCCGAAAGTCGATGCAGACCTTCACCCCCGCCGCTTCCAGGCGCGGCAGCAGTTCGCTGCGCACCCAGGCCCGGTCGGCGTGGCTGTAGGAGATAAAGACGTCGTAGACAAAGCCAGCCTGTTCGCTCATCTGCGTTCCTCTCGTTATTCTGCCCTGTCTACCGCCTTCGACGGACCGGCGGTTGCCGCAACTGGTAGATCAGGCGGTCGATGTTTTCCTCAAACCCATCCTCGTCGGTCATGTCGAGCATGGGCAGGATGCGCAGCCCCAGGCGCGGCGTACATTCTTCGATCATGACCGGCAGCAAGCGGTACTGGCTCTCCTCCAGGCCCACGTGCTGGGCGACGAGGCTCTCAAACTCGGCATAATCACTGTCCAGGTAGGCCTGGGAGAGCGCCAGGAGCATATAGCGGCTTTCCTGGACAGCGTTCTCTCGAAAGATGATCTTTGGCACACCCAACGGGGCGCGAAAGTCAACGGCGATGCGCAACCCCTCGGCTTCCAGCCGGGGCAGCAGCGTTTTACGAACCCAGGCTCTGTCTGGCTTCTGGCTGCTGTAGCTGATAAAGAGGTCGTGCTCGTATTCGTCGTCTGGGGACGCGGTCGGGATGGGCGTTGCCGCCTTGCCTCCCCTAAAGAGCGCAACAGGAAAGTTCTCCTCAATCTCGGCCTTGAAAATCGGATGCTGGTTGGGCTGCGCCTCGGTGACCCGGGGCTGCAGATAGTCAAATAGGTCAAAGATGCGGATAACGCCGCCGGGACCGGGTGCACCGCCCCGCAGGCCGGTCAGCAGGTGCTGCGTAAAGAGGCTGTTTTCCGCACCGGGCAGCACAAAAGAGGACTCGGTGCTGCGCGACGAGGCCAGGATGGCTCGCCCTCGCCCTTCCTTGAGTGCGTCGTAGTAGCTCTCGGGCAGGGCCTTGATCTCTGGCGCGGCCGCGTCCTTCGGCTGGCCGATGCCGCCCGAGTGGCAGCAGTCAAAGACGGCGACGACCTTGTGGGCCGGGACCGCGCGCAGCGCCTCGGTGAATTCGGCGCCAGAGATGGCCGTCTCGGCGAGCGACTCGCCCGACGTATAGTCCGTGTCGACCGGCAGCAGGTACTCGCCCGCGTGGGGGCCGGACGCGACCCGGCCACCGTGGCTGGACAGGTAAAAGAAGACGGTGCTGTCCGGGTCGCTGCGCGCGGCCAGGTCGGCCAGCGCCTGGCGGACCGCCGCCCCGGTGGCCTGGCCGTCGAGCAGCAACCCCACGTGCTCCGGCGGGTAGCCGCAGTGCTGCGGGTCAATCAACAGGTCGTGGATGTCCCGGGCGTCCTTGAGGACGGCCGGCGGGAGTTTGTTGATCTGCTGGTAGTTCGCGATGCCGATCACCAGTGCGTGGGCGTTATCCATGGCCGGCATAAGGCTGTCTCCTTCCTCGTTCTGCATCTGTTGCGCTCACTCTCCCTCCAATGGCCACTGCTCGCACGTCTGGCGATAGTCCTGCCCGGGGAAATACTGTGTCCACTCCTGGCGGGTCAGGTTGCGGCCGGCCGTGCGGCAGGCGAGGTCGACCAACTCGTCCAGGTGCAGATGCCACAGCCAGGCGGTACCATCGGCACTGCCGGTGGCCAGCCAGCGACCGTCGGGGCTGATGGCGAGCGCCTCGATAGCCCTCCCGGCGCTGCGCAAGACCCTGTCCTGGTCGGACAGGACCAGGGTGGTGGACGCGGCGGCGGGGTCGGGAGCGGTCAAATCCCACAGCCAGGAGGTGCCGTCAGCACTGCCGGTGACCAGCCAGTGGCCGTCGGGACTGGTGGCGACGGCGTAAATAGGCCACTCGTGACCGCGCAAGGCGATCGATACAGCCTCTGGGTCAGGGGCGGCCAGGCCTGCGTCGAGCAGAGCCGAGACGTCCCACAGGCGGGCGGTGGCATCCGCACTGCCGGTGACCAGGTGGCGGCTGTCAGGGCTAAAGGCGACGGCCCAGACGACATCCTCGTGGCCACGCAGGACCCTGTCCTGGTCGGACAGGACCAGGGCGATCGACTCGGCGGCTCGGTCCGGATCACCCGGTCCCCTGTCGAGCAGCGCCGGGACATCCCACAGGCGGGCGGTGGCATCCGCGCTGCCGGTGACCAGCCACTGGCCGTCAGGGCTGGCTGCGACGGCCCAGATAGGTCCCTCGTGACCGCGCAAGACGATGGATGCCGTCTCTGGGTCAGGATCGCTCAAGCCTGCGTCGAGCAGAGCCGAAACGTCCCACAGGCGAGCGGTGGCATCGGCACTGCCGGTGACCAGCCAGCGGCTGTCAGGGCTGATGGCCAGGGCCCAGATAGGTCCCTCGTGGCCATCCAGGACGATGGAGTCAGCCTCTGGGTCAGGGGTGGTCGAGCCTGTGTCGAGCAGAGCCGGGACGTCCCACAGCCGGGCGGTGCCGTCCCAACTGCCGGTGACCAGCCAGCGGCTGTCGGCGCTGATGGCCACGGCGCGGACCCAATCTTCATGGCCGCGCAAGACCCTGTCCTGGTCCCTGTCCTGGTCGGACAGGACCAGGGTGGTGGACGTGGCGGCCGGATCAGGGGTGGTCGAGCCAGTGTCTAGCAGCGCCGGGACGTCCCACAGCCGGGCCGTGGTATCATCGCTGCCGGTGACCAGCCACTGGCCATCGGGGCTGATGGCAGCGGCGTAGACGGCCTCCGCGTGGCCGCGCAGGGCGACCGGTGCGGCAGCCAGGCGTGGGGCGGTCAGACCCGCGTCGAGCAGCGCCGGGACATCCCACAACCGGGCCGTGGCATCCTCACTGCCGGTGACCAGCCAGCGGCTGTCGGGGCTGACCGCGACGGCGTGGACGGGGCCCTCGTGACCGTGGAGGACGGTTGGCGCAGCCGCCGGGTGCAGGGCGGTCAAGTCTGCGTCACGCAGCGCCGAGACGTCCCACAGCCGGGCGGCGGCATCCTCACCCCCAGTGATCAGCCACTGGCTGTCGGCGCTGATGGCGAGCGCCAGGATATGTCCCTCGTGGCCGCGCAGGACGACCGACCCGGCCGCCGGGTCAGGGGCCGCCAGGTCCCACACGCGGGCGGTGCCGTCCCAACTGCCGGTGACCAGCCAGCGGTTGTCAGGGCTGATGGCGGCGACCTCGATGGCTCCCTGGTGGCCGCGCAAGACCCTGTCCTGGTCGGACAGGACCAGGGCGACAGGCCCACCGGCAAAGTCGGCGGCGGTCGAGCCTGCGGCGCGCAGCGCCGAGACGTCCCACAGGCCGGCCGTATGGTCCGCGCTGCCGGTGACCAGCCAGTGGTTGTCGGCGCTGATGGCGACGGTCCACACAGCTGCCTCGTGTCCGCGAAGGAGAATAGGCGTGGCGGCCGGGTTGGGGGCCGTCAGGTCCCACAGGCGGACGGTGGCATCCTCACTGCCGGTGGCCAGCCAATGGCTGTCGGGGCTGATGGCGACGGCCCAGAGTGGTCCGCCGTGTCCACGCAAGATGATAGGCGCAGCGGCCGGGTTGGGAGCCGTCAAGTCCCACAAGCGGGCGGTGTTGTCCGAACTGCCGGTGGCCAGCCAGCGGCCGTCGGGGCTGATGGCTGCAGCAAAGACGATATCCTCATGGCCGCGCAAGACGATGGACGCGGCGTCCGGGTCAGGAGCGGTCGAGCCTGTGCCGAGCAGAGCCGGGATGTCCCACAGCCGGGCGGTGTGGTCCTCACTGCCGGTGACCAGCCAGTGGCCGTCGGGGCTGATGACCACCGTGCGGACCCATTCCTCATGGCCGCGCAAGACGATGGACGTGGCGTCCAGGTCAGGAGCGGTCACACCTGTGTCGAGCAGGGCCGAGATATCCCACAGCCGGGCTGTGGCGTCCACGCTGCCGGTAACCAGCCACTGGCCGTCGGAGCTGAAGGCGACGTCCCAGATGGGGCCGTCGTGACCTGCCAAGACGATGGAGGCGGCGGCCGGGTCGCGAGCGGTCGAGCCCGTGTCGAGCAGCGCCGAGACGTCCCACAGCCGGGCAGTGGCATCCCTGCTGCCGGTGACCAGCCAGCGGCCGTCGGGGCTGAGCGCGGCGACGCGGATGGCACCTTTGTGGCCGCTCAGAACGCGTCCGCCATTGCTGGCCAGCGCCTGCCGCAAGGCATCTTCGGCGGCCGGCACGCGCGGGTCGCCCGCCGCCAGGGTAATCCTCAGTGCCTCGGCGCTGAGGAGCAGGCTGCGTTGAGGATACGTCGCCAGCACGGTCTGGGCCTGCACCACCAGTTGACCTGAGCGAGCATAGCGGGTTTGCTGTTCGGCCCGATCCCGTTCCGCTTCGGCTGTCGCTTGTGCATCAACCGCTTCCAACCGGCGCGCTTCGGCTTCGGCGGCCAGGGTTGCCTGTGCTTCTGCGTATGCTGCAGCCGTCAGCGCAGCCTCCGCTCGTTGTTGGGCCAGTTGATGCTCCTTTGCAGCATTTCGTTGGGCACTCCATAAGCCAATGCCCAGAGCCACGATAACCAGCGCTGCGATCGCGCCGAGGGCAGCCAGTCGAAAGCGAACGGCGCGGCGCTGCTGGGCGACTGTTTCCTCTTGAGCCGCCCGGCTGGCGCCCACCAACGCGGGCAGGACGTCGTCGTAACCCAGGTCGGCGGCGTCAGGGCTGGCCAGCCAGCGCTCTGCCTCGAGCAACTCGACTTCCTCCAGGATGCCGCCCTCGCCGCTCAGCCGCGCCCATTCGCCCGCCTTGGCCTCCAGGCGGCGGCGGGTCTGCTCCGCGTCGCGGCGTTCGGCCAGCCACCCCTGCAACGTCGGCCAGCCGCTGATCAACGCTTCGTGGGCAATGTCTACCCGCCTGCCGTCGCCGTCTTCCTCGCCACTCAGTGTCAGCAGCCGGCTGCCGGTCAGGTGCTCCAGCGTACGGTCAAACATCTGTGGTTTATCGCCAGCAAATCGCAAGGCTGACACCGGTTGCTGGCGACGGGTATCAGCCCGCCCCTCGCCAAACTGCACCAATCGCACAAAGATGCGGCGGCCGATGGCTCGCTGATCGGGTGTCAGCTCGCCCAACGCTGCATCGGCCCGGCGCGCCATGGCAACCTGCAGCCCGGTGAGCGGCGGGGTGCCGTAGGCACGGCGCGGGAGAACCAGCCCCTCGTAGGCGCTGAGAGGCAGGAACCGGCGTTCCAGCCGTTCCCACAGGAGCACCAGTGTCTCTTGAACCAGGGGCAGCACGCCTGGCTCCTTGCCTGCATCCGCCACCAGCCGCTCGACCAACGCCGTCTCGACGAACACCTCCACGCCCTCCGCCGGTCGCACGATGGCCTGGCGCAATCCCTCTTTATCTAACGGGAGCACCTCCATCCGGTGCGCCTGGATCTCCCGCCACAGCGGCGTGGCCATCAGGTCGGGGTAAAAGTCGGCGCGGGCGGTCAGCACCAGGTAGCAGTCCGGGACCTGGGCCAGACGCAGCAGGGCCTGCTGGAAGGGATCGGCGTCCGAACGGGCAAGGGTGAACAGCTCCTCGAACTGGTCTACGATCAGCAGCAGGCGACCGGCGTGCGGCCGGGCCGCCAGCAGTTCCGACACGGCGCGGGCTGGATCGGCGGGGTCACCGCCCTGGTCCTGTCCGACCAGGACAGGGACCAGGACAGGGTCCAGAGCGGCTGCCAGCGCAGCCAGGGGCGATTCTCCGGGACGCAACGAGCGGGCCAGCCACTCGCCGGAGCCAAAGAGGCCACTCCGGCGCAGGGCCGGAACGAGGCCGGCAAAGATGAGGGACGATTTGCCGCTGCCTGAGGGGCCAATGACCGTCAGAAAAGGGTGCAGGCGCAGGCGTTCCACGAGTTCCTGGGCTTCCCTGTCCCGGCCAAAGAAGCGGTTGCTGTCGGCCTCGCCAAAGGGTACCATGCCGGGGTAGGGACAGGGTGGCCCGGGCACGGGACCAGGACCGGGGCGCTGCAGCTCGGCGCACAGGCGTTCCACGACCTCCGGCCATCCGTCAGGGTCGGCCGCGTCGAGGGCGGTGAGCATGGCCAGGCGGGGCGGCAGTTCGACCGGCTGCACGATGAGAGGGATGACCGGCCAGGTGGTTGTCTCCATACCGTACGACTGGGCCAGCAGGTCGGTGAACTGGCCAAAGCCTTCGGCCAGGGTGGCGGGGGAGAGGACGAGCAGCGTGCGCTGGCTGCCCTGCACGGCGCGCTCGAACTCTAACAGGCGCGGCACGCCCAGTGCAAAGGCTGCTTCGGAATGGCAGCGTACGCCAGCCTGGGTCAGCGCATCGATCAGGTAGCCCTCCACCCAGGCCCGATCGGCCTCGGCGTAGGAGACAAAGAGATCGTGGGCGTACCGGTCCTGTTCGCTCATCGCTGCCTCCTTCACGAGGAGCTCAAGTCAGCGTTGTTCCGTCAGGTCAGGTTGCAGCTTGTGGGATGGAGGGCATCAACGCAAAACGAGTTCTACCTGTGGCGTGCTCAGGAACTCGGCTCCAGTCTCGGTGACCAGCACGTCCTCTTCCAGCCCGATGTGGCCGTAGCCGGGCACCGCCAGCCCCGGCTCGACGGTGTAGACGTGGCCGGCCTCCAACGGCTGGTTGGGCGTCTCGCCGTAGCGCTCCCATTCCGGCCCCAGAATCCCGCCGCCGTCGTGGGCCAGGCGGCCAAGGTGGTGACCGGTGGCGTGCTTGAACTCCGGGTAGCCGGCGGCCGTGATCACGCCCCTCGCCGCGGCGTCCACTTCCTTGCCCGGCACACCCGGCTTCATGGCCGCCACGGCAGCCTGGATCGAGCGCGCCACCGTCTCAAAGCCGCGCTGTACCAGCTCAGGAGGGCTTTTTTCGGCGGGAGCCATAAAGTAGACGACGCGCTGGATGTCGGAGCAGTAGCCGTCCTGTTTGACGCCAAAGTCAAAGTGCAATAGCTGCCCACGGGCGACTTTTTGCTCCGTCGGCCCGACGTGTCCCACCGGCGAGTCAGGTCCGGCGTTGACCGTCGGGCAGCTTTCGCGATGCCACGCCGCCTGCACGCCAAGCGCCTCGAGCTGGGCGTGCATGAAATCGCTGATCTGGCGCTCGGTCATGCCCGGCTGCAGGTAGTCAAAGGTGCGCCCGTAGATACGGCGCGTTGTCTCGATCGCCCCTCTGATCCGTGCCACCTCGCCCGGCGTTTTTCGCCCGCGCAGCGCGCCGATCGCCTGTGCGGCGGACACGACGCGCTGGGCAAAAGGCGTGCCGTCCAGATAACCCAGCAGAACCTGATACATGCCGTGGCTCAGCCCGTCGGCCAGGACGTCGTCCGCCGAGTAGTTGAGGGCCACCTGCCGAGGATTCAGCCGCTCCAGCGCCTGCAGCAGGTCCGGGCGTAGTGACTCGTGGTACGGGATGACCGTGTGATACGCGCCGCCCCGGCGTGCCGTTTCGGCGTCGAAATGGCCCACGATGGCGATGCGCTCGCCGGAGCGCGTCAGGATGAGCGCGCTCTGCCAGGTCAGGTCGGCATCGCCATAGATGAGCGGCAGCACCGGGTCGCCGCCCGCGGCGGTTTCGCGCACAAAGGTGAGCCACAGGTCAATCTCTTTTTCCTGCAAAATGCCGATGGCCTGGGTGACCTTTTCTTCGACAAGGGTAGACATTATGAGGGTTCCTCCTGGCAGAGCAACTCGTGAGCCTTGGCCAGCCATTCGGGAATCTCGATCCCTTGCGGGCACAGCTCCAGGCACTGCCCGCACTCAACGCACAGATTCGCCCGCTCTTCCTCGGGGATGAATCGGTTGTACACCATCTGCCCCCGTTGCAGGGCGTCGTACATAAACGCATCGTTGTAGGCCTCAAAGATGCGGGGGATGTTGACGCCGCTCGGGCAGGGCAGGCAATACTCGCACGCCGTGCACGGGATGGGACACAGTTCGCGGTACTTGTCTCGCACGCGGGCGATCAGCGCCAGTTCGTCCTCTGCCAGCGTGCCGGGGCCGGACTGGCTGGCGCTGGCGACGTTCTGCTCGACCTGGGCCATGGTGCTCATGCCGCTCAGCACCACCGACACCTCCGGGTGGTTCCACACCCACTGCAGCGCCCAGTCGGCCGGGGTGCGCCTGCGGGGGGCGGTGTCCCACAGCGCCTGGATGGGCGGGGGGACGCTACCGGCGAGCCGGCCCCCCCGGATCGGCTCCATGACGACCACGGCCAGCCCTTTGTCGGCCGCGTATTCAAGCCCCCTGGTGCCCGCTTGATGCTCCTCGTCCATATAGTTGTACTGGATCTGGCACAAGGCCCAACCATCGTAGGCGTCAACGATCTCTTGAAAGACCTCGTACGTGTCGTGGAAGGAGAAACCCAGGTGGCGGATGCGGCCGTCGGCCATCGCGCCTTCGGCCCAGCGGAGTACGTTCACCTCCCGCAGTTTGAGCCAGCTTTTCTCGTTGAGCGTGTGGAACAGGTAGAAATCTATGTGGCTCGTTTGCAGACGTTCCAGTTGTTCGTCCAGGTAGCGATCCAGGTCTTCCGGCGCTTCGACGCGCCAGGAAGGGAGTTTGGTGGCCAGCTTGACCCGCTCGCGGTAGCCGTCCTGGAGAACCTGTCCCAGAAATGTCTCACTCGTGCCCTTGTGGTACGGGTAGGCACTGTCCAAATAGTTCACGCCGTGGTCAATGGCGTAGCGCAACATGTGGGTGGCCTGGGGCACGTCAATCTTGCCGGCGTCGCCGTCAATGACCGGCAGGCGCATGGCGCCGAAACCGAGCGCAGATGGTTTCCAATCCAATTTGCCAAAGGTACGGTATTGCATGATAACCCTCTTCTAGTTAGTTTTTGGTGCGAAATGTTCGATGGTGGGGAATCCCCAACTTGTTGGGGCGATTCCGAACCGTCGAGTGGGGCAGCCCCGAACAAGTTCGGGAATTCAGTAGGCCATAGTGGGGGTTCGAGTTTTGCACCAAGAATTAGTTAGTGTGTTAGGTTCAGCGGGCGAAGCGCTGTCGCTGCCTGTCACCACAGCAACACCCCGGCCACCGACACGCTGGAGGTGTTGGCCTGGTCGGCCGGGCAGACCTCGTAGCCGGTTACCTCGCCCCGTCCCTGGCCCAAGATGCGCAGCGTCAGGTAGATGGGGGGCAGGCCGCAGATGTTGCGCCGGTCACCTTCGGCCTTGATCTGATCAAAAAACGCCCCGGCGTCGCCCGCGCAGACCGCCTGCAGGAGTTGATCGTCAGCCCTCTTTAGTTGTGCCTGCCCCAAAAAATCGAGCGGTCGGCCGCCGAAAGCTGGCCCCATGTGCGCCAGGTCGGCCGCGGCTATGACCAACGTCCGCTGCCGGGCCGCTATCTCTCGCAGCGCCCCCACAACCGCCGCGATCTTTTCGTGGCCCTCGAGCGAATCCTGGCCCTCTACGAATCCCTGGAACGAGCCGGTCAGTATCGGCACGAGACGTGGTGTCCGATCGCCCAGTGCCGCGTGCAGCCACACGATAGCCAGTTCTATCGAGTGTTCCACTCGATGGTTGAGCTCGTCGTGGAAGGCTTCTTCTTCGCCGATGACGTGAGCCAGGGCGTCTACGACCTCGCCGGCCGTGGGCAGTGTGCCCCACGGCGTGGCGTAACGCTGGCCGGTCAGCGTCAGCAGGCTGCCGCCGTTGTGATCGGTGCCCAGCACGACGATCAGCTCTGCCTGGCGGGCGGCCTCGACAGCGCGCCGCCACAGCCCGGCGTACACACGCCCGCCCCGCTGGAAGTCAATGTGTGGGCATAACACGCCTCGCACCGCCGCGTCCGTTTCGGAGGCGCGCTCGTCGGGGGGCAATTCGGCCTGGAAGGCGGCCAGGTAAGCGGTCAACTGGTCGGGATCGGCAGGGTAACTCTTGCCTGCCAGCCTGGGTGGCCGGAAGGGCGCATCCTGGTAGGCAGCCTTGGCTGCCTGGCGCGCCTCGGCGAAACGTTCGTTGTCCAACAGGTACGCGGCATCAAGCTGGACCACGAACTGAGCCAGCACCTCCAGCGAGACTCGCACGCCGAAGCGGACCATGAGGGCCGCCCGCAGGCCTGCCAGGTCTCGTGTGCCGTCACACAGGGCCAGCAGCGGCGCCAGTTCGCGGGGTAAGAACAACGACTGCTCGCTCAGCGCCAGCGGATCGCGTAGCACAAAGCCGGCCCGGCCCGCGTGCGCCGTGGGCATCGGTTGGACGGGACGCAGTTTGGGGTACATGGTCTCAGGTGTAGCGCTTCACGGCGAAACGGTATAGCTCCACCGGTTCGTTGGGGCCGATGCCAGCTTTGCGGCGGGCGATCTCGATCTGGTACTCGACGGTATCCACGCCTTCCAGGTCTGGCAGCAACAGACCTCGGCGATAGTCCTGGGCGCTCTGGACGATGACGCCGTAGCGCTGCGGGTCCAGTTCCTGTGGCCCGCTGATCGGTTCTGGCTCGGTGAGCACGTCTACCTTGACCGTCAGGTCGTCCAGTTCGTCGGGGCGCACAGGCAGGAAGCGGGGGTCGCTGATCGCTGCACTGATGGCGTTGTGGATCACTTCCTGCGCCAGGTTGGGCTCTCTCGGCTCGATGGTGCCGATGCAGCCCCGCAGGTTGCCGTGGCTGTCGTGCAGGCTTACAAAGGCCCCGGCCTGTGCTTGCATCTCCGGGGCCAACTCGTCCGGCGGGTCCACGGTGCGTCCTTGGCGAACGTAAGCTTCGATGGCGGCCCTTGCCAGTTTCACCAGGGGGTGCTCGTTTGACATAACGCCTCCTTGGCGGTTGCTCCGGTCGTTGACGATCAGTTTGCGTTTCTATTTTACCATACCTGGCAGCTTTTGGCTACTACGAGAGCGACCCAAGGATAGACAATCGCTCCGTTCTGTGCTGGAATACGATCAAGCAAGCCGGATACCATCGAATACATCGTCGCCCAGGAAGGCATCACCGTCGTCATGGCCACCCACGGTCCGGTCGTCGAGGAATACGCCCACGCCGTCTATGAACTCGAAGACGGCCAGGTGCAGGCGGTTCGTCGCTCAGCCAACTGACCGGTTTCCGCGCGCTGGATCTCTGCGGCTCCGCCGATACAACCCGGCGGAGCTGTTGCTTGTGCAGCCGTGTGGGGGCTGTCGTTCATGTTTCTAACTGCTTTCTAACCTTTTACACACAAAAAACCTACCTTTCTTAGGTATAATGTCATAAACGCAACCATCTTCCACACCAGCGTAAGACAAGATGGCATCTTGTTGCGGGACAAGATACCATCTTGTCCCACAACATTCTCACAGGTGAGGCTAATGTTGCAAGGCAGTTCTAAAGGTGCTGGTCTTGGCGCGGCGTTGCCTTGGGCGCGGTCATTGTTTTGGGACTATGATCAACTGGTGGGGTCACCCGGCATGGATTGCAGAGTTGACCGGAGCCAGGGGAGGCACTTGACAGCAGGTACAATATATTGTATACTTATACATAATTTTTTTATGTATTCCCGTATTCACTCTGTTTGGCGACCCCGTTCTTGGCGGCCGCGGCAGTCCTCTTGCTGACAAATCGCTCGTCGCGGCACCTGTGCCAGTTCGTCAAGGGCGTGCGGCGCGACTGGAGCCGGCTCTCGTTTGCCCTTTACGGCGTCCTGCCGGTGGGGGTGATCATCGCCTTTGCCTCGATCGAGGCGTCCTACGGGTTGTTCTACCTGGCGGCCTCGACGACCGCGTTGGTAGCGGGTGTGTTGCTCTACATGCTGAGTGCCAGGACGTGGCATCGAGTGTTGGCCTTGCTGGCCGGTATGACGCTGGCGTGGGCTTTGGCCACGGTGGCCGCAGCGACCTATTGGCATGGCCGGCAGGTGTCCTGGATGGCGGCGCCGGGCAACGGGGTTGCCATCGCTCGGGGGAGTGCCGTTGGCTGGGTGGCGCTTGTGGCACTGACCTTGGCGCCGGCACTCTTGGGCCTGGTGCGCCGCCCGCTTAAATCGACCGGGGCTGCATAACCTCTGCTTTGCGCGGAGCATTCCCATGGAAGAACTTGAACG
>Ga0180438_10007106_pt1 | contig 14786 bp, 11 predicted proteins | sample SS_ome_12_FD_132455 | JGI IMG/M metagenome (GOLD analysis project Ga0180438, IMG submission 132455) | Hypersaline lake sediment archaeal communities from the Salton Sea, California, USA - SS_3_D_2 metaG | ecosystem: Environmental > Aquatic > Non-marine Saline and Alkaline > Hypersaline >...
GGAGGCCAATACGAAATATTTTAGGGATCAAATGACCCAGGTGGGCTTTAAGATTAAACCAGGGATTCATCCGATTGTCCCGATTATGTTGTATGATGCTAAATTAGCCCATGAAATGGCGCATCAATTACTGAATGAAGGCATTTACGTAATTGGCTTTAGCTATCCGGTTGTCCCGAAAGGAGAAGCCCGCATTCGAGTTCAATTATCGGCTGCACACTCCACAGCGCATTTAGATCAGGCAATCACGGCATTTGAAAAAGTAGGAAAAAAATTAGGAGTCCTAAATTGATGTACTTGGAACGACTTTTTGCCAGCGTGGGGACTCGAATTGATTCGAATTTAATTGGCATTATTTTGTTGGGTGTTGCCCCGCAGGTGGACGATAAGGATGAAAATGCGATAAGAGATTTTTCCCCGGAAGAGTTGAAAAATTATCAAAAAAAATTGGAGAGTCGCCGCAAACGGAATCTTGGGTTTCTTAAAAAGGCTTTCGTAAACTTTATCAAACTAATCAATGCCCAGGATTTTCGCGGGGCTACACTTGAACTCATTGAATTGACCTATCAAATACCAGAATTAAATCTGGATTTAAACTTCAATGCTTTACTAACGCTGTGCTGGGTCGCCATTCGGAAATATGAAGCGGCTGAAGCAACCGAAAAAGCTGCTCGTAAAAACAATTCCCGCTGGGAAGTATTTGATACCATTGTTGATGATGCCTATGACAGCGCCAAATTTTTTATGGCTGAAGAAATGAAAACAACGGTCCAGAAATTAGATATTGACCAAGAGTTGGTAAATAAGTTAAATTGGGATGAATCGGACAGCAAACGGTTGACCATTCACCTGGGTCAGGTGCTTGAACTTGAAAATGCAACGGTCTGGGAAAGCATTAAAAGCGAGAACATCAAATTTCAACTGAAAGAGGATGCGATTCTCGACGATCTTATTGTTCAATTGTGTGATCAAATTATTTTACCATTTTATGCCCGTTTAGAGTTGAATATAATTGTCGGCAATTCTAAAATGGATGATTGATCAGCATCAAGATTTCACCGCGATAAAATGAGCCGAAGGAAGCACTATAAAAAATATGAAATTTATTAATGGAGGCAAATGAATGAAAGGGGATTTAAAAATTTTCTCTGGAAGTTCGAATACTCTGCTGGCAGAACGCATTTGTAACTACTTAAATTGGCCTTTACGAAAATCTCATTCGTTTAAATTTTCTGAAGGTAATATTTATGTGAAGATCGATGAAAGCGTTCGGCAGGCACATATTTTTATCATTCAATCGGGTTCCGCCCCGGTCAATGATAACGTCATTGAGTTATTATTTTATATCGATGCCCTGAAACGGGCGAGTGCCGCCTCGATTACAGCGGTTATTCCTTTTTTTCCTTATACCAAAGGCGATAAAAAAGATGAACCACGGGTCTCAATCAGGGCGCGGGTCATTGCCGAACTGCTGGAAGCGGTTGGCATCGATCGAGTTTTGGTTATGGACTTACTGCCACCCCAAATTCAAGGTTTCTTTAAAGTCCCGGTAGATAATCTTTATGCCTTGCCGGTATTTTGTGAATACATAAATCAAAAACAATTAAAGGACCTGGTCTTTGTCTCAACCGATTTGGGTGGTGCTAAAATGGCTCGGAATTTTGCTCGCAAAATGCGCGCCCCCGTTGCAATTGGCGACAAAGAACGCGAGGATCATAGTGAACACGCCATTTTAGAAAATATCATCGGTGACGTGGTAAATAAGAATGCCATCATTGTCGATGATATGATTATTAGTGGAGGCTCTTTATTTGCCGTCGCCGATGGATTGAAAAAAATGGGTTCCCGCGATATTTATGCCTGTATTACTCACGGCCTCCTCACCGGCGACGCTATAAAAAAATTAGACGAGAGCCCTATTAAGGAACTCGTTATCACCGACACAATCTATAATCCTGAAAAAATTGAACACCCGAAATTGAAACAACTCAGTGTCTCCCATTTATTTGGTGAAGCGATTAAAAGTATTTATGAGGGGAATCCAATGAGTTTACTTTTTGATGAAGAATAGTAACGGGGTGAATTTATCCAAATGCTGGAATGAAAAGGGATATTCAAGACCTGTTTTTAAAGTATTTTTAAAAACAGGTGCCGTGATAAATTGGCCGGACTAACTGGACCGATGATGGGGAATTATTTTAATAATTTCATTGTTAATCTCTGCACCGGGTACAAATCCGATTGTACCATATCCGAAGTTATTGGTAAAGATCGAAAACCTTGCGTTTAAAAATTGTAATTCAACATTGTGATAAAAGCGGGTGTCTTCGGCCATGACCGTAAAACATCCGCTTTTGCTATTAGCATTCTGTATTATTCTTACAATTACCTGATTGTGTGAACCAGTTGAAGCTTTTAGCTGGGACTCGTTCTCTATTATTTTGGTTCTAAAAATTGAATAATCACTCGTATTTGTCTGAATTGGTTTTAGTTCAAGGATTAATAACGACATTCGATTTTGCTCAAGATGTTGAACAAAATTAATCACCTGGCTTGAAACCGGATAAGACAGTTGTCGATCGAGTTCTTTATAAAATAGTGCCAATTTTTGATATTTGATTTTGCACCTGACACAACTTTTTATATGAGCATTACCCAATGGAAAATTTGATCGTCGCTGCAAATCGTGAATAACAAAAAGTTCAATCTCGTGGAGGCTCGGACATTTTTTTGGGCGTTTTTTCATAGCACTGATCATTAAATTCATAAAAATCCCCAAAAAATTAAGGGAAATTATTTTTTTAATTTCTCTTGTATATACCGACAAACCTCCATTTTTACAGAAAATTAAAGCAGCGTCTCTAATTTTTTTATTAATGCACCCTTAGCTAGTTTCACCAGATATTCAAAAATCGAACGTTCCTCCTCGCGATATCTTCGTTGAGTGAGATCCGGCAGATAGCGGATCAAATAATTAAAATTTGAGTCAGTGTTTTTTCCACTCGCTAAATCGGTAATTAAGTCATTAATTGTATTTAAATAAATCCGGGCTTTCTTCTGGTCAATTTTGTTTTTATGGACGTATTGCTTTTTAATTTTTTGAGTAATAAATTCGATCGATTCGTTCACCGCCTGATCAATTTCTTTATGCCGGAGATTATCCAACGGCGATTCTGACTCAACATCGGAAACCATCCGCTCGTGAAACATTTCTTGATTCATCAAGCGAATCATATTGACAACCACATCCAGCGCCACATAATTCTGGAATTCTGAATGCCTCGCCACGATCCAGAGCATCTTCCTGATCAGAATCGAAACCGGATCTTTGGGTGAATAATGAATGAGAAACTGTTGCCTTAAAATTCGCTCCGGAATGGCAGGTAAGTGTCGCCGCAGATTTCGATTCATAATCTCTTTTAATTGGGCGTTCGAATTTTCTGGAGGGATGAAATTTGTTTTGGTCAGAATAATATCCGGGTCATATTTTGAAGAAGTTGCCAGGATTGCGGAATAAATAAATTCCCGACCCATTTCTTTGAAAGAATCCAGATCCGTGGCGCTTTTAAGGGCAACACGAACATTGCGAAGGATTTTAGCGCCTTCGGGATCACGTTCTCGAAAAATTCGTGAAAGCTCTTGCTTGGTTTTCTTAATAACCAGACCCCGTAATTTAATAAGCAATTCACTATTATCTAATTCGACCGGATTGTTCATCACATCAGCGAAATATTTTCGCAACTGGGTGAATTGGTTATTCGAATCACGCATGAATAGAGTGGCGATACAATCCATTGCAACATCTTCTAAATCATTATAGGCGCCTCTTTTGTCCAGGCTGATATTTTTGCCTGTTACTTCCTGATATTTCAAATAACTCAGTGCAATCCGTTGTGAGAGGTTAACAAATTCCAATAGCTCACAATGACTAAAAGTACCGTGACAGATACGTTTGATCAATGCCGATAAGTTCTTTAAATGCATGGGGTCCCTAGAGTAAAATGACCAAAGCCTAAGTACATTTGACTCCCTGATTTTCGCAAATACTATACCATATTGATATTATTGTTAATTAGCCCAATTCGAACTTATAACTCAATAATAGTTAAGATAATATATTTTAGCCTACAATCGACCTTTTGTGATTTCTGTCTGTGACTGAAACACTGTATCATCCTAACACAAGAATTTAACAGTGTTGTCATAATTTTAATTATCTTAATGTTCAAGTAGGAATTATTGGTAGGCGGAGTCAGGGGATAAAAAGGTTTGACGCAAATTGGATTATCAATTGATATTCCCGATATTAAATTTCTAACAAAACTGGTACTGCTTAAGTTTTCTTTGCAATGTCCTCAGACCAATTTTCAAAATTCGGGCAGCCTGGGTTCGATTGCCATTGGTATAGTTCAAGGTTTCCTCAATTACTTTTTTTTCGATTTGTTCCATTGATTCCCCGACCGAAATTTTAATCATTTTCCTCGATTCCGGAGGATGATTATTATTGTTGTTATTGAGGAGACAAGCCCGTATTGAAGCTGTTAAATCTTTCAGGCCAATGGTGCCATTTTTGGAGGTGATTGAAGCGCGTTCTAAAAAATTTTTCAATTCTCGCACGTTACCCGGCCAATTATAAGCCACGATACGCTCCATCGCATCTTTTGAAATCCGCAAATTGGTTCGATCGTTTTCTTCTCGGAATTTTTTTAAGAAGTAATTCACAAAATAGGGAAGATCATCTTTTCTCGCTTTAAGTGGCGGAACATAGATTGTAAATACCTTTAAACGGTAATACAAATCCTCTCGAAATCGCTTTTCCTGGATAGCCTTTTCTAAATTGACATTAGTAGCAGCAATAATGCGAATGTCAGTTTTAATGGGGGTGGTGCCCCCAACCCGCAGAAATTCCCGCTCTTCCAGAATTCGTAAAAGCTTAGCCTGGGTGACCGGGGACATCTCACCAATCTCATCCAAAAAAATGGTCCCCTTATCAACAACTTCAAAATAACCCTTATGCAGCGACGCCGCGCCCGTAAAAGCCCCCTTTTCATGCCCAAACAGCTCACTTTCCAGAATATTACTGGAAATGGCCGAACAATTTATGGCCAGGAACGGCTTTTCGCTCCGGGTGCTGTGATGATGAATCGCCCGGGCAATGAGTTCTTTTCCGGTACCGCTTTCCCCTTGAATGAGGACGGTGCTTCGGGTCGGTGCCACCTGACGAATTTGTTCAAATACTTTTTTCATCGCTTCTGAAACGCCAATCAGGCCACCAAAACCATATTTCTTATCCAGTTTACGGGATAGGTCCTCAACCTTGTATTCGAGTTCCTGTTTTTCCAGCGCCCGGTCGATGTGCATTCTTAATTCATTTATGCTGATAGGCTTTCTCAAATAATAATAAGCCCCCTTTTTCATTGCCTCAACCGCCGATTCAATCGTTCCGTAACCGGTAATAATAATCACAATAATGGCACTGTCCTTCTTTTTGGCGGCCACCAGCACTTCTTCCCCCGAAAAGTAGGGCAATTTGAAATCGGTGACGACAACATTAATTTCGCGGCTTTTTACCAATTCAATCGCGCTTTTGCCATCCCCGGCATTAATGATCTGATAACCACTCTTATCCAGGGCCTGACTAATTGCATATCGGCTAGGCTCGTTATCATCGACAACGAGGATTGTTTTTTTCCTTCCATTCATATCGTACGGCTGCTAATTGTAGTTCCAGATGTCAGGAGTTATATTTTTTATTAAATAATTTCAGGACGGTGAACCAATAGTTAACCGCCACATTAATCCTGGGTAATTTTTTTATTGCTAACTTTAAGAGAATCAAAGTGGGAATTTTTTAATTCAATTTCCCGTAAATTCAAAGAAAAGAAGTTTCGAGGACTTCAAGCTTTAAAATTTTTTGAAGGAGGAATATAATTATCGATTCATGACATGTCCGGCAATCCGTTATTTTTATTTGATAAAAATACCGCACCCGGTCAAGTTATTGCATTCCACCCACGCAATTTAACAGCTACTTCGAATGTTGGAGAGTTGTTAGACTGGATGGCTATTTTGCAATTAATATGCCAGTGAAGCAAATATCAGTCTATGAATGCAAACAAGACTTTTTTTACATCAATTTTTATTATATATTCATAGTAAGTTTACTGAATTCGTCACATTAACATTTATTTAATACGCAGCAGGAAGCTTATTTTTCAATTTAAAATCGAATTCGTTATTTCTTAATCAGCAACTTCATCATCGAAAGGCTTTTAAAATATCTTCTCTTTTTCCAACCACAAACAACAAATCATTCTTTGCTAATACCGAATCGGCAGTGGGAATTTCCAATCGGCAATTGCCATTATCCTCATTCCGACTAATCGTGAGGATGGTAATATTGAAACGGGCTCTTAAATTAAGCTCAGCCAGCGATTTGCCCGCATGTTTATCAGAAATGCGAATATATTCAAGATCATAATCTTCTGGTAATTTAATCAATTCCTTCCTTCGTTTTTCCTCTCCTTCGCGAACAAATTTCAGTTCAGCCACATTCTTTTTCAAAATTTCTCGATCATATAAATTGATTAACTCGCCGTGAGAAATATATCCTAGCAGTTGTCGGTGTTGTTTATTATCAATTACCGGCAGATGTTCCTGCTCAGAAACCGCAAACTGGGTCATACATTCAGCCAGTGAGGTTTCCGGGAAAACTAACTGATTGGTTTCCTCCATTATATCACTCGCCAGCACTAAATTTTTTAAATTTTCATCATACATAACACTTTTTAAATGGTGCAATGAAACCACACCCAGAAGCTGTCTTTGCTCATTGATAATAAAATATTCCGGATTTTGATTATTCAAAAAAGTATGGACGAGAGCATTAAAACTGGCCGTTTCGGGAATAACCGGAGGATTCCCCTTCATCACATCAGAGACTCTGAAAGACTTCATAATCATGGCTTCATCGCTCTGATTGAGTGAAATACCCCGACGCGTTAATTTGATTGTGTAAATTGAATCAACATTCACCCCTCGCGACATTAAAGTGCTAATAGTACAGGTGATCATCATGGGGAGAATAATTTTATAATCGTTCGTTAACTCAAACAGAATCAAGCCGGCTGTAATGGGGGCATGAGTTGTACCCGCAACCACCGCTCCCATTCCCACAATCGCGTAAGCCCCAATCGGAGCCGTGACAGTGGGGAAGAGATAGTTGACGATGATTCCATAAATTGCTCCACAAGTTGCTCCTAAAAACAGCGACGGCGCAAAAATACCACCTGAGCCACCTGAACTGAGAGTGATATTGGTTGCTAACAATTTTGCAAACAGTAAAAGAATAAAACCAACAATCAAATAACCCAGATGAGCTCCGTGGTAAAAATATTTCAAAAATCCAAGCTGAGCGATTTTCGGAACGCTCTCCGCGTGTATGGTCAAATTTAAAATGGATTCAATTGTCTCATGACCGGTTCCATAAATATTCGGAACGAAAATAATAATTATTCCCACCAATAGACCACCGAATGTTGCTTTCAGGTAAGGCGAAAGCTTCAAATTGTCGAACCATTCTTCGGTTTGAAATAAAGTCTGAATAAAGAGAATTGACACGGCTCCAGTTAATACGCCCAAAATAATGTAAAGGGGAATTTCCCAGACACTCACCAGCATATAAATTTTTGTTAAGGCAAAACTGGGATGGTCGCCTAAAAAAAAGCGCGAAACTACCGTTGCCAGCACCGAAGACAAAATAATCGGACTAAAAGCGCGTAAAGCAAAATTGCCAATAATCACCTCCAGCGCAAAAAATGCTCCGGCAATTGGCGCATTAAAAGTTGCGGCAATACCCGCGGCGGCACCGCACCCCACCAGGATCGTTAATCGCTCGGGCGACAAACGCAAAAGCTGACCAATGGTAGAACCAATTCCGGAACCTATCTGTACAATCGGTCCTTCACGTCCCACCGAACCACCGGTGGCAATCGTAATTGCCGACGCAATCGCCTTAATCACCACCACAATAGGACGAATAACACCATTATTCAGTGCAATCGCCGACATGACTTCCGGCACCCCGTGTCCCTTCGCTTCTTTAGCCCATTTATTAACCAAAAAGCCAACGATGCTAAAACCAATCGTCGGAATCAATATTTTCACGAACCAGGGCAGGCTGCTCAGGGCCAGTAATACATGTTCATGTTGTTGCAATGCCAGATATTGAAAAAAACGAATGGTATAAATCACACCAATGGCGCCAAAACCGCCTAATATGCCGGTAAAACCGCCAATGATCATTAAATAACTAATCTGACTGAATTGGGTATATTCAACTATCCGGACATATAAATCTTGAACAATTTTCGATACTGTATCTTTCATTAGATAATTCGCTTTACCTTTTAATTGAGTGAATGGTTAATACTTTATCAGTAGAACGAAATTTCGTCGGCCCTCTGTTGGCAATTAGCCAATTATTTGGGAACCAGCACAATCTCAATTCGCCGATTTTCAGCCCTTCCCTGGGCGGTCTTATTTGAAGCGACCGGTTGATATTCCGCATATCCAGCCGCCTCCAATCGATGGCCTTTTATTCTTAAACGCTCCTGAAGGAAACGCACAACGTTAATAGCCCGGCTCGACGATAATTCCCAATTGGTTGAGAATTTTCGCTTCAACTTTCGATGAATTTTTACATTGTCGGTATGCCCTTCTACCCGGATTATTTTGGTCGTATCCTGTTTTAAAATATTTCCCACCCGTTCCAATAACAATTTTCCCTTCCGACTAATGGTGGATTCACCTGAATCAAATAAAATTTTGTCTACAATATTTACTTTAAGTTTGCCAGCCAATTCAGAAATTTTTATTTCACCGCGCGTTACTTCCGCTTGCATATCGGAAATGAGCTCCCGATAAGTCTCGGTTACGCTTTCAATTTGCTTTTCTTTCTCCTGTTTTACTTTGGAGAGAAATTCGATTTTTTGTTTCAGCTCAGCATTCTCGGCGGTTAATTCAGCAACCTGATTTTTCATTGGAATTAATTGAAAATAAAAATAATAAAAACCTGAGCCGATTAAAATGAATAATAGAATAATCAGAATGATCAGAGCTAATTTCATAAATCCTCCTGTTTACTGAAATCCGACTGTCGGATTATTGTGACAATTAAAATTTACATCCTGAATATGCTAATTAAAAAAATATTTTTAAAAAAATATTGCCTTCAAATGGTCTTCTGATATTAACTTAATTTTCATACTCAAAAGGTATCAACGCCCAAACTTAAATGAAAAATAAATAAAAATTAAACACGAGATGCAAGTACTTTTTTAAATTATTTATAAAGCGTAAACCAGATTTATTGAGATCCGGGAAAATATTATGCGATGGTGAAAATGGTTTGGAAATTCTGGGATTTTTAAAATCACCTAAATCCTCTCTTAAAAAGTAAGGACTTAAGGGTTGAATCTCATAACTACTTTATTAGTAATAGACCTTATGCGGATAAGACACTTATTGAAAAAGGGTAATTTTCAGTCGATGATTTAGGATAATAGTGAAGGGGTGCTTAGAGCTTAAAAAGTGAGGAGGATAACTGAAAACAAAATTGGATAAATCACTTTCTAGTACTAATCAGATATTATTGAGTACCTGGCCGAATTTCAATGGTGATTACTTTTCCGTCAACAGTCGAATCGTCGTGACAGGAAAGGTAATTTTTCAACTCCTACTTGTGAAAAACTGATTCTAAGTGACGGACTTTACAGGGGTACCCGCCATCACGAAATTCGCAGTCGTCCCAATAAAAACACTTGACTGAACAAATAATATCACTGGCACGGTCTTTAGCGGAAGGATAATTCGGAGCAGAATTTTTAATGGCACGACGTAATTGCAGCTTTTTCCGGAGACTCTGGAATCCTCGATTTTGAAGTAATTTTATAGTGATAATCTTTGCCAGACTTCGAGAAGCTTTTGATTTGGGATCGGATAAAATAAACGGTCGCAGTTCCTTCACCGAATCCCGAATACTTTCATCATATTCCACATATCCGGCATAATCTAAATCAATCGAAAGCAACTCGGCCGCGGCCGTTCTCAGAGCCATGCCCTCTTTAATTTCGTCAGGTTCCATGATCATGTTTAAAATCAAACTCGGTTTAAATTCTTCCAGAATCGATTCCAGGATTGAACCGGCTTCTTTATTGAAATCATTCAATTTGCTGGCCAGATTCTCCACCGGTAGTGAAAGCTGATTTAAATTTTCAAGACTATCCAATTCAAGAATCGATAAAATGTCAGGCTCATCCTTAAATGTTCGATGAATTTTGCGCATGAGGCAAATTTTAAGAAAATCAAATGTTTCCTGCACAGAAGTGGGCTCAGGACTCATTACCAGCATTCCCTGATCAACCGCCAGAAAAAAATCGATTACCGTGAAGGAACTGCCCGCTCCCAGATCCAGAATTATAAAATCGGCATTAAGGGTTCGCAGTTCTTTAATCAGACGCAGTTTTTGTGAATATTTAGGGTTCGCCATGCCTAAAGTGCCACACGCACCGCTGATCATTTTTAAATTTTGAATGGGCGTCGAGAGCACAATATCATCCAGACTCTCTCGATTAAGGGTATAGTAATCTAAAAACGTATATTCTGGTTCAAGCAGCCCCATTGCCGTATGCAAATTAGCTCCGCCGAAATCCGCATCAACCAGGATCACATCGTAGCCCAGCGCCGCCAGCCCCACGCCAAGTGAGGCGGTAATGATTGTTTTGCCAACGCCGCCTTTCCCACCTCCCACTGCTAAAATTTTCTTTTCAGCTAATGCCGGGGCAGGGGTATTAAAAAGTGATTTAAGTTCCCCGATTTTTCCGGCTTCACCCCACTCTTCCGAATCATCATTCCAGACAAGATCGGACGAGGTGAATTTTCCTTTGGTTATCAGACTTCTAAGTTCCGGGCGCGACAGGGGGCCATATTGTTTATCGGCAATTCTAACAAACACGCTATTCATGAGTTTCTGTTACTCTCCTTCATTCCGCTTCATTTTTATATTTTTAATGAAAATATAATAACCGGACGCCTATTTGCAAAGAACATGCCAGTATATTTAAAGAATCGCTGAGGTTAACCGCTGATTCTCTTAACGGTGAGAGTTTAAAATTCGATTAAATCATTTTCGTCTTAAATTCAGTAGTGGTTAAAAAGCAGTCAGTTCGATTTTGGTGGTCTAAAATCAAGTCGAGGAGAAGCGGGTGCAAACTAGCATAACAGGTAGAATGCAACAACGATATACTAAGGGATTCCTCAAAAATAAATTGGAATTCTTGCACCCCGATTTGGATATATACTAAGGTGAAAGTGGTTTTGAGATTCTTTAATTTAAAAAACTCACCTAAATCCTCTCTTAAAAAGAGAGGACTTAAAAGTTGAATCTCAAAACCACTTTGGTCATAGTATAATTGCTTTTTTTTACCAAGAGGACACAGAGAAAAACTCTCTGAACTCTCTATTCTTTTTGTGGATTATGTTATTTTCGCTAATTAATGTCTGAACGAAAAGTCCCTATAATGTCATTCTGAGGCGATTTTTGCCGAAGAATCTCTTAACGTCAACCTCCTTACGCTTAGAGATTCTTAAATTTTAGAACTCACCGAAATCCTCTTTTAAAAAAGAAAGGACTTCAAGGTTGAATCTCAAAACCACTTTATTAGCGGTATAAAAATACCCGCTTAAAATGATTCCTCGAGAGTTTAGGCGGGCAATCCTGAAAACGAATAATTCGTTTTGAAATGCCGGCTTTTTTTATTATATTTTTCCCCTCTGATATAAAAAATCTGGCTGACTAGTATTACAACGTTAAGTTAAATCGACAAAAAATCATAAAACGCAGAGGCGCAGAGGCCGCCGAGGCCGCTGAAGCTACCAAGGGTCGCAGAGAGATTCCTTAAGAATATCAAATCTATAGACTAGAAAATTTATACCCTAACAAAAATCATTTCGTTGGGCATAAGAATTTTTCTCTGCGATTCTCTGCGTCCTCTGGGCCTCTGCGTTGAAAATTTATATTCTATTGTCAACTTAACGTTGTAGTACTAGAAGGAATAACGGGCACCCGTAACAGGAAGGATTGAACATGAAAAAAGCGATTTTATTTGATCTGGATGGTGTATTAGTGAAAAGTATGCCCTTTCACCTGGAAGCCTGGCAGTGGGCTTTTGAACAGCATCAAATTCCGGTTTCACTGCACACTTTGGCCTTACACGAAGGTTTTCGCTCCGCAGATATGGCTCGAAAGATTGCCCGCGCCGCTCAGGTCCAGATTGATGATTCCACAGTGAAAGAAATTGTTAAGATTAAACGGGCGTATTATCAAAAAATCGCACAGGTTGAATTTTACCCCCAGGCCCTGGAGGTGGTGACGGAATTGAAAAAGATGAAAAAATGCTGTGCCATTGTTACCAGTTGCGTGCGTGCCAGCCTGCAAAGAGCCATTCCGGCGGAGCATATTCCCCTTTTTAATTATATTGTCACCGGCGATGAAATTAAAAATGGCAAGCCCAATCCGGATCCATTTCTGCTGGCGCGCGATAAATTACAAGTGACTTCTGAAGAATGTGTGGTCATTGAAAATGCGCCGTTGGGAATTCAAGCGGCCAAAACTGCCGGAATGGTCTGTATTGCGATTACCACGACTTTAAGCGCCAACGAGTTATCTGGCGCCGATTATATCGTGAATCACCTCCGCGAGATTGTACCGATTATTGAGAAAATGAATTGACGCGCTTAATCTGGCAACGGAACCTCGTACTTTCCTAACTCCTGTCCGACTTCAACCTGTTCATTCTCCAGCCTGGCTTCGGTCAGAAGCGCCTCTAATTCGGTATTTCGGTAACGTGGGCTGAAATGAACCAGCACCGTTCGCCGGACATTGGCCTGTTTCGTCAGGCGGGCTGCCTCGCTGGCCGTCAGGTGACCTTTTTCGCGGGCTTCCGGGGCCAGTTTGTTCAGGAACATTCCCTCAATGAAAGCAATATCGCTGTTTACACAAAGCGTTTGAATGGTCTCAGTTGGTCGTGTATCCACTACAAAACTGACGATGCGGCCGCGGCGGGGTAGCCCCAGGACCTGTTCCGGCGTAATGGAAGTACCGTCGGCCAGTTGAATCGGGGCGTTTTGCTGCAAGGTGCTCCACAACGGCCCTTCCGGAATATTCAAGGCACGGGCATTTTCCGGCTGAAATTTCCCCGGACGCTGATGTTCGGTGAAACGATAACCCAGACAGACAATCGAATGTTCTAACGGCGCCCACGATAAATCAATGTGCTCATCTTGATAGGCCAGGTCGGTCGCCCCCGGTGCCCATTCAATAAACTGTATCTCAAAATTAATATAAAACTCAATAGTTTGACGAACGGCATGAATAAAATTAGCAATCCCCGGCGGACCAACAATCGTTAACGGTCCTGGTGCGTCCATTTGTGCCCGAAGCATTAATAAACCCGGAATGCCCAGACAGTGATCGGCGTGTAAATGCGTCACTGCAATGAGTCTGAGAGCCTTCAGACCTGGTTTCGCTTTTTTCAACGCGACCTGTGTGCCTTCACCAGCATCGAATAGATAATTGCAGCCGGCATGACGCACGACGAGTGAAGTCACCCCTCGAAACGCCATGGGCATCATTCCGCCGGTACCCAGTAAGATACAATCCATAATTTTGATTTTTTGAAAGAGTTCAGTCGCTGATTTCAAGCATTTCTATTTGGTAAATTTGTTATTTTACAGTCAAAGCCGATTAACGTTCCCTTAGACGCACAAAAATTATTCCTTCCGCCTTGTAAACTTCGGCAGGCATTCCCTCGTCTCAATAAACAAACGGGAGAAATTTAATGCGCAACGCCAATGAACACAGTTTGATTCAACAAATTCAGACCGGTAATCAAGCTGCATTTCGAGAGTTAGTAGAAAAATATAAAACCAGAATCTATTATTTCGCTTATGATCTCTGCGGAAATCCCCAGGATGCCGAAGACCTGACCCAGGATGTTTTTATTAAAACTTATCGCTCAATTCATCAATTTCGAATGGAAGCCAACTTCCTCGCGTGGATTTATCGCATTACCTTAAACACTTTTATTGATCAAAAACGAAAGAAAAGCTTTTGGCTGCTTAAATTTAATCTCGATGATCAAGACGCAGAAAAAAGCATCCCGGAACCGGTAGATACCAGCCACTGGGGCAATCCGGAAAGCCAGGCTGAAGCCACCCTGATTCAAAAGCAGCTTGATCAGGCATTAAACCAGCTTTCTCCCAAGGAGCGCAGTGCCTTTGTTTTACGGCATTATCATGATCAATCGATCAAAGAAATCGTTGAAATCATGTCCCTTTCCGAGGGCACGGTGAAAAGTCTCATTTTTCGCGCAATAAAAAAATTACAAAAAAGCTTAAGTTTTTATAAAAACGAATTTGGAACGGAGTGTGTTGAATGAAGTCGTGTCTTGAATTTCAGTCTCAATTTGTTGATGCCTTCTACAATGAATTAAATACGAGTCAACAACAAGCGTTGATTCGGCATCTTGAGCAATGTGAATCCTGCCGAATTGAATTTAATCACCTGCAAACGGTGCTCAAGCTGGCGTCTAACCGCACCAGACCGGAACCCAATCCTGAATTTATAGACAACCTCTGGGAACGGTTGGCCCCCCGCTTACAAGCTTCAACCCACAATTGGTTGAACAATTTAAAATCCTGGTGGCACCAAAGGAATTTTTCGGGCA
>Ga0180438_10007107_pt1 | contig 14783 bp, 13 predicted proteins | sample SS_ome_12_FD_132455 | JGI IMG/M metagenome (GOLD analysis project Ga0180438, IMG submission 132455) | Hypersaline lake sediment archaeal communities from the Salton Sea, California, USA - SS_3_D_2 metaG | ecosystem: Environmental > Aquatic > Non-marine Saline and Alkaline > Hypersaline >...
GTCAGGAGCCGGTTCGAATGCATGCACTTGTCCACGAATCCCGACGCGCGAAGCGGCCAAAAGCGCGTACAGACCGACGTTTGCTCCCACATCAAATACAGTCATTCCCTCGCTGAGGAGGAACCGAAAAAGCCTCTCCTCCTTCTCATAAACCCCATGGTAGAAGATGCTCCTCTGCAGAGGCTCATTGATATCAACCAAGATTGTCGTGTTGCGATCGAGACTGATCGGAATTTTCCCGGCCCGACGCAGGGTTGGTTCAATCCACTGCCTTAATCTCACCTTCCCGCGATCTATCGGAAAATGCAGAAAATACGATCTAACTAGAAGCAGAATCAGTGTTTGGTAGGACCATCGGTTTTTCAATTCAGCATGCCTAGTCGTAAAGTGTTCAATGGCCCTTACCCTCTGAAAACCAGGATGCATTTTGAATCATGAGTCCCTGGGCCATTGAAGGTAACTTCCCAGTGCCCCAATAATCGCTTGCGCTAATTTCGAACGCCGGGATACTCTCGACTACGTCCAGGTCTCGCAAGAAGTCACCCACCGTCGCTTTCAGGAAGTATTGTCCCGGAGTCAACAGGACGTCGTGGAGAACGGCACGAATCCGGGTCTCACCCTGAAACGATTCAAGGGGTTTCTTCGAGTACCGTGTGGACACGGTAAAGGCTCTAATCCCTAGTGGATTGTTCACACCAATACCGATGTGCGGTGTCTTGATCATTTTCTCTGAGTGAAGTGTCAAGTCGAGAACTATGGTGCTGCCTATTGGGAAAACTGTGTTATTCACCTCCTTCTCATCGACGACAGAAAGCGTCCTGAAAATAGGAGCTTCTGACATGGTTCGGTAGTGTGCCAAATCAATAACAGGTGAAACCACTGTTGTATTTCTATCCCTCAAGTATTGACTGATGGCGTCCATACTTGAACCTCGAAATCTGAGAACCCCTTCAGACAGAACCATCGCACTGGGACACAATGATTGTATTGCGGCCATGTTGTGACTGACAAACAATACGGTCCGTCCTTCCTGGGCCACATTCCCCATCTTGCCTATACACTTCTTCTGGAAGGCTACATCCCCCACTGCGAGCACCTCGTCCACCAGGAGGATTTCTGGCTCCAGGTGAGCCGCAACCGCGAAAGCGAGACGAACGTACATCCCACTGGAGTAGTGCTTTACGGGTGTATCGATGAATTTTTCAATCTCTGCGAACGCGACAATCTGATCGAATTTGCGATCGATCTCAGCCTTCCTCATGCCAAGAATCGCACCGTTTAGGTAGGTATTCTCCCGTCCGGTGAGTTCTGGATGGAATCCGGTTCCGACTTCTAGAAGCGAACCGATCCGCCCGCAAATTTCTGCATGGCCCTCGGTCGGCTCCGTGATGCGTGAGAGAATCTTGAGTACTGTCGTTTTGCCCGCCCCGTTGCGCCCTATGATTCCGACCACCTCTCCCTTCTCAACCTCAAATGACACATCCTTGAGAGCCCAGATGTTCTCGGTCAGTCCTGCTGCCCCTGTATGCACTCCACGAATGAGATCCCGTGTTTTGCGAAAGGGTGAGACGATGCCATTCATCAAGGTGTCACGAAAGGTGCGATAGCGTTCCTGAGGACCACCGATGCGGTATTGTTTGGAGAGATTTTCGACTTTAATGGCGAGGTTACTCATTGAATTCAGTTCTTCGTGCTTAGTGCCTGGTGCTTCATTACGGCTAAGCCGTGCTTAGTGCTGTGTGCTTTTGTGCTTCGTTAGGGAAAAACAACACGTGGTGCTTGGTGATTGCCAGGAATCCTTACCGGCGAGTTTGTCGTTTGAGATACTTTATGAAAGCGCCGATCTTCGATTTCGATTTCCCTGCCAGAGAATAGATTTCTTCAAATTCTTCTTTTGTTATGTACTTCTGATCAAGAGCAACGTAAATCTCTGATTGAAGTTCGGAACAGGACCTTTGGGAGTAGGCGAGAAATCTCGCGAACTCGGCCTTGGAACCGGCGTCAAATCCTTCAGCAATATTTGCCATGATCGATACCGAAGCCCGGCACACCTGATCCCTCAACCCATAGTCTTTGGCGAATTTATCCTTTTTGATAGCCCTATAGACCAAACGATTCAGATCCCGCGCTATCTGCCAGGCTTCAATGTCTTCAAACCGGGTGATTTTCATTTATGATTCGTGCTTGGTGCTTCGTGCTTCGTTCCTTGTGCCTCTCTACGAACCAAGCACCAGGAACGAAGCACGAGGCACCGTTGACGTCATACAACATCCGCAAACGTCTTCTCCATCCGCCTGAAGTAGAACGTGCCGCTGACGAGAAGGCCAAAAGCTACCAAGGCTGAGACAATAATAGCGGTACCAGGCGCTGTTCCAGTGCTGAGAAGGACCCAACGAAAACCTTCGACAACCCCCACCATTGGATTCAGACCATACAGCCATCCCGGCAGTCCATGCTTTTCCAAAAGAGCGGCCACACGGCTTGCCGGATAGATCACCGGCGTTGCGAAAAGCCAGAGCTGGACAAAGAAAGGGACGACATACCGGATGTCCCGGAACTGGACATTGAGGGCGGAAAGCCACATCCCGATACCGAGGGCCGTGGCAAAGGCCAGAAGAAGCAAAAGGGGTAGGAAAACGACGGCCCCATTCGGCCGAATGCCATACCAACCCATCATCCCGAGGAGGACGGTAAAAGCAATCACAAAGTCGACCACACCCGAAAGGACCGAGGAGATGGGAATCACAAGCCGCGGGAAATAGACCTTTTTGATAAGACCCGACGAACCGACAAGACTGTTTGAGGATTGGCTCAAACCGTGAGCAAAGAAGGTCCACGGAAGGAGGCCCGCGTATGAGAATATAGGATACGGCAATCCGTCAGATCCAACCTTGGCCATCTTTCCAAAAAAGATCGTAAAAACAACCATAGTAAAAAACGGCTGGATGACGGCCCACGCTGCACCGAGGACGGTCTGCTTGTAACGCACCTTAACGTCCCGCCAGACTAGAAAATAGAGAAGCTCACGGTGTTCCCACAGTTCTTTCAGCCGAAGGGAAACCCATCCCCGGGACGGTTCGATGCGGGTGATCGGCATCTCAGGAGATTGAGTTTCCTGGGTTGGGTTGGCAATCATGACAAGAAAACGTGCTTAGTTCGTCGTGCGACGTGCTTGGTTCGTGGTGCTTCGTGCCTGGTGCTTCGTGCTTCATTGGAACAAGGCACTAGGAACGAAGCACTATGCACTCCAACCGCGCCAGCAGGGTGGATAGGCTACCGCCGTTTCGAATTGGTGGTCCAATCCGATGCAGAATCGTGATGGGGTTTGTTATCCTGATCAGTCTCATGTGGCCGAAGATCAGGGACAACTCCCTTCAAACGTCAAGGAAAGCGATCCTCCAACCTTTAGCTCTTCTCAATTCCACATTTTCTCAACCTGCAAATAATCCATCTCCACGTTTGTCTGACTGCCGAGCAGGCTGAGAAGAACGCGGATTCTTCCCTCTTTGGGAAGCCACCGCTCAAATATTCCAATCAGGTCCCTCAGGGGACCGGCCTTGACCCTGACGGAGTCGTTGGGTTTTAGCTCGTAGGGTCGAGTGGCGACCCCATGGTCGTCGATCCTTTTGCGAATCTCATCGATCACTTCCTGCCCCACTGGTATCGGGCCATCGTCTCGTCCAAGGACTTTCCTGACCCCTCTGGCCCAGCGCACGGTGGGGTAGTGGGAGGCCACGTCAAACCGTGCAAAGAAGTACCCAGGGAAAAGAGGTTCCAAGGCCTTTTGGAGCACTCCATTTCGCGACCTGGCGTTCTCCATGAGTGGATTCAGGGTCTCGATGCCTGCCCGTGTGACATGAAACAGGGCTCTTTTCTCATTTCTGGGCTTGGTTTGGATGACGTACCACTGAAGGTTGAACGTCTGATCAACGGATGCTTCTATCATATCGTGATCGTCTTCCACGGAGTCAGTGTGATCTCTGGCGAGATATGTCAAGAAACATGCCAAAAGAGGATGTTTGACCAGAGGAGAGTAAATCCCTGGGAGTGTTATCTAAAGTGCAATAACTCAAATACGTTACACTCGTTCGAGCTTTTCTCATGCCATCATCGGTGGAGTAGAACGTGTCATAAAATCGTCGGTCTGAAGATTCTTCCTTCAGATGCAGACGACTTCTACGTCTTATGCGGGTTCAATCCCACGGATCAAGATCGGCCTGAACAAATAGAAACCTCATTGCTGACCAACCCTTTTCAAACATGCGGTGGCAAACTCCTGACGTCTGAGATTCTTCGCCACGCGTGCACGCCTGGCTCAGAATGACCTGATTTGTCACGGTGCAAAACAAGATTCTCAAACATGCCTGAAAAATGCACGACTGTAATCATGAACCCGTGTACTTGATAAGGTCAGGGCTTCTCTCGACGACAAGCTTTTGACAAAAGGCTAGTTTGTGGTTATAATGGTTTTTTATAGAAAGAACTACAATGGTTACATAGATCGGGGTTAAGTATGCAGACCATTCGAATCGGCGTCAGAGAGGCAAAGATCAACTTAAGCAAGCTCCTGAGGCAGGTTCAGGAGGGCCATTGTGTGATCATAACGGATCGCGGCAGACCTGTCGGCAGACTTATCCCTGTTGATTCCAATTCTCTTCCTCTCAGCGAACGGTTGGAGGCACTCATAGAAAGAGGATGGATTGAACGGAAGGGGGAAGAGCATCGACTCCCTCCACCCCTGCCAACACCTGAGGGGCTGCGCGTTCAGGAGTTGCTTCAAGAGGATCGAAATCGATGATTGACCAACCCCTGGTGGTGGTTTACTGGGACACTTCGGCAATTCTCTCCGCCTTGCTCCAGGACAGCCACAGCGATGAAGCTCGGAAATGGATCGAGAAAAGTGGTCTGCATCTTATGTCAACCCTTTCTTTTGCGGAGACACATGCTGTCCTTGCGAGAATACGCCGTGAGAAGCTCTTGGCCGACGTTCTGGTCAATGCCGCAAGAGAGAGCCTCAAGCTTGGCCCCTGGAATCGATTAAACATCTCGCCCCAATGGTCTGACATCGAAGCTTTGGCCTCTGAATGGAACCTACGGGGAGCCGACCTCTGGCATCTTGCGACGGCAAGAACCGTCCAGAATGAAATTCCTGAATTGCGCCTCCTGACCTTTGACGACCGGCTGAGGTTTGCGGCCTCTGGAGCGGGATTAGTCGGTTAGGCGTTCCTTCTCGATAGCCTCGATCTTCTGACGAATTGACGGATCAGCCGGTTTGAGTTCTAAGGCGTCTTTGTAGGTGCGAAGGGCCCGGTTCCAAATTTCCAGCCTTTCGTAACTCCGGGCGATTCCTATGAGGGCGCCGACGGAATCCGGGTTGTCGCTCAGGATCTCCTGCCACTCGTCAATGGCCCGGGCATATCGTTTCTGGCCGAAATAAAGTTGAGCGAGACGATGCCGATAGGCGACCTCCTCAGGTTTCAGCGAAATCGCCTGGACAAGGGCGGCCTCGGCTTCCGAAAAATTTCCCTGGCGGGTCCAGTAATCAGCTAATTGAGCATAGATTCTCTCGTTCTTCGAGTCCCTTTCCAGGGCTTCCCGGTACGTTCTCAGGGCTTTTTTGGGCAAATCCGCCGCCTCGAATCTTCTGGCCAGAAGGAGCCGGTAGGCGATCTCTTCCGGATGGATGGCGACCAATCGTTCCAGCTCCCTGACAGCGTCACCTTTTCGATCAATGGCCCAGAAGGCATGGGCACGGGTCAGATAGGACCGGGGGCTTTCCTGGGTGAGTGTCTGTTCCCGTTCCCACATGACCAAAGCCGCTTCATGCAGTTCCTGATCAAACAGCGCCTTGCCATAGGCATGATAGGCCTCTGCGTTGGTTGGGTCCTGGGAAATCGCCGTCTCAAACTCCTTTTGGGCGGCATCCCAGATCTTTTTCTGGTCCAGGAATCGAGCGAGACCCAGATGATAGCCCGGTCGATCCGGGATGAGTTGTCTGAGGTCCTCGTAGTCTCTGGTCACCTCAAAGCATCGATCGAGGACGGGCTTCATCGCGTGGGGTGACTGCATGTCCAGAAAGGCCCGAAAGTGACGGAGAAAACTCGCACGAACCAACCCGACATCGGTTTTTGCCTGGTCCCTTCCACCACGGTCCGGGGAAAGGGCGTATTGGTCTAAATAGTAGTTCGCCACATCCCAACGGAAATCGAGGTTTGTCGGGTTCAACACAACGGCGCGTGTGAAAGCCCTGTCAGCCCTCTCCTTCATCGCGGGATCGTGAAGACCCAGAACCGCACACACCCACCCCAGACGACGGTGGTAGAGGCCGGCTGCCGGTTCAAGGAAGACGGCTTTTTCCAGGTGGATCTTCGCCTGCCCCAGAATCGCCCGGCGCTCGATCGGGGCGAGATCCCGCGCTTTGCTTTGCTCCCACAGGACCTCACCGATACAGAACCGGTAGAAACTGTGAGACGGTTGAAAGGCACAGGCTTTTTCCATGGCCCCGAGATCCGGGATCTCTCCGTCACCCACATCCGTGGCCTTGTGAAACCACATCGCGCCGAGGAGCTGCATCAGCGAAATCACAATGAGCCATCCGACACCGATGACCAGAATGAACCTCACCGTGCCCCGACGGTTCATTTCACGCCCGCCCTTTCAGCCTGATCTTTCCGGGCCTTCACGGTCACGGCCAGGGCCATGACAAGGACAAAATGAAGGGCTGTCGCCGGAATATGGAGATTGAAATCCCCAAACCCGTGGATCAGGACGGCCACCATGGCCGCCACGAGTCCAACCATGACCTTGGGATTGATGCGGTCCAGCCATTTGTCCGGGTCCCGCCATCGCACCCACAAGCTTCTGAAAAAGGCGACAAAAAACCAGACCAAGAGACCGGACCCCACAAGACCGGTCTCAATGACAACATGAAGAAAATCATTCTCGGGATACATGACAGTGGCCTGACTGAGAACCGTTTTGTACTTCGGGTAGAGGTGGGCAAAGGTCCCGAGACCCGTCCCGAAAAGCGGAAAATCCGTGAACATCCTCCATCCATCTCGCCAGACATCGAGCCTGAATTGCATGCTCTTGTCCTGAAGGAGACGGCTCATTGTCTCCATCTGCGATCGAAAGGGGAGAAAACCCAGCCAGAAGACAAAGAGAGACACAAAGAGGCCGGCCATGATGACCAAACCCAGCTTGCGGGGCCATCGTCCTCTGAAAGACAAAACCGTCATCAGAAAAACCATCGATCCGGCCAAGGCGAAAATCCCACCCCGGGATAGCGACACAAAGATCCCGGAAACCATGATCGCCATGAACACACAAAGAAGAACAGCGAAGAGAATGTCCCGGTCATTCAGATTATCGAGATAGTCTCGCCGGTTCCATGTGGGCCGCCACCCGATCCGTTCGATCTGACGGATAAGCAGGGTCACCGAGACGGGGATGACAAGGGCCAGATAGCCCGCAAAATGGTTGGGATTGACAAAGGGACCAAAAAAGGAGCCGTCCTTTCGAAAAAGGGGGGTCCAGAAACCGTATATTTTGTCTGTCCCGAAAAACCGCTGAACCATTCCCATCAGGGCGATCCCGCTCCCCAGAAAAACCAGGAGGTAGAGAAGACGACGAAGGCGCATGGAATCGTTCACCCACACGAGAACCAGAAGGAAGGCACACACATAGGCCAGGGTTTTGAGGAACTCGGCTTTTGTGGCATCCCCATAGACCGACAGGGGCCTCCAGCTGCGGAAACCCTTCCGGAATTCGTTGTCCCGATTTCTCGTGTTTTCTGTCCTGCTCTCTTCATGCGGACCCTCGAGTTCACCTGCCTCTGAACCGTGGAGCGCCGGTTCCCCGGTCTCGACGGGATTCCCATAGCCATCCACCGTCTCAACATAGAGGGCATGCGTCTTGGGTGAAATCGCCTTCAGGACGACCGGCGGCATGGGCATCATCTGAAAAAGGACCAGCACCAGAAAAAGACCGAGAGGGAGTCCGAAAGAGAGCAGCAACGTCCACGTCCGCCCCTGTTTCTCCCAAAGCGGCAGTCGGACGCCGATCAGCCAGACCAGCACCAGGGAAAAAGACACCACTTCAATAATACCCGTGGCCCATGGGTAGACCGATCCGAAAGCCAGGGGGGGAAAGACGATCAGAAAGCACAGCCCGGAACCGATAATGTGGGAGGTCCAACGTCCCACGTCTCTCCTCCATTATCGAGAGTGACACACAAAGAGATTCTTCGTCACTTCGTTCCTCAGAATGACTTGCAGAAGTGACATCTTCGGACAGATGTGATGGCAAGAAGCATACCAGGGATGAACGAGCCCTGACTTCACCCGCCAGAACTCGTTCCCCCCGCACGCAACCCGTTGAGATCTCCCCATTTTCTCAATGGGGAGAAACGCCACAGGGACGTGAACAGGAAAGGACCGTCAAAAAACTGTCGCCATAAACTCCCTCGAGGAACGAGGTTGTTTGGAGAACGACCCGTCACCAGAGCCTTCTTTGTCGCCGATACCACCGAGCCAAACGGGACGGTGAAACCCCCAGGAGGTAGCCGATGGGGATGGCGTAATTGGTCAGCGTCGTCTGCCACACGCCCAGGGCCTGCCACCGGCGGTCCGATGTCAGCACGGACGTGGGACAAATCGCGACCCGGCCCAGTCGGCGCAGACGCCGCATGAGCTCGAAATCTTCCATGATCGGTAACTCGGGAAAACCGCCCAGCGATCGGAAGAGACCCGCCCCAACAAAAATCGCCTGATCACCATAGGGCATGCCGAAAAACCGGGACCGCCAGTTGGCCGTCCGCTCGATAAAACGGATTCCGATCCGATCGCCCATGATTCTGAGCCGAAAGGCACCGGCCACGGTCCGAGGCCGGTTCAGGGCATGGTGGATGGCCCGATCGTAGCCCCGGGGAAGGCGCGTGTCGCCGTGCAGAAAAAGGAGCAGTTCTCCCCTGGCCGCCGCCGCCCCGGTGTTCATCTGTCTCGCCCGTCCCCCTGATACCGTGAGGATCTTTGCGCCGTGCGATCGGCCGACCACGACGGTTTCATCCCTGCTTCCCCCGTCAACGATGATCACTTCGACCATCGATGCCGTCTGCGCGCTCTTGATGGTTTCTGCGATATTTTCTCCCTCGTCCAGGGTTGGGATGACCACGGAAAGCACAGGCGAGGGGGGCGGGGCAGCGCCACTTCGATGAATCTCTTCCCACACAGAAAGATCTTCAGGCCGGTCCACATCGGCCATTTGTTTCAGCAGACAAACCCTCAGTCCGATCCCCTCCGCCGCCTTTCTTGTCCGACTCAGCACCCGGTCCGTCCCCCAGGGCATGGCGACAAAAAGATCCCGAACCGGCCGGTGCAGTCCAATCAGGTAATAGCCGCCGTCCCGGGTGGGGCCGAGGACAACATCGGCATGATCGAGGCTTTCAAAGGCGTCCTGGAGACGTTTTTCCGTAATACCCGGACAATCGGTTCCCACAAGAACCGCCCGACGCGCGCCTGATCGAAAGGCCCGAGAAAAGGCTTCGAACATGCGTCTTCCCAGATCGCCCTCACCCTGAGGCGTGTATGAGAATTCCCGGCCGAGCCATGTCTCCATCAGACCCCGACTCCCGCCGTCATACTGAACGTCGATCAAGACAGGGCGGTGTTTCTTCAGCTTTCTGAATTGATTCAGGGCATGTTCCGCCATGAGCCGCTGGATCCCGGCCGCTCCATCAGGACCAAGAGCCGGGATAAGGCGGGTTTTGGTTTTGCCCGCCTCAGGGTATCGGGCAAAGACGATCAGCCGCTCGAGCAGGACCTTTCCACGACGGTATTCGCGGATCTTGGTTGATTCCATGAATTCTCTGAAATGTGTCATGACATGGGGCCGTCACAGGGTCCCATGGGATCCGTGTCTCTCGATCTATTCGAGCGTTGTTTCCTCGAGAAGCCACACGACCCTTCCCCGAGACCGGACCATGGCTGCCGGATAGCGCCGTCTTGCCGTCACCGGGTCGTTCAGGATCGATCGGATCACGTCCTTCTTTTCCGTGCCCGATACCAGGAAAAGAACGCACCGGGCGTGGTTGATCACGGGGAGTGTCAGGCTGATGCGCGGCACGGGCGGCGATCCACGAGGATAGTGTACCGGCCCGACCCAGCGCTGCCGTTCCTCAAGAAGCGGGTCCTGCGGGAAAAGGGACGCTGTGTGGCCGTCGGTTCCGACACCCAGCATGATGAGGTCAAAGGCGGGAAAATCCCGATCCCGTGCGTTGCTGGGGGGCGGCCTTCCCGGATCGCTCACGGATCGGAAAAACTCACGAAGCAGACGCTCATAGGCTTCCGCCCCTTGCTCGGCCGTGGCCGCGTCTCCGGGCATCCGGTGAATGTTCTCCGGCGGCACCGGGACCTTGGCGATCAGGGCCTGAAAAGCCATTCCAAAATTGCTCTCCTGATGTTCCGGTGACACGCATCGCTCATCACCCCAGAAAAAATGCATAGAGGGCCAAGGCATCCTTGTGGCAAAGGGCGGCCGGGCGAGACGTTCATATAGTGTCCTGGGCGTTTTGCCCCCGGCAAGAACAAACGTGAACAGGCCGGTCCTTTCCACGGCTTTTTCGGCAAAACCGCAGACAAACTCAGCCGCCCCATGACTGAGTGTCTCAGGATCGGGGTAGTGGTGAACTTCTGGCCTCATTGTTTCTCACGGATCATTCCACGTCTTGGACAGGTGCCAACGTGATGGGCGACCCACGCACCCTTGGAACGTGCAAAAAGATCGTTCGTCTTGCTAGAGATCTGATTTGAAGGAGTAGATTCTTCGCTCCCTTCGCTTCGCTCGAGGGCAGGCCCTTCGGCTGCTCAGAATGACACCCCCATTACCGCGTGCTTCGCCCGAGATGCGTAGAACGCGGGGGAATGAATTCTCTGGGATGTCCTTTTTTCCCTTTCTGCCCTCTTAGCAGAAAGGGAAAAGAAATGCAAACTCAGCGCCCTCTGCGCCTTTAACGAGTCCCTCATTTTGTGGGACGAGTGGGCGGTTAGTCGACAGATCCGAATATAGCTTATAGGACACCATTCAGAGCGACCGGGGTGATCTGAAACGGAAGAAGCTCTCCATGTCCTGTGTGCTGAGGGGACCCCAGCTCCCGGACTGATAGAAACGCAGTCGCTCGGCCCGTTCGGGACAGCTCTCGCACTCATCGAGGATGGGCGTCAGAAAGGACCACGAGAGGTCCACCCCATCCTGCCGCCAGAAGAGCATGTGGTCCCCCTGCATACAGTCCAGAAGCGATTTTTCATACGCGTCGAGGCGGGGACCCTGATAATTCTGATGGTAGTCAAAATCCATGGTCACCGAGCGCAAACAGAAGGTCGCCCCGGGGTTCTTGGTCTGAAATGTACAGGTGATCTTTTCATCGGGCTGGACGCCGAGGGTCAACCGGTTGGCCGTGATGTGCTCGCCGAGAACGTGACGGAACATGGAATGGGGCACTTCCTTGAACTGAATCACGATCTCCGTCCGTTTTCTCGCCAGCCTTTTCCCGGACATGACATAGAAGGGAACACCCTGCCACCGCCAGTTGTCCACGAAAACACGCATAAGGGCAAAAGTCGCTATGAGTGATTCCGGGTTCACCCCGGGTTCGTCCCTGTATCCGGGGACCGCTGTGTCTCGGATGGTCCCGGGACCGTACTGACCCAACACCAAATGCTTGTTAATGCTGTCCACAGCAAAAGGTCTGAGGCAGCGGAATACCTTGACCTTCTCATCCTGAACCCGGTCTGCCTCAAAGATCGAGGGAGGTTCCATGGCGGTGATGGCCAGAAGCTGCATCATGTGGTTTTGAAACATGTCTCTCAGGACACCGGCCTCCTCGTAGTATCCGGATCGATGCTCCACACCCAGGGTTTCAGCGGCCGTGATTCTCACATAATCGATGTACGACCGATTCCAGACAGGCTCAAAAATCGCATTGGCAAACCGAAAAACCAGCATGCTCTGAACCGTCTCCTTGGCCAGGTAGTGATCGATCCGGTAGATCTGGTTTTCCTGAAAGCTCTGTCTGAGACTGTTGTTCAGATCCCTAGCTGTCTTCAGGTTGCTGCCAAAGGGTTTTTCGATGACGATCCGAACCCATCCTCCCCCGTTCTCATCATCCCGGGACAGCCCTGCCTGCCCCAGTGTCTCGCCTACCGTCTGGTACAGCGACGGGGGTAAGGCCAGATAGAAGACCCGGTTCCCTTCGGTGCGATGCTTCTCATCGATCCGACGCAGCACGGCGGCCAATTCCTGATACGAAGAGGCGTCATCATATTGGACAACCTGGTAGTACAATCTCTCGGCAAATCCCTTCCATGGCGCGGTGTCGAGTGAACCTGTCTCTCGGATCGATCGTTCCATTATCTCCTGGAAATCCTCTCGACTCCAGCCGGTTCGGCTACAACCCACGATGGCAAAGGAAGGAGGCAGTCCCTTGTTCAGATAGAGATTGTAAAGGGAAGGGACCAGCTTTCGTGCCGCCAGATCACCTGAGGCCCCGAAAATCACGATGATACAGGGATCGATCGGTTTGTCGATCACACACGCTGCGGGTGAAATGCCGAGGTCAGGGGCGTGGCTCTCCGCGATGGCTTCTCGTTCTTGACCCTGCTTTCTGCGACTCTCATCCATAGGTCTTTTCTCCTCTGGCCCCAAGAAATGCCGTGACCATGATCTCACCATGGGAGACGCTTCACTTCGTTCAGCGTGACAGACAGCGAAGATACTGAAGGGAACGTATCATGGTTCGCATGTCATTCTGAGCCACCCTCTGGCGTGGCGAAGAATCTTCAGTGTCCCGATTTGCCCATTGGACGGGCGAAAAGACTTGAGTGAATGCTGAATGTCTCGGATCATCATTCCTTTTTTCCACCCGCACCGACCACGGCATGACCGCCGAATTCACGGCGGAGGGCCGCGATCACCTTGTCGGAAAAGGTCTCTTTCTTTCTTGATCGAAACCGTTGAAGCAGCGAGAGGCTGATCACCGGTGCTGCCACGCCGGTTTCGATCGCCTGCTGTACGGTCCATCGTCCCTCACCCGAATCCTCCACATATCCCCGAATGTCAGACAGACGCCCATCCCTCTCGAAGGCTGCCTCGGCAAGCTCGAGCAACCACGAGCGGATCACACTCCCCTGGTTCCAGAGATGGGCAATCCGGCCGTAGTCAAAAGAACGGCTGTAGCGAGACGCCTCCATGATCTCAAACCCCTCACCATAGGCCTGGAGCATGCCATATTCGATGCCGTTGTGAACCATCTTGACAAAATGGCCGGCTCCCGTGTCACCGCAGTAGAGATAGCCGTCCTTGGGGGCCAGGGTTCCAAAGATGGGTTCGAGGTATTCATAGATCTCTTTGTCGCCCCCGATCATGAGGCAGTATCCGACCTCAAGACCCCAGACGCCACCGCTGACGCCCACGTCCACGAAATCGATCCTCTTTTCTGCAAGGAATGCGGCACGGCGAAGATCGTCCTTGTATTCCGTGTTCCCCCCGTCGATGACGATATCGCCCGGGGCGAGGATCTCCCGGAGCTGGGCGATATGGTCATCCACCGTCCTACCCGCGGGAAGCATCATCCAGAGGGGCCGGGGGGGGTTGATCTTCTCGACGAGTTCCCCCAGGGAATATGCTCCAAGAGCGCCTTCTTTCTCTATTTCCTGTGTCTTGGCCGAAGTTCGATTGTAAGCGACAACCTCGTGCGTGTCCCTGAGGAGTCGCCGCGCCATGTTCATGCCCATTCGTCCAAGACCGATCATACCGATTTGCATCGTGTCATTCTCCTTCTCGCGCTGGCTGTTTCCCTGTATCCAACCATTTTTTTTATTTCGGGTCACCCCCCGTCATCACTGATCACCACAGGCCCTGCCTTTGAAACTGTTCAGAACCAATCCCTTTGACAGGTAGTCCGCAGGGTTCCATGATCACCCCTCTTTTTTGATTCTTTTGATGATCTTTGGGATGAACAGGGAAAAAACAAACAGACCGATGGAAAAAAAGACCTTGAAAGAGATCAGCGCTCCCCAGTTCCCGCTCGCCCACACCTCCTTGAGTGTGCCGACAAAAAAGGTAAAAATAAAGGTCCCGACGACAATCCCCAGGGCTGTCCCGAAAAAATAGTCCCAGAACCGTACCTTGGTTAAACCCATGCCGAAATTCATCGCCGTAAAGGGGAAGTACACCAGACGGAGATAGAGCACGGTGGCAAAGCCGTTTCGCTCGATGGCATCGTCGTATTTCCTGAGCCGGTCTCCGATCAGAGAAGCCGCGAGTTCCCGCCCGAGGGTCCGGCCGATCCAGAAGGCCACACTGGCGCCGACCATGGCACCGATCCACACATAGACAAATCCCCAATAGGCGCCAAACACGGCGGCCCCCAGGGCCGTCAGAAGGGTACCCGGCACAAACAGACACACCCCGACGGCATAGATCAACATAAAGACCACCGGCGCCCAGAGACCGGCGACTTCCAGGAAGTCACCCAGGGCCTCTTTGGTCAGAAAGCCCTTGACCGGGGTAAAGCGGATCACATAAACGGCCCCAATGATAAAGAGAAGAAAAATGGACGCCTTGATCACCGCTCTTTTGCCACGCTTGGGCGGTCCTTGAATGGCTTCTTCCATGAAGATGTTTCTCCTTGAACCCTGACCCCCCTACTAGTCCCGAAGACTCTCATACAGCTTCCGCCGAATAAACACAAACTCGGCCTTATCGGTCCTTCTCGGTCTGGGAAGAGA
>Ga0180438_10007108_pt1 | contig 14781 bp, 13 predicted proteins | sample SS_ome_12_FD_132455 | JGI IMG/M metagenome (GOLD analysis project Ga0180438, IMG submission 132455) | Hypersaline lake sediment archaeal communities from the Salton Sea, California, USA - SS_3_D_2 metaG | ecosystem: Environmental > Aquatic > Non-marine Saline and Alkaline > Hypersaline >...
ATTTTTCAAGGCCGTTTACGGGGACCACCCCTATGCGCAGCCGACAGGTGGTACCGAGCAGAGCCTGGAAGCCCTCACGCTGGAAGACGTGCTCAGGTTTTATGAGCAGTATTATGTGGCCCGCAACGCAGTCGTCGCGATTGTAGGCGCTGTCGACCGTGAACAGGCTGGAAAGATTGTCGATACCGTGCTGAAGGATCTGCGTCCGGGCGAAAAGCCGGAACCGCTTCCCGCCGTGGCTGATCTGGCCCAGGCCGAGACCGTAAAGGTGGACTTTCCCTCTAAGCAGAGCCACATCTACGTTGGCCAGCCGGGCATGAAACGCAACGACGATGATTTCTTTACCCTGTACGTGGCAAACCATCCCTTTGGGGGTAGCGGTTTTTCATCCCGGCTGGTCGAAGTGATCAGGGAGGACCGCGGCCTGGCCTATAGCGTAAGCAGTTATTTCTCACCGATGCGTGAGAGGGGTCCGTTCCTGATGAGCCTGCAGACGCGGGCGGATCAGACAGACGAGGCGCTGGAGCTGCTCAGGTCCGAGCTGGCCGAGTATGTTGCCCGGGGTCCAGAAAAGAAGGAGCTCGAGGAAAGCATCAGTAACATCACGGGCAGTTTTCCTCTGAGCCTGGACAGTAACAGCAAGCTGCTGGGGTCGCTGGCGATGATCGGGTTTTATGACTTGCCGAAAGACTACCTCGACAGCTACCTCGACAACATTCGCAAGGTTGACCAGAACGACGTCAGGGCAGCACTCGGTGAAGCGATCGATGTGGACAGGCTGGTTACCGTTATCGTCGGTAACGGCGGTTGATGCGAGAGCGGGATCAGGGCCGGTTGCGCATCATTGCGGGCAGGTGGAGAAGCCGCAAACTCGCTTTCCCGGACCAGGTCGATCTCAGGCCCACGCCGGACCGCGTACGGGAGACGCTGTTCAACTGGCTGCAGACAGGCCTGGCCGGCCGTCGTTGCCTCGATTTGTTTGCGGGCAGCGGCGCGCTCGGATTCGAAGCGGCGTCGCGCGGCGCCGCCGAAGTCGTCATGGTGGAGAACAGCCCGGAGGCGGCGTCTGCGTTGGCCAGGAACATTGAGCTGCTGGAGGCGGGCAGCATCGAGCTGGTGATCTCGGATGCGCTTGAATGGCTGGCGAATTGCGAGCAGCCTGCGTTCGATATCGTTTTCCTGGATCCACCGTTCAGCACAGGGCTGCTGGGCAGTTGCTGCCAGCTGCTGGAGAACGGGACAGCCCTGGCCGAGGATGCGAAAATATACATCGAGCACGCGGTAGGCGATAATGCGTTTGCTGTTCCCGATGCCTGGCGGTGCTTGAAAAGCAAAACGGCCGGCCAGGTTGCGTATAAACTGTTCGAGCGCGCGCGTTAAAATTATGTCTGTAACTGCAGTCTATCCGGGTACTTTCGACCCTGTAACCAATGGCCACAGTGATCTTGTGCACCGGGCTTCGAGCCTGTTCGACCGCGTGATCGTTGCGATTGCGGCCAATCCTGCCAAGACCCCGCTGTTCGATCTGGACAGAAGGGTGGACATGGCAATACATGTACTTTCGGGGCTGGGCAATGTTGAGGTATGCGGCTTTTCCGGCCTGCTGGTCGAGTATGCCAGGCAAAGCGGCGCCAACGTGATTCTTCGCGGGCTGCGCGCCGTGTCCGATTTCGAATATGAGATGCAGCTGGCCAGCATGAACCGCAGGCTCGACAGCAGCATCGAGACGGTATTCATGACGCCTTCGGAAGAAACCGGATACATTTCGGCTTCGCTGGTAAAGGAGATCGCACTGCACGGCGGTGATGTATCCCGCTTTGTCCATAAGGCGGTTGTGGAAGAGCTGGCAAAAGTTGGAGGTACAATTCAGCGATAGCAGCAGCCCGAACGTCAGGCCGCAACGGGGTTAACTCCCGGGCCAGTTTCAATCTGCTCGAAGTAAGCGTTAAATCGAAGTAAGCGTTAAGAAGTATCATGGCACTATATATTACAGATGAATGCATCAATTGCGACGTATGTGAACCCGAGTGTCCGAACGAAGCGATAAGTCCCGGTGATGACATTTACGTGATCGACCCGAACCTTTGCACTGAATGCGTCGGCCACTACGAAACCTCGCAGTGTGTTGAGGTTTGCCCGGTTGACTGTATTCCGCACGACCCGAATCACGTGGAGACCCAGGAAGAGCTGATGGAAAAATACCAGCGCCTGACAGGAGGCTAGGGCATCCTGGCTCACAAGCATATCCGTCACCCCGGGCAGAGGATAGCGACGGCTTTCATCTGCCTGCTCCTTGCAGCACTCGCCCTTTCCGTTTCATTCCAGGCACGTTCCGGCCAGGAGGCCGTTGCCAGCGCGCATGTGTTGGCGACAGATGCCGGTCTGGATATTCTGCAAAAAGGGGGTAATGCCTTTGACGCGGCCGTTGCTGTAACGGCGACGCTGGCGGTCGTGGAGCCCTACAGTTCCGGTATCGGCGGGGGCGGATTCTGGTTGCTGCATGTTGCAGGCGAAAAGCGTGATGTCATGATCGACGGGCGCGAGCGGGCGCCGCTGGCGGCCTCCCGCAACATGTATCTCGACGCTGACGGGGAGGTGATACCGGGCGCTTCCATCGACGGGCCCCTGTCAGCGGGTATTCCCGGCGTGCCGGCCGCACTGGAGTACATGGCGCTGCATTACGGAACGCTGCCGCTTTCGGTTACGCTGGAAGCAGCGATCAGGCATGCGAAAAACGGCTTTGAAACCGATGAGCATTACTGGCGCATGGCGGCCTTCAGGGAGAAAGCGCTCAATGCATCAGCCGATGCAGCGCGGATCTTCCTGGAAAACGGCAGGGCGCCAGATCCGGGCACGCTTATCGTGCAGCCTGATCTTGCCGCTACGCTGAGTGAAATTGCGAGTAAGGGCGCAAGGGGTTTTTACCAGGGCAAGGTCGCCGCCAGCCTTGTGGAGTCCGTGAACAGGCACGGCGGCGTCTGGCGCATGGAAGACCTGGCCTCCTATCGCGTCGTCGAGCGCAGCCCGGTAACCGGCAAATACGCCGGTATGAAAATCGTGTCGGCATCGCCGCCTTCATCGGGCGGTGTTGCACTGGTGCAGATGCTGAACATGCTGGCGCATTTCGACCTTGAGTCTCTGGCGGAGGCTAAACAGACGCATATAGTCGCAGAGGCAATGCGTCGGGCTTACCGCGACCGTGCGGAATATCTCGGCGATACCGATTTTGTAAGCGTGCCGGTGGACAGGCTGGTTTCTGCTGGACATGCAGAAAAGCTGGCGGCAACCATAAGGCTCGACCGCGCGACCGCCAGCGATGAACTGGAGCCTGCCGCCGTGGATGCGGTCAAGGCCTCGGATACCACGCATTTCTCCGTGGTCGACAGCGAGGGCAACCGCGTAGCCGCAACCCTGTCGATCAATTATCCTTTCGGCTCGGGCTTCGTCGCAGAAGGAACCGGTGTCCTGCTAAACGACGAGATGGATGACTTTTCTTCCAAGCCGGGTGTCCCGAATGTCTATGGCCTGGTTGGTGCTGAAGCGAACGCCATCGAACCGGGCAAGCGCATGCTGTCGAGCATGACGCCGACCTTTCTGGAAACAGAGGACAGGATCGCCGTTCTGGGTACGCCGGGCGGCAGCAGGATTATCAGCATGGTACTGCTGGCCGCGCTCGAGTTTCATCGCGGCGGCGGGGCGGTCGATATGGTCAGCCGCGGTCGTATCCATCACCAGTATCTGCCGGACAGGCTGTTTTCCGAGCCGGATGCCCTGTCGCAGGAAACCGTGAAGGCACTGGCAGCGCTCGGCCACGAAACCGAGATGCTGGAATCGACCTACGGCAATATGCATGTCATCGTTGTGAACAGGCGGTCGGGTGACATGGAAGCGGCGTCTGATCCCCGGGGTGCGGGAAAGGCGGAAGTCAGGCGCTGACCACTTGGCAGGCGCGCGTTCGAGCGGGTGAGCGGTAGCCGCGATCTGATCTTGCAGTACGTGTCGGACCATGTCCCGGCTTCGATACCTGTAGTAGTTTAGACTCCATCTGACAGTCGCCGCCAGGTATTACCTCACCTGGGCAGCAAGTGAGGACTGACTCGGGTTCTGTACTCTCGCCAAGGCGCAAAGCCCGCCAAGTGTTTTGTTTATAAAAACCCTGCGTACACTGCGTCTCTGCGAGAAATATCACGATCTTTGCTCTCGCAGGGAGGGCAGGGCTCGCTGTAACTGTTTTTGTCTGTTGGCTTTTAATATAAAAAAGCCTTTGCGAGCTTTGCGCCTTGGCGAGAGTATAGAACCCGGGCTGGTTGTCAAGATCGGGTCAGGTCAAACGAAACCGGGCGGCAGTGGTGCGTTCGAATTCACGCTGCTGATGATTATTCGAGGCCGAATCTTTCCTGCTCGGTCTGCGAAGTATAGGACTCGGCATTCTTGGCTTTTTCGATTGCACGAATCAAATGGGTGCGTTCCCTCTCCGCCATGCCCATATTGAAGTAACGGTCTGCACTGGTCAGTACCTCTTCCAGGTGCTTGATCCGGTAGTTGTGGCTCAGCAGGCATTTCGCCAGCATGTCCGGGTCGTCGCTGTTCTCGCGCATGGTTATCGCTGTCTTGATGGCTTTTTCAAGCTCTTCGTCTGTTGGTTTGGGCATGAAATCACGGTCCTTGACGATCGAAAGATTGCGGTCTTTGGTTATATTGTAGTCCGCTGCCGGCCACCTGCGTTTGATTTTCAGTATTTTGCGGACATGCGGTAGATACATCGCGACGACAAGGACGGGTAAAAGCGTGTCTGTCCAGTATTTGGCGCAGCCTGCGGTTTCGTTGACAGCCTGGTTCATCCGCGGGCTTGAAGTTCGCGTGATGGCTACTATAACGTAGAGAACAAGAACAAGGATATATTGATGGTTTTTACTGATATCACACGAAGACAGGCCTTCCTTACGCATCTGGCGGTCAGCCTGGTCATATTTTTCGTGCTGGCATATCTCATCGTCTTTCACTGGTATCCCTCTTACTATTTTCATATCGATGGCGGCTATCGCGGCCTGGCGACGATATTTTTCGTCGATGTCGTGTTAGGTCCCGGCCTGACGCTGCTGGTTTTCAAGCCCGGCAAGCCCGGGCTCAAGTTCGATATGGCCATGATCGTTATAGTGCAGCTTGCAGCGCTGACATGGGGTATTAACAGTGTCGTATCCGAGCGGCCGATGCTGACCGTTTTTTACGACGGCAAGTTCTCCTGCATGACTGCATCCGATGTGGCGGAATTCGATCTCGACAGGCTCAATATCGAAGACAAGCCGCCGCCATTGCTGGCTGTATTGCCCAGGCCGAACACGCACAAGGCGTACCAGGAAATGATGATGGAGGCTTTCCGCAGGGGTACTGCCGAGATTTACGTGTTCAACGAGAAGCTGCTGCCGATGGATGTTGTTGGTACAGTTCATGTCCTGAATTACAAGCTTGATGTTGCAAACAGTTTCATCGGTACCGAAGCGGAAAAAGAGAAATATAGAAAAGCCTGGAACGAGTACCTGGAGGAGAATCCGGACGCGGTCGAGCGTTTTCTGTACTACCCGATGTCGTGCAGGTACCAGAAGGTAGTCGCGATATTCGATCCTGAAAACAGCGAGATAGTCGACTACTTGCCTGTTTACACCGACCGCGCCGTTTCAGCCGTCAAGGTCGGGTTGTCGAAGGAGGAGCTCGAAGAGTTCGAGCGACGCAAGAAAGAGCAGGAAGAGAAATTGATTAATTAGGCTGCGGCAGCCTGAATTCGACCATGCTGCCGTCGCCAAGCTAGCCAAGAGCCCGGCTGGATGTTTGATCAAGCCGATACGGTAACATAGTAAACTCCTGCGTGCTCTGCGTCTCTGCGAGAAATACAGAGCAAATAGCCGGGCTGCCGAATGTTACCGGTTCGGGCTATAACCATTTCTCAAGCATGCTGTCCAGTTGCTGCAGGCTGACGGGCTTGATCATACGGCCATTCATACCGGCTGCCAGGCACTCCTGCTCGCGTTCGGGGAAGGCGTCGGCCGTCAGGGCTATCACGGGCGTCAGGTCGTCGTTCCTGCGCAGTTCGGCCGTCAGTTCATAGCCATCCATGACGGGCATGTTGCAGTCAGTCAGAACCAGGGCATAATTTCGGGACCTGGCCATTTCCAGGGCTTCGTTGCCGTTGCAGGCGAGGTCTGTGCTGTACCCCAGACTGCTGAGCTGGCTGGAGATCAGTTTCAGATTGGTCGGGTTGTCTTCGACCACGAGTATCTTCTGTGCCTGCTTCTGTTTGCCGTGGTCGATCTCCCGGTTGCATGGCCGCGCCGGTTCGGCGGCTATCGAGCCGCGCGCCTTGTTGTCGACGCAGGCTGCGAGTTCGACTCGAAACGTGCTGCCGCGACCGATTTCACTTTCGACATCGATCGTGCCCTTCATCATTTCGGTCAGCTTTTTCGATATGGCCAGTCCTATGCCCGTGCCCTCGATTTTCTTGGTGTTGACTTCAAGCCGGTTGAACGGCTCGAACAGGCTGCAGAGTTTGTCCGGAGGAATGCCGCGACCGCTGTCCCTGACTTCGATGCGAACGCGATTGTTCCCGGCCGGCAGACAGCGAACTTCGACTGAGCCGAACGCGTGATTGTACTTGATGGCGTTAGACAGCAGGTTCAGCATGACCTGCTTCAGGCGCGTATGGTCCGCGATTACGTGGCCGCCATAGCCGGTGGCGCAATCCAGCCGGATATGGTTCTTGTCGGCCAGGGGTTGAACCAGCGATGCGCATTCCTGTACAAGGCTGCGCAGGGCAACGGGTTCCATCGAAAGCTTCAGGCTGCCTTCTTCTATACTGGCGAGGTCCAGCACCTGGTTGACCAGTTCCAGCAGCAGCCCGCCCGCAACGTTGATTTCCTTGATGTTGTCCTGCTGTCCCTTCTTCAGGCTGTCATCGTGTTGAAGCAGCTGGGTATAACCGATGATGGCATTGAGCGGTGTCCTGAGTTCATGCGACATGTTGGAGAGGAATATCGATTTGGCCTCGTTAGCCTGCTCGGCCTCGTTCTTTGCTGCTGTCAGCGCGTCCTGTCTGAATGCGGCCTCGATGCGCAGGCGAATATTCTGGTTGGAGTTTTTGTAGGCGCGTCTCGATGTCGACAGGGTGAACAGAATGAAAACGGCCAGCAGATAGGACACAACCTGGAAAAAATCATTGGTCTCAAATACCAGGCGCAGTTCGAGCAGCAGGAGCGCGGGCATTAGAAAGAAAACGATGGTGTGCCAGCGGTAGGAAAGTGTCGATAGCGAACCGCCAGCAACACCAACGATGCAGACGACAATCAGGGTCTGGTATTCGTTTTCTGCGGAGTAGCCCAGCCAGGACAGCATGCCCCACCAGAATCCCGCAAAAGTCGAGCCGGCCAGGAAACGGGCGCCCCAGGATCGCCTGCGCTGTTCTTCGGGCGTTGAACCGGTGAAGCGGAAAGTGTCCCAGCTTCGCAGCAAGATGGAAGCCACCATGACGCCGAACCAGACCGAGAGGTATTCATCCGAATTGGCATGGCCCAGCAGTACCAGGTACATGATCAGGCTGACCATAAAGGTTGCCAGCATGGAAAACATCATGCTGCCGTAAAGCATGCGTATCTCTTCCAGCTGTATGCGTGATTCCATCGCGCGGCTGGATCCGGGTTCTGCGTGTCTTTCCATATGCATTATCAGCTTCCTGTGCTCATCGGTGGTTTCCTGAAAGGGCATGCCGGCAGGAAACCGGAGTTAAAATCGGGTTTATGAGTTACAATTATTTTAAGTGATTTTAATTTCAGTATGTAAATTATGGTAATTATCTGATGCCAGAGAAAATCTATTGTGGTTTGGACAATGACCGGTATGGCGGAATGACGCCGATCGGAAATATTATCAAGGACGCCTGGCTGTTCGGCATACTGCCCGAGACCGAGAACTGTGAAAACTGGACGCACGGACAGTTGCAGGCCATCAGTGAGAAAGTCAGGGTCGAATGGGACAAGTACGGCTGCCTGGTCTCGAATCTTCCCGAAGATCTCAGGAAGCGGCACGCGGCTATCAACGATAAGGCGGTCAGAAAAGCCAGGGAGCTTGGCTGGGACCCGACACCACCCGGGGACGAAGTGTAGAAAAATTCTGCGGGGCGTGCTAATAGTATAAGTAATGTGATTTCAGCGCGCGTACTTTGAAGGTGTCAGACACAGAAACGTTTTTCCTCCCTGACGAAGTCGACCGAAAGGTTTCGAGCGTTTCGGCTGACATATACAATCTTGCGCACACACTGCTCAGCCGCAGTGAATTCAGCTGTGTTTTTGTCCCCATCAGATCCCTGCAGTTCATGGGCGTTATAACCGAAACCGAAGTGGTCTTTGTGGACAGCCAGGCCTACGCCTATAACCAGGACGAGGGAGGCCGCCTGATCATGCTGGCCTGGAAGTTCCGCAACACGAGCGAACGCGAGTCGTTAAATGATCCGGTCGATTGTGACGTGATCTACTATCACCCGGAAAGCCACGAAATCCAGCGCCGCATGGTCGGTGAATTCAGGGACGCACTCAAGCATCTGGATGAGCGCTATCGAGAGCAGGCGCTGCCCGCGGAGGGGGCGCGGATACTGAAGCTCAGGTAAATACCGGCCGGCAGCCTGTCAGGCTGTAATCGCTGCAAACACATTCGGCAGCCGTTCCGGCAGCCTCTCCACGTTATCCACGATCGAGTAATTGTTATCGCCGAAAATCCGTTTCACGTAGTTGTCTGCGTTTGGATCCAGTGTCAGGCAGTAGGTATAAACGCCGCGCGTGGCAAGTTCTTCAACTGCTTTCCTGGCATCGTGGCGCAGGTATTGCGGATCACGTTCGTCGATATCCGCCGGCTCGCCGTCGGTGACCAGCAGCACCAGGCGTTTGGACGCATTCTGGTTGACCAGGTGTTCGCCCGCGTGGCGCAGTGCTGCGCCCATGCGTGTGGACAAACCGCCTTTCATGCCGGCAAGACGTGCCTTGGCCTCTTCTTCGTAACGCTGGTCAAAATCCTTGAAACGATAGTACTGCACATCATGACGGCCATCGGAAGCAAAACCGTGCACGGCAAACGCATCGCCGATCGAATCGATTGCCCAGCTCAACAGGCCCGCAGATTCGCGCGTCAAATCAAGAATGCTTGGCTGATCCTCGTAACCTTCCTCGCCTTCCTGGATATCGCCGATCTTTTCATTGGTCGACTCCGAAAGGTCGAGCAGCAGCACGATCGCGAGGTCGCGTATGTGGCGGGTAATACGGATGTTGATGCGCGGGTCGGGCATGATGCCGCGCCGGATATCGATCATCGCACGCACCGCGGCATTCAGATCCAGTTCTTCACCTTCTTCGTAACCACGGCAGCGCACGATGCCCTGTGGCTGCATGGCGTCGATCAGGTGGCGAATGCGTGAAGCCACGGGTTTGTACTTGTCCAGAATCTCGTCCATGACGTCCGGGTCGCCTTTGCCCTGCCGGCGCTCGATAACCGTCGCCCAGTCGGGGCGCGACAACTGTACGTGGTAATCCCATTCGCTGTAATGGTAGGGGTCGGAAACCGGTTCGACCCCCTCCGTTTCGTTATAGCTTTTGGTGGTTTCCAGGTCGTCTTCGTAGGGGAAAAGCTCTGATGCGAGCACCCAGACTTCCTGGTGGTTGTCGAGCACCAGTTCGGAGTTGATTTCATTGACCATCTCCATGGCCGATACATACTTCCGAACCGTCTTCTGGCTCTCCGGCATATAGTCGACACCCTTCGACTCGAACATGTTCTCGGCAAAATCCCACACGTAACGATTATCATCGCGATAGGGAACCGGCCAGTCACTGAGGATGCGAACACTGGGTATTTTGGCAAATGATGAAATCCTGTTATAGAACTCGATGCCTGCCATCCACGAGATGTGCGTGTCATAGGGATCTTTTTCCAGTGCTTCGATGAACGACGCGGCTGCATCATTGATGACGTCCAGGCTGTCGCTGTAGTCCGGATCCATGATTGCACGTGTAACACGCATCATAAGATCAAGGGTTTCATGCGGCTCGCCGTACTCGTCGTCCTTGCCGGGCTCGGCGGTAAAGAAGGATAACCACAGCTTGCGCAAACCCGGGAATTCCCGGTATGCAAGCCACTCGACCCGTGCATCCTCGAAAGTTTCGATGAAGCGCATCTGGGCCTGCGAAAGCTGTTCCCCCGATACCGGGTTGCGCGTGTAAACCATGTGTGCGGCGGCGTGTGCAGCCGCTGCGCGATAAATCTCTATACCATCGATGCCGCGGAAAGGGTCAAATGCATCCGGGACGTGAATCTGGAAATCTTCGATGTATGGTTTCAGGCCGCGGCGTGTCTCATAGTCACCCGCGGTCGGGCGCATGAAGAAAGCCCGGCCCCAGAGCGCGCGCAGGTAAAAATTCAGTTTGCGCTGGTTATCAATGAACAGCGTACCACGGCGTTCTTTCTGCAGAACGCTTCTGGCCGATTCCGTTTGCAGTCCAAAGTAAGCGAGCTGACCGTCAAGATCGCGTTGATGCGCCTGTGCGCCCCACATGGCCCAGCGGCGCAGGCCGCCCAGTGTGAGTTTTGCCAGCAGTTCATCCATGTTTTCCATCATCGGACGCAGGCCGCGCGGTGCCTTGCCTGCCAGCTGGTGCAGCAGCTTGAGATAACCGCGCATGACGTCGATGTCACCAAGGCGTTGCGCCGCAAGCGGCATCACGCTGAGCATCATCGTGATGACGCTGCCCGAGGTATGCGAGGCCATCTTCATCAGGAACTCAACGATTTCAGGAACAATATCCTCGCCGACTTCCTTGGCAACGCCGGGTATTTCCTGGATATAGGTCAAGACCAGATCCTGGCCTTTATTAAGCGTGCACATCGCGCGCATGCCTTCCGAGTAGTTTTGCAAGCCGCGCGGTGACATAACGCGCTGCGCTTCATGATAGGAGGATTCGATGACCTCCAGGTGCTCGTGCTCGTTCTCATCAAGACAGGCGATGTATTCCGAAAGTGTTTCGGTGCTCATAGTGTAAGCCTCAGCTGACAGCTACCAGCCTAGAAATAGGTGTTTACTGCTGCGTCCAGCGTATCGCGCATATCAGGGTCGTCCGTTAAGGGCGTCACCAGCGCCATCTGACATGCCTGGTCGGCGCTGATGCCCTTGGACATCAGCTGTGCAGCATAAACCAGCAGGCGTGTCGACATGCCTTCGTCGAGACCGTGGCCTTTCAGGTTGCGGGAGCGGTGTGCAACCTGAACCAGCTTTTCAGCCGTGGCTTTGTCGATACCGCCTTCGTGTTCAACAATCTCGATTTCGATTTCGGATTCGGGGTAATCGAAATCCATCCCGCCAAAACGCTGCTTGGTCGACTGTTTCAGGTCTTTCATCAGGGACTGGTAGCCCGGGTTGTAGGAGATCACGATCTGGAAATCGTCGTGGGCCTTGACCAGCTCGCCTTTTTTCTCCAGGGGCAGTTCACGACGGTGGTCAGTCAGGGGGTGGATCACAACGGTGGTGTCCTGGCGCGCTTCAACGACCTCGTCCAGGTAGCAGATAGCGCCGATGCGTGCGGCAACCGTTAACGGGCCGTCCTGCCACCTGGTGCCATTGATGTCGAGCAGGAAACGACCAACCAGGTCAGAGGCGGTCATGTCTTCGTTGCAGGCAACGGTGATCAGTGGCTTTTTGAGCTTCCACGCCATGTATTCAACAAAGCGGGATTTGCCGCAACCCGTGGGGCCTTTGAGCATGACAGGCATGCGTGCTTCGTATGCGGCCTCGTACATCTCGACTTCACTGCCGACGGGCCGGTAGTAAGGTTCCTGTGCAATTGTGTATTGGTCTTTGCTGATTTCGTTGCTCATAGATACAAGCCTCCAGATTTAGCTGCGGACTATCGAGGTGTAACCGCGTGAAAATTTAATCTTTAAAGTTCTGCGTTTGTTAATGCTCTTCAAAAAAAGCACTGACAGACGCAAACTCGCTAAAAAAAAGCCCCCGCCCCACGAATGGAGCAGGGGCTTTGATCACGATCTAAAGAACCGCCAGGTTGGCTAGACGGCCTGACCGCGGTAGATCACCAGCGCGGTGCCCTGGGACTGGGCGTAGTTGTCGTAGCCGACCAGGCGGACATGGTTGCCCGGGTTGGCGGCATGACAGGCGTCAGCTTCTTTCAGGACTGTGTCCACGTCGGTTTCACCGAACATTGGCAGCTTCCACATATACCAGTAGGAGCTGGTCGCATTTTCGGGCTCGGTATGCTCGATAGCCGGGTTCCAGCCCTTGGATACGATGTACTCAACCTGGGCCCGGATTTTCGCGTCGTCCAGCGCAGGCAGGTAGGAAAGGGTTTCAAATTTGCGGCTGGCCGGATCGGACAGGCGCGAGTTGTAGTCTTGTACTTCGCTCATTGTTTGTACTCCTTATTGCTTCGCGTTGATAGAGAGCAGCGCGTACACAATAAATCAAAAAGTTGTTCATCAAGTGGCGAGGGCCGAGGGAGGAGTGGCGGGGTTTGCCTCGCCACTGATCCCTCGCAACCTGCCGCTGTTACTTGTGAGATACGTCCAGCTTGTCGACAGTGTCGAACTCGAACTTGATCTCTTTCCAGGTGTCCATGGCGGCGGCCAGCTCCGGGCTGCTCTTCGCAGCTTCGCGCAGGACGTCACCACCACGTTTCTCAAGACCTTCCAGGCCGTTACGGTTGCGATCTTCAACACAGGCCTCAACTGCAACACGGTTGGCAGCAGCGCCTGCAGCGTTGCCCCAGGGGTGACCCAGGGTGCCGCCGCCGAACTGCAGGCAGGAATCGTCACCGAAGATGGTGACCAGTGCAGGCATGTGCCATACGTGAATACCGCCGGAAGCAACCGGGAATACGCCTGGCATCGAGCCCCAGTCCTGGTCGAAGAAGATGCCGCGCGAACGGTCTTCCTTGACATAGCTGTCGCGCATGAGGTCGATCCAGCCCAGGGTGGCTTCGCGGTCGCCTTCCAGCTTGCCGACAACGGTACCCGAGTGCAGGTGGTCACCGCCGGAAAGTCGCAGCAGCTTGGTCAGCACGCGGAAGTGGATACCGTGGTGCGGGTTGCGGTCGATCACGGCGTGCATCGCGCGGTGGATGTGCAGCAGCAGGCCGTTGTCGCGGCACCACTGTGCCAGACCGGTGTTCGCACACCAGCCGCCGGTGATGTAGTCGTGCATGATGATGCGGGCGCCGAGTTCCTTGGCGTGCTCGGCACGTTTGAACATTTCGTCCGGTGTCGGGGCGGTAACGTTCAGGTAGTGACCCTTGCGCTCGCCGGTTTCAGCTTCCGCCTTGTGAACCGCTTCCATGACGAAGTCGAAGCGTTGGCGCCAGCGCATGAATGGCTGGGAGTTGACGTTTTCGTCGTCCTTGGTCAGGTCCAGGCCGCCGCGCAGACATTCGTAAACGGCGCGGCCGTAGTTCTTCGCGGACAGGCCCAGCTTCGGCTTGATGGTGCAGCCCAGCAGCGGACGACCGTACTTGTTGAAGATGTCACGCTCGACCTGGATACCGTGTGGCGGTCCATTACAGGTCATGACGTAGGCGATCGGGAAGCGAACGTCTTCCAGGCGCAGGGCACGTACGGCCTTGAAGCCGAACACGTTACCCACAAGCGAGGTGAATACGTTTACGACAGAACCTTCTTCGAACAGGTCGATCGGGTAGGCAACGAAGGCATAGTAGCAGGTGTCGTCACCCGGTACGTCTTCGATCGCGTAGGCCCGGCCCTTGTAGTAGTCCAGGTCGGTCAGCAGGTCGGTCCACACCGTTGTCCAGGTGCCGGTCGAAGATTCGGCGGCAACAGCAGCTGCGGCTTCTTCGCGGGGTACACCCGGCTGCGGAGTAATCTTGAAGCAAGCCAGAATATCCGTGTCCTTTGGTGTGTAATCCGGCATCCAGTAGGTTTCGCGGTAGTCTTTTACGCCCGCGTCGTAGGTTTTAGCCATGTATTGCCTCCTCTGTTGAGCAAAATTGAATTCGGTTGTTGTATCCGGGCCGGGCGGGGCGCGGCAGTATTGCGCCGAATACCCGCATTTCTTTAAGGTTAATCGGCCCGGTATCGATCAATATCTATGTCAGGTATCGAGCGATATCTATGTACGTGGCGGAGGAGTATAGGGAGGCTCATCCATAATTACAACTAATATGTTTTGATTGTAATGATAAGTAAAAACTTATGATATAATGCCTCCATGCACCTTACATTGCGCCAGATAGAAGTATTCAACGCGGTCGCCCGCCATCAGAATTACACGCGCGCCGCAGAGGGGCTGCACCTGAGCCAGCCGGCGGTCTCGATGCAGATTCGCCAGCTCGAGGACAGCATCGGCCTGCCGCTGTTCGAGCAGATCGGAAAGCAGATACACCTGACTGATGCCGGCGAGCAGATGTACCGCTATGGTCGCAGCGTTATCGGTCTGCTGGATGAGGCCGAGGGGGTGTTCGAGTCGATCAAGGGCGTGGAGCGCGGCAACCTGACTATATCGGTTGCGACAACGGCCAGCCACTTTGCGACCCGCCTGCTGGCGGCGTTCATCAAGCAGCACGCCGGCATTACCATCAGCCTGGATGTGACCAACCGCGAGGCTCTGCGCCGCCAGCTGGAGAACAACGAACCGGACCTGGTGGTTATGGGGCAGCCGCCCAGCGGCGTCGATGTCGAGTCATCGGCGTTTACCGAGAATCCGCTGGTGATGATAGCTCCGGTCGATCACCC
>Ga0180438_10007109_pt1 | contig 14780 bp, 13 predicted proteins | sample SS_ome_12_FD_132455 | JGI IMG/M metagenome (GOLD analysis project Ga0180438, IMG submission 132455) | Hypersaline lake sediment archaeal communities from the Salton Sea, California, USA - SS_3_D_2 metaG | ecosystem: Environmental > Aquatic > Non-marine Saline and Alkaline > Hypersaline >...
GTGCCCAAACTGTGCCCAAAATTTGTCAGAAATATCGAAAAATATTAAAAATATCTAGAAATATCAAAAACCTAACGAACTGAAATTTCAGCGTTTTCCAGAGATCTCCCCTTATGGTTACTAATTTCCCTTCTTTCTGTGCTTCTTACACACGGTAGAAGTCACAGGTTCGAATCCTGTATCGCCCACCATGTAAAGTATTTTCTCCGAGCTTGGTTAAGACTTTCCCAATTTTTCTCTTTTTAATATTTCTTTCTCATTCAGAAAGGAATCTATAATATCAGAGCATGAAATCTTAAAAGGTTGGCTAAATTGGTGACGGTTTACTCTTTCCTTAATTTTTTTAAAGATGGGAAATCCGGCCTTTGATCTCAACGGCAAGGAGGTATTAAATGACCTATTCGCCGAAATGTTCTGGTTTAACTTCGTAGTAATAGACATACTGGTTTTCTTTTACATATAGCGTAAAACTGTGGGGATCGATATGTGATGCAGTGGTAAAACTGATACTGATATACCACCTTCCCCTCTCGGGGACATTGGTGAAACTTTTTTGGGAATGAGCATCGACAGAGCCGATTTTTTCTAAATGACGCCCCCGCTCTCTTTCTAAATTGACAGAAATCTCTCGCTCTGTCGAGTTTTTGATCGTGAGGATTTTAACCACTTTTTTCGGTGCAGTGCTTTGTGTCTGCTGGAGATCGAAGTGGTTGCCGCCGATATTAATGCTGGTGGCACGCCAGATGCTGTCTTCGCCCAGCGTGATCCTCAGACTTAAACTATCCTGGAGTTGCGGATATTTCACATTCTGGGTTGAACCAGAGAGGTCATATGGCCTGCCGCCGTGATCCTTAACGTCCCATTTTGCGCTTCCCTTATAGTTCCAGGTCACTCCGGTCCAATCCCAGAGCTTGAACTCGGCCTCCACCTCGATCATCGATCCTTTGAGTATGACACTGGAGCCGCAGCGGGGATCGTTTTCCCAGAGTTGTCCTATGACTTTATACGTGCCCTCCACCTCATCCATTATGGTCGCAGTAGGAGGCGTTGGGGGAGTGGGCGGAGTTTGAGGTGTTGGCGGATCTGGAGGTGTAGGGGGAGTGGGCGGAGTTTGAGGTGTTGGCGGCGTCGGCGGGTCAGACGGTGTTGCCGCCAGGGTATCGAAAAAGTTCGGGGCATTGTTTACATTTACAGAGGTCCTTCTTGCCATGTCGTCATCATGCCAGCCTTGTTGAGCGACCTGGAATTCTTGCCACGCTTTCTGCTTGAGGTCTTCGATATAAGCGCTTGTCCAACCCTGTTTCTGTCCTCCTTGATCAATTTGTGAAAAAATCGTGTCTTTGATTTTTTCCTCCAACATCAGTGCGATCGTGTGATTTTCCGTGCCACGCCGGGCATACTGAGTAAGATTTCCGAGTGCATATCCCAGCAGCCGGGCACTGATTGCTCTCTCTCCAAATTGAAACTGATAATCGACATGCCACAAAGATTGCTGAGCATTGGGGAGATAGACTTCCTTGATGTAGTTTATAAACTTATTAAAGATTTCTTCGTCATTCAAATCATCCGCCGTGATCAGAATGCTTGAAAATACTATTATCAGGCTTAACACGATGAGTTTCTTTACCATAAATTTTCTCCGTCTCAGTCTATGAATCTGGCTATTTTCCAAATACCATCATCCTGGATCATAATGCAGGGATCTTCCTCCCAATCTCCATCCGGGTCACGTAATGCGAATATGATCTTTACCATGGGGGGATCGGTATCTGTCATTCCAGCCAATCCTGCTTTCCATTCCAGATTCTCGAAGTATTGGTTGAACTGGTCATAACTTTCCTTTGAATCCGCAGCTTCTGACAGCCATTTGCTAATTTGCTCAAAGCATCTCCCGGCTGTAAGCTTCAATGCATCCTGGTATTGCTTTGCCTTCATCATTTGAAGGAAGCTTTGAGCCACACTAAAGATCGCTTGATTGTCAGGATGATTGTCAAAACGACTCGAATTGTAATCCCATTCCTGCCAGCTGCCCACCATTTCGTCTAGAGTGGGAAAGATAGACGTAACATAGGCCGACCCGCCCAACATGGCATCGACCTCTTTCTTGGATTCTCCCCGTATTCCGGCTTCGACAACCGGCCAGAGATCCCTTTCCGGTGATACGGTTTTCAAAAGCCCTTTGACCTCTGCGATCAGGTCGTTCATCCGGCGTTTATCCATATCGTAAGTTCCGATTCTCGATGCCTGACGATTCAGGATATAGCCCATAAACATCGCCCGATGGCGGGGTGTTACTTCTTTGCCGTCAGCTCTCATATTCCCGATGAAACTGTCCATCAGGTTTCTCTGGAATTGCTCTAGATAAGATTCGGATTTCTGTCCGGTATTGGCTATGGTCAAAGAAACCAGGATCATCAGCAATAAAAGAAAATAACCAAATTTTTTCATAAGTTTCACCTCTCTCATATTTAGAAGCATCATAGGGAAAACTTTGACGAGTAGTCAAACAAAAATATGAAGGGAATTTTTCTTTCGAGCCGGGGAAATATACCCCGGGGAGCGACCGAATCGTGATCTTTATCCAAGTGGAAAGAGCGATGGACTGGAATGATGCTCATTTTAGCCGTTTTTTCTCAATAACAGAGCCGATCAAATCCGGAAAGACTCTCAAGGATAAGAAATTCATTCAAGGAGCGGGATTCAACCTAAACGATCATTTCCTTATCACCGAACGGATGATGCCCTCACACTCCTCTTCATCGAATCTATTTGTCACCGAGAGGTACTTGATCTCCCACACATTGTCATTGTGATTGAAGTGGTGAATCACGCCCTGGAGTTCCATGTTTCCCCAGGTGTACCCATGTGAGAACTGACTCCCTGGAACACCCAACAAGCTATGGCTGTCTTCGATGACGACCATATCGGGATGCTCTTCCCGTTCCTGCGTGACGGCCCGGGCCTGGTACTCATGGGGTTGAAGATTATCCTTGTTGGGCATTACAGATACGAAAACAGCCTTTTCCACCCCGCCGCCCTCAGCCGGGCGCCAGGTTAAGTAGAGGCGATAGGCGGGATTCTGGCTCGCTTTAAACCCGGGGGGAACCTGAAGGGACAGGAACATCCCGTCCGAGTGAACGGTCCACTCTCTGGAGGCCTCAACCTCGGCAACCGCTTTTCTCATGGCTTCGATGGCGTCTTTTATGGCTTTTTCCTGTGCCCTCAACATTTCTGGGGATAGCCCGGATGGGGCTTTATGAAGCTGGCTTCTGGCATGATGCTGAATCATGCCTTCCTTGGCCCGCCATAGATGGGTCAGCAGGCCGAAGGGTGAAGCGGCAGGGTCGATGGATTGGGTAGTTCTGTTTGTTGTTGGGTTTGTCTGGTTGGGTGGACCTGAATATACACCATACCGGGCGATGGCTTCGGTCAGCCAACGGCGGCCCTGGTTGAGATGCTGAAGTCTACTCTGGCTGCCGCCCGCTTGAATGGCGCGGTCCAGTTTGACCAGTGCAACCTGGGCTTGCATGTCGGGGGGCAGGTTGAGATATCGATATTTCAGTTCCTGATCGCCCCCGGCTTGAGCAAGAGTGACGGCAGCCGGGAAAAGCAGCAGGATCAGCAGCACCGAGGCCCTTGTTCTTTCTAAAACTCCTTCAGTTACAGCAGTTTTTCTATTGCGGATCTCGAATGTCATTCTTCCCTCTCCTTTGCTCTATACTTTTTTCCAGGAATCAGACACACCCTCATTCTATGATAGCAAAATGAGCGTGTGCAGTTTTAAAACCGACGGATACCACCTGGTTGGGATTTTGTCCTGGACGGATGTCCTTGGCGATATTGATATTGCGCATCTTCTTTCTCAAATCGGTAGCCCTCCATCGACACGGATTGAATTCAACACCCTAGGAAATTCGTTTTCGGATCAGGGCGATTGTCACTAATTTCATCAGATCTCCATCCTGTGAGTGGAAACATCACACATAATATTCATAAAAAAAAACCAGTCAAGAACAAAAGGCTGGAATTGTCATCTAAAAATTCAAAGTGCAGCTATCCTTCATTTTTTCCGCTTTTCGTCTTTTTGTGCCACCTAAACACGCTAGACACCACAGGTTCGAATCCTGTATCGCCCACCATTTGTTTTCAATTTCTTGCACGACTCCTTGTCCTGACAAAACCGCTTGACAAGCGGTTCCTTCAGCTCCTCTCCGCTTTCTTTCGCAATTTCATATCCATTCCTGATTGAATAATGCTTTGGACACGGAGCATTTCGGAAAGCTGGGCAGACCGCTCCCAGTATGTTGCGCGTGATATATGAGTGACAAAAAATCCGTTCAGCATTGGAATTATGTCATCAGAAGTGCGACATAAAAACAGGCGGAATTAGGGGGGAAATCAGGGTTGGAAAAATGCAGTGCAATATTCGAGCTAACATCCGAGCCACTAAATAAATGTGCAATTTTTTAATATATTAGCATATTCTATAAAAAGAGGAGAAAACGCGAACGCTAAAATGGGTGACAAGTTACTAAAATTGAGGATATTTTATAGGCGGAGCGATAGGAATCATGGCAGGAGATTTTTCGCAGGCGCAAATTCCGGCCATTACTGCGCTAGCGCTTGTTTTTGCAGGCGCCGGTGCCAGCATAAAGAAAACCTAAAGGAGTGATGATTAACAATGAAAAAATCCGGCCTCTCAATCATTGAGATTCCAAGAATCTGGATACTAACGTCCGTTTTTGTGGCTTTGCTGGTTACGATTACCAGCTTGCTGGGCATACTGCTTAAAGAGACTTATTCCCGGGAAACGATGGCCTGGGCAATTCAAGCCATAGGCCAGGATTATGCAAACCTGGCGGTTGTGGCGTTATTGCTTATAAGCCTCTATTTCGTGATCAGGCATTCCGTCCGGGCATACCTTGTCTGGCTGGGTGCATTCGTATATCTGATCTATGCCTTTGTCATTTACGCTTTTGCGGTCCATTTCCAGTTTTTGTTTTTGGCTTACGTCGTTACGTTGGGTCTTTCGGCTTATACCCTGATCGGCGGCCTGACGGCAGTGGATAAGGACGAAGTAGCGGGGAAAATGATGCCTAGCAAAAAATCGAAATGGCTAAGCGCCTTCCTTACAGTCGTCGGAATTCTGTTTATTTTTTTATGGCTGTCGGAAATTATCCCTCATTTGTTCTCGGGGACCATCCCTAAAACCTTGACGGACACAGGCCTCTGGACAAACCCAGTCCATGTCCTTGACCTTGCCGTATTGCTACCTGGGATGATCATCGTTTCGGTCATGCTGAGACGGAAAAAGGCAGTCGGATATCTCCTGGCCGTTCCTCTAGCCATCTTCACAATAACAATGGGTCTCGGTATCGTGGTCATGTTCGCTCTCTCCGCCCTCAAAGGCATGCCCTACTCGCTGCCCGCTGGCTTGCTGATCGTCATCATAATGGCATCCGGCAGCTATTTGACGATTCAATTCCTGAAAGAAATTAAAGAATGAATGTTGTCGGTTCCATTCGGAAACATTTTTATAAAAACGCAAGACATTATTCACAATATGCAAAAAGAAGACATGTGGAATGATTTCGGAAATCAAAACCAACCACATCACAAGGAAAAAACCATGAAGTGCAAAAGTGTCATTGTGACCAGAAGAGGTTCCCCGAAAGTTCTCAAGATCATAGAGAATAATCTTTGTGCTCCGTCGCCAGGGAAGGCGCGGATTAAAATCCTTGCCGCTGGTGTGTGCTATGATGATATTGCAGCCCGGATTGGCAACCGGCCTTTTTTGCCTAAAATACCATTCGTGCCAGGCTACACCATCGTCGGGGCCGTAGATGCGATTGGCGAAGGTGTCGCCAACGTTGCGGTGGGTGACCGTGTTGCTGCTTTGACCAAGCTGCGCGATGATGCCGAGTATATCTTCTGGGACGCAGAAAGCCTCGTTCACGTTCCTACGAGCCTGGACCCGGCAAAAACTGTAATCCTTGTCTTGAATTATCTGGTAGCCTCCCAGGTGCTGCATTGGATCGCAAGGGTAAAACCTGGCGATAAAGCGCTCCTGGTTGGTGCGAGCGCCGGTGTAGGAACAGCTTTCCTGCAACTTAGCAAACTGGCAGGTTTCAGAATGTATGGATTGGCCTCTCTCCGCAAGCACAACATCCTGACTGAACATGGCGCGATTCCCATTGACTATCACACCCAGGATGTCGTCCAAACGCTCCGGCAGAGCGAACCCGGCGGCCTGGATTTTGTCTTCAATGGGAGGGGCGAAGAGTACGTTGAGCGCGGACTGACAGTGCTGCGGCGTGGTGGCACATTGGTGCATTACGGCGGACCGGAGAGCTTTTCACGCTTTTTGCTTCTCATGGCCAAGTTCGTTCTGTACAACGTGCTGCCGAATGGAAAGTCAATCAAGGGATATGGAACTCATCGAGGAGATGTAAACGTATTCAAGGCAGACTGAGCAAAACTCTTCAAGCTGCTGGAAGAAGGCAAAATAAAACCCATCATAGCCAAAAGGTTCCCTATCCTGGAAGCGGCCAAGGCTAATGAACTGCTGGAAGGTGGAACGGTGACGGGCAGTATCGTCTTAATGGCGCCAGAATTGTTGTAAGATCATTAATGCTGTCATCCGAAAAAATGATGAAGAGGAGAATGAATATGAAAGGCAAGAATGCAATAACCACTTTCAGCGCGGCAAGAATTGTGGCCTCGGTATTTGGCATGCTGGCTGGACTGGGAGGCATAACCCACGGTATTGGTGAAGTCCTGCAGGGCAATGTAGCTCCAAGCGGAATCTGGATATATTCTTGGACTCAAGGGCCAATCGCTACTAACATGGGAGGAGAGCCAGGCGATAATCCCTGGATAATCTAATTTTTACGGGGCAGTCTTCGCGAGAATCTTTATCATTTCATTCATGGAGTTTCCGCAGCACGCCTCATTCATGCCTGAGCGCTTCGACCGGATTCGACAGGGCCGCTCCAAAGGCCTGCCAACCGACGATAAACAGGGCCATACCCAATACACCAAATCCTGCCCAGAGGAATGGGCCGGCTTTGAGAGTGGTTCGATAGGCAAAATGATTCAGCCAGCCCGACATGGCCAGTGCCGCAAGCGGCAAAGCAATGGCATTGGCAATGAGCACCCACAGAATGTATTGCCTGGACACAAGCCCGATAATACCCTGCGTGGAAGCGCCCAGCACCTTTCGTATACCGATTTCCTTGGTGCGCTGCCGGGCGCTGTATGAGATGAGTCCCAGCAATCCCAAACAGGCGATAAAAATGGCCATTGATGCGAACGATATAAAAATCCGATGCAACACATCTTCGGAGCGATATAAATCGTTGTACGTCTGATCCAAAAAGACATAATCAAAAGGAAAATTGGGCGACAGTTCATCCCAGACTTGCTGAATGGCATGAAGTGTTTGAGGAATGTTCTGCCCGCTGATTCGAATATTGATCGTTCCATTCCAATTGGCATACCAGAGGGCAGAGGGTTCAATTGTCTGATGAAAAGATTTGTAGTGAAAATCTTTCATCACACCGACGATAACCGGATTTCCCCAACCCAGATAATCTTTCACTTCTTGACCGATGGGCTCTTTCAGATTAAAGGTTTTTACAAAAGTCTCGTTCACAATCAAGGCATGATATTCATCGCTGGCAATTCCCCAAGAAAAATCCCTCCCTTCTATGAGTTCGATGCCCATGGTGGAAATGAAATCTGGATCTACAGTGGTGGATCTGAAATGCGCTTTAATGCCGTTGATTTCCAGGGTTTGACTGATATTCAATTCCTGTCCCAATGCCGTATTGCTGCGCGTCATTGCCATAATATTGGGATTCTGCAGCAGCCTGTTTTTAAATACATCATATTTCTCATTAATTTGCTTGCTTTGTTCGCAGTGGATGATGTTGTGCTGGTCAAAACCCAGTGGTTTTGTTCTCAGGAAATAAATTTGGTTCGAAATGACCAATGTGCAAAAAATCAATGCCGTGGAAATGGAAAACTGCAGGACCACCATAACAAATCGTGATGTGTTTCTCTTCCTTCCCCGGTTCAATTCCCCTTTTAGGACCGTGGATGCCTTGAATGATGCCAAAACTATGGCCGGATATATGCCAGCGACCAGGCTGATTGCAAATATTGCGATGATAACAGGAAGAATTAAGGCAGGTTGCTGAATCCAATTGAATGCAATTTTTTGCTGAACTATGGAATAGAATACCGGCTTTGCCAACTCTAAAATGATGAAAGAAAGCAGTGTGACAAGAAGGCTAAGCAAAAGCGATTCACAAAGGAACTGATGAATGAGTTCACGACGGGTGGATCCCACCACTTTACGGATGCCTACCTCCTGAGCGCGGGATGAAGACCTGGCAAGGGAAAGATTGACAAAGTTGATGAGGGCAATTATCAGAACAAAAACACCGATCATTTGAATCAGGTAAATAAACTGCCGCCGGTTGTTGTTGTAAAACGGTGTTTCCACCAGAGGGACCAATCCGATCGATGGCGGTTCCTCTTCCGGCCATTCAGCCAAGCACGCTTGTCTCCACAAGGCCTCCAATTTCTCTTCAAAATAAACGCGGTTTTCGGGATTCAACTCCACAAAGGTTTTATAACCCCAATTACCCCAATCTTCATCAATGGGACGGCCATTGGGCTTAAATGTATACAAGGTGGCCAACGAAACAAGACCATTAAACCGGATGCTGGAATTATCAGGCACATCCTCAATCACAGCCGTGACGGTCATATCCATTTCCGGCACATTGATCCAGTCGCCAATATAATGGATACTCTGGCCAACGGCATTTGCTTCGCCAAAGAGTTTCCGGGCCATGCTCTCCGTCAACACCATGCTGTAAGGTTGTTCGAGTGCCCTAGCAGAATTTCCATGAAGGATAGGAAAACTGAAAAGATCAAAGAAATTATAATCCACGAACAGAAAATCTTTGGCCTTATTTTTTCGGGATCTCCCATCCTCACTGGTGATCAAAACGGGAGACATCCCGCCGCCATAGGATTGATCAATGCGCGTGATGGTTTTCACTTCCGGCAGATGAGCTTGGATAAGCGGCGCCAGTGGAGCGACTGTAGAAAGTTTTTCTCCAATTTGAATCTCATAAATCCATTTTTGCTTTTCATGAAACTTGTTAAAGCTCAATTCATGCCTTGTATAAATGGAGATGAAGAGAAACACAACCATACCCACTGCCAAACCGATGATGTTGATGAATGAATAAAATTTGCTTTTCTGCAGGTTTCGAAATGCGATTTTCAAGTAGTTGTTCAACATGGTTCCCTTCCAATATATTTGGGATTTTAAAAAACCAGGCACAGATTGCAGAGCCTGCCTCCAGTACCACCATTTCGCGGCAACCGAACCTTGTTCCTTAAATATTTCCTGATAAAACTCCTCAAAATCACCCAGAACAGCCGTCCGGTTGCATGTGCGGCTGGCGATGGATAAAAACCACTGCGCGAGTTTTGGGGGATGCCGCATTTCGACCCCTATCTTTTGGCTGGAGCCCTGAATCCCAGATCGGGCAAATCATGCCATAATGTCTCGTTTACCGATTTCAAACGAACCAGGGCTTCATACCCGGTTCGCGTGATTTGAAAATAGCGCTTGCTTCTCCCGCCTCGCTCAGGTGTAGGATCGGCCTGATTGGCTGTCAAATGCCCCTGCAAGCTGAGACGGTCCAGCGCATCATAAATAGCGCCCATAGACCAGTTGGATTGGGTGGCTTCCATGATGTGTTTGCGAATGGTGACGCCGTAGGCATCAGGCTGAAGCCTCCAGACTGCCAGCAGAGCCAATTCCTCAGGTCTTGTCAATACTTTCTTTTGTTTCCTCATTATTATTTCTAACTTCCGAATAAAGAGAATAATAATATTTATTCGGATTTCCGATTAAACTTCATTATAATAGACGCAATGTGTTGAAAAAGGTTTACAGATATTTTGATTCAACGGACATTTTGTATTTTCAGGCAGACAACATCCCCTTTGAAGTGTTGTCAATCATAAAAAATCAAAAGATAATGGGCTTATTGTTCATGTTACAAGTCCAGAGAGCACACAATATATGTTCATAAAGGAGATTCATCATGTTTAAGAACAAACGTGTGACTATCTTGTACATCGTTTTTGCCTGTTTCGCAGTCTTCCAAACCTGTTCAGAATCCGCAGCAAGCAGTAGCTATGATGATTTGGTTATACTGTTCAACGAATTCCGGGCTTATCAGGAGCCGCCGATCAGTGAGGGCATACCTGATTACAGTCCGGCTGCCATGGAAGAAAAATACCGCGGATTACAGGAATTCCAAAAACGGCTGGCTGCGTTCAACATTGACGACTGGCCTGTCTGGCAAAAGGTGGATAATCATCTGGTCCGCGCGGAAATGAATGCCGTTTACTTCCATCACCGCGTCCTGAGGCCCTGGGAACGCAATCCCTGCTTCTATTCGATGTCGCAGGGAGATACCGGTCCATCCGTGAACCTGAGGCGTTACGTATCTCCACTTTTTGATAAGAAACTGCCGCTCACCGCAGAGGACCGCTTACAGTTCCAGACAATATTGCAAGGGATTCCGGGCCTGTATAAGCAAGCTCAAAACAACCTGACAGATGCAGCTGGCGATTTTGCCGACCTTGCCCTAAGGTTTAACCGGAGGGACACCACAGTTTTTGACCGGATTGTACAGCGCCTAAAAGAACATCACCCTGATCTGGCTGCCGATGCCAAACGCGCCGGGGAAGCAGCAGAGGGCTATTTCAAGTGGCTGGAGCAGAACAAACACACAATGACAGCCTCAGCCGGGGTCGGCAAGGATAATTACAGTTGGTGGATGAGAAATGTGCAGTTGATGCCCTGGGGCTGGGAAGAGAGCAACGCAATAATTCAGAGAGAATACGATCGTGTCATTACATTCCTTAAGCTCGAAGAGCATCGAAACCGCAAACTCCCTCCGCTCAAAGTGGCCATGTCCCAGAAGGAATGGGATGACAGTTTGCGCCAGGCTCTCCATTACGTCGTCGATTTCCTCCGCGAGGAAGAGATCATGACCGTCCCCGATTGGGTGAACCCGGAAGATTATTACGGCCGCCATGAGGAGGTCATCGATAAGGAGGGCTATGACAAACCCAGTGAGCGATTCCTGCCAGAGAACACCAATGTCGACACGAAATACCGCCAGCGCGAAATTCTGCCAGGTGAAACCCATGAATACATCGGTCATATGCTTGACGATCAACGGCAACAGCGACAGACCAAAAGCCCGATCCGTCACGCAGGTCGGCGCTACAACATGGGATCATTGCGTTCAGAAGGCTGGGCCGTTGCGCTCGAAGAACTGCTGATGCAGGTCGGCGTACTTGATGAACGCCCGCGTCGAGGCAGGATCATGGAGTACCTGATGAATGCCTCTCACATGAGCCTGGCGATACCGGACATGAAAATGCATGCCAATGAGATCAACCTGGCAGAAGCGCGGCGTCTCTGTGCCGAGATCATGCCCCGCGGCTGGACAAGAGAGGACGAGCAGGTCGTCTGGTTTGAAATGAAATCCAACATAGGCAATCCGGGCGGTTTTCACAGCAATGTTGTCACAGGCAAAGCCTACTTCATGAAGATTTTCCGAGAATGTGCTCAGGATCTGGATCAGGAATTTGTGCTCAAGGACTTTATAGATGAGTTTCTTTCCTCGGGAATAATCCCTATGCCGTTGATACGATGGGAAATGACCGGCAACAGTGATGACATCACGCTGGTGACAGAAGAACTATAGAAAAAGTCTTAATAACAATGCTTTGCGTAGTCCGAATCTAAAGCTAAAAAGAAGAAGGAGGGTCTAATGGAATTGGGCGCATTCTCCATAAGCTTAGCTGTCAAGAATCTGGAAGTTTCGAAATCTTTTTACGAGAAATTAGGATTCCATGTTTTTGCTGGGGATGCCGCACAAAATTGGCTGATAATGAAAAACGGAGATACTGTTATTGGATTATTTCAGGGAATGTTCGAAAAAAATATGCTGACCTTCAACCCTGGGTGGGACCAAAACGGGAACGAGCTCGATTCTTTCACGGACGTGCATGATTTGCAGCAAGAGCTTAAAGAGCGGGGTTTGAAATTTGAAAGTGAAGCCGATGAGAGAACTACTGGACCGGCGAGCTTCATCATCATCGATCCTGACGGAAATCCAATTCTGATCGATCAGCACATCTGACAGCACATTCAGTACTCAGGTTTTGCTAATGCGATCCACGGTGATGACGACATTCCCCTTTTTGTGCCCCCTTTCAACATACCGGTGAGCCTCAGCCATCTTCTCCAGCGGATAGCGTCTGTCTATGACCGATTTCAGCTTTCCCTCCTCAATGAGCTCCTTGAGAAAGTTTAAATCCTTAGCCCTTTCGCTTGTTGGCCTCAAACCGGTGAACGCAATCATCGCCTTTTTGCTGCCGATCTTTGAAGTCCACATCATTTGAGGAATTATTGCCCAAGTAAGGACAGCTTCAAGAAAGATTCCCCGCTTTTTCAGCGACCTTTTGCAGCGCGAAAATGAAATCTTTCCTACCGTGTCAAAAATTATATCGTAAGTTTGACCAGCTTTGGTGAAATCATCTTTCGTGTAATCAAACACCTTATCCGCCCCCAGAGATTTGACCAATTCAACATTCGCCGTACTACAAACTCCGGTCACATCCGCCCCAAAGTACTTGGCCAGTTGGACAGCAGCAGTTCCATTGCTCCCAGAAGCGCCGTAGATAAGAACTTTTTGTCCGCTCTGAATATTTCCCTTATCCCTCAGAAAAGGCAGTGCTGTTAATGCCCCATCACAGCCTACAGCTTTCTCATAAGTCATGGTGGCAGGTTTTTTTGCCAGCGTCTCCTGCTCAGATAGACATACATACTCGGCATAGGGGCCGGAGCCGGAGCTGGTTGTACCAAAAACCTGGTCACCCACCTCAAATAATTTGACATCTTTGCCTGTCGCTTCAATTTCCCCGGCAAATTCAGTTCCCTGTATGAGGTGTTTTGGTCGAGTGAGTCCGGTGAAAAGTCTGCTGATAAACGGAGATCCCTTTCTAAAGGTGCAGTCCACGGCTGTAACAGTTGTCACATGTACTTTTATCAGTACCTCTTTGTTTTTGGGAGTAGGTTTTTCTACCTCCTTTAGCTGAAGAATATCCGGTGGTCCGTATTTCGAACAGATAATGGCTTTCATGAGCTCTCCGGAGTGGTCTTCTTTATTGGGCATGTCGGCTCCTAGTCCTGATAATTATAACGAGCTGATTTTTGCCTTTAGTCTCACAGTTAACAATCTACCGGACGCAATATCACAAGATTAAAAAATCCTTGAAGGGACTAAAACCGCGCTCAGTTATTGGACGTTCTGCGGACAGATAAATTAGCCGGAAGGCATGGATTTGAATTCTGCAATCACGCTAATTCAGCCTATATGTAAACCTTCGACTATCAAAGATTTGACGCGGGAGCCTATGTCGATGTCGCATCGGCATGAAGCGGAGCAACTGGGACACTCTAGGCACACGTTCAATCCTTTCTTTTCAGGCAGTTCCGCTATGGTAGTTCGTGCTTGGATAAAATTTCCGTATCCTGCGGCATACATGTAGGCCCGCATCAGGTCGGGAACAGCGACATTATTCGGACATGTAGCCAAACACGCGCGGCAGTTCTGGCAGAATAAAGTGCCGCGTAAGGAGGCGGCGCGCTGGAGATCTCCCTGTTCCTCCTCGGTAAGAGACAAGTCGTTCATCACGCTCATGTTCCTGTGCAACTGTTCGAATGTCGTCATTCCCGGAATTGTGGTGCACACATTTTCATCGTTCAGCACCCACTTGAGGGCAGCCTGGTGGTTGATTTGAATATCCGGATCTTTCTGCAGCCGTGCACCGCCCTGAGTTTTCATAGCAATTATCCCAACGCCTTTGCCGGCCGCATAGGCAATCGCTTGTTTTACGGCCTCTTTTTCCTCCTGGACATAGTTGTAGGCAGCAAGAACGACATCATAGATACCGGCATCGGCTGTGGATCGTGTGACATTGGCCACATCCGTATGTGTCGAGGTGCCGATGAATCTTGCCTTTCCCTGCTTCTTGACTTTGGCCATGGCATTCATGAGAGGTTCGTATTCTACCATCTGGGGACTGCTGCAGCTGTGAAGATAAAGGATATCCACATAATCTGTACGCAGGCGCTCGAGGCTGGTTTCCAGCTGTTTGATTAAATTCTTCTCAGTGGCTCCGGGTCTTCCTTCGCTACCCTCAACAAGAAAAATATGTTTATCCCTATCCCGTTCAAAGGCCATTTTAGTGGCCACATAAACCTTATCTCTGCTGCCGTTCCTCTCCAGAACCTCCCCGATTACACGTTCGCTGTTTCCCCGCAGATAGCCATGGGCTGTATCCAGATGGTTGATTCCCATGTCCAGACACATTTGGATGAGATCAGGGCTGTCCGAGTTCATAACACCAAAACTGACGAGCGGAATCCGGAGTTGAGTCCGCCCCAATGTCCTGTAAACGATGTTCAGATCATGATCCTGACCTGCTACCATCTTTTTTCCAAAAGGTAGGGAGAAACCAGTTGCGACCATCCCAGCCACGGTTTTCCCGATAAATTCTCTTCTTTTCATTTTCTGTGTCATAATTCATCTCCTTTAGCGATCACACATATACAGCTGACGATTATTTCTTATTCTTAAGCAAGAGTCAAATTTGAGTGCACAAGA
>Ga0180438_10007111_pt1 | contig 14777 bp, 13 predicted proteins | sample SS_ome_12_FD_132455 | JGI IMG/M metagenome (GOLD analysis project Ga0180438, IMG submission 132455) | Hypersaline lake sediment archaeal communities from the Salton Sea, California, USA - SS_3_D_2 metaG | ecosystem: Environmental > Aquatic > Non-marine Saline and Alkaline > Hypersaline >...
TCCTCGTGGTATGGCCCTACATCACATCCCTGGTCGCCATAACCCTGGTCTGCTTCGGCTTCTCCTATGCCGTATTCATGCGGCAGGAGATAAGATCGATGTAACCAGCAGCTTCTACATGGGCTTCAAGGGCCCGCGGCCCGTTTCAACGTCGCCCCGTATTGGGAGATCCACTCCTCTATATCGAGATACTTCATGGCCTTGCCGTCGTAGCGTTTTCTTGCCCATGGGGGCCTCTCTCCCTCACTTGCCCTCGCTTCTTCAAGGATGGCATCCAACAGCCTGGCAACTTCATCAGCCGTGAATTGAAATTCTTGGACGAGGGCCATCGCCCCTGAGGCGTTTCGATATTCCGTGATATACTGCTTTATGGCACCCCTTTGAAGCTCCCTGATGGTCTCGGTCGGCTTTCCCAACCGCTGGGCCAACGTTGCGGCGGCCGCATAATTCCGGCGCTCCATCTGCTCGCTTAATGAAGCCTCCAGCTCATGCTCTTCCACTACTACCCCCGTTAGACTTTTGGCGTAATCCTACTGCCATCCTGCCAGGGCATGGGAGACCTCCCCTTCGCCCCCGGGAAGGCCTACCTTTCACTTCTCATACCTCGGGAAACCGCTCCTTAAAACGGTGGTACAGACGGCCTAGGTGTTCTCTGGGTCTCCTGTAGTACTCGTCTGGCTTAATATCAATCCAATCCGAGTGCGGTTCCCTTTTTCCTCTCCGCCGGTCGAGGGGAGGGATCACCTTGGTAGCCTCCTTGGCCGATCCATTCCACCGAAAGAGGCCAAAATACCGCTCGTGCACGTGATCGTCCAAGGGAAAAACATCCCATAGGGCCGGTTCGTAGTCGGAAAAACACCAGGCGAAAGCCCCGGGAAATCCATGGGCGATCATAAGTTCAAAGACAGTGCGGTAGTATTTCCCCGCATCGCCCTCCGATATCAGCTCGACATCCCCCAGTTTTTCTCGATCCTCCGGGGAGAGCGCTCCCTCTCCCGGTTCGGTAGGAACACCGAACTCCCCGAGAAACACCGCCTTCCCACCAAGCCACCCCGTTAAGAGGGCGAGAAAGAGCGGAACTTTTTCATCCAGTGGGCCGTCAGTCCACTCCGCATAGCACGGATATGCGCCCATGGAAAGGACATCACAGAATGCGCCGGCCTCCTTTGGCCCCAAAACTCTGTCCTCCTCGAGATCCTCCTGATGGAGCCCAAGGGTTACCGGTAGATTCTCATCCCGGCGTTTCAGCTCCGTTATCATCTCCTCCAGCCAGGCCCTTGCCATATCCTTTGACGAGGGACATAACACATTTGAGGGCTTATTCCCCAGATCCCACCCCCAGATGGCCGGATGGCCCTGAAGGGCATTGGCAACTTCCCTGATCAGGAGCCTCTGCGCTTTCCAGATATCCCTCTCGCTATAGAAATTGCGGATACTGGCCTTTTGAACGTTGCCCCGGGAGAAAATGGGAAACCGTTCGTCCCCTTTGCCACTTTTCAGCATCCACGGGGGGAGCCAATTGACCCCATTCATGTGACCCGTGAAAAACGTTGGCAATATCTGAAGCTTATAATGAATGGCCACCTCCGCCACCTGGACCAAGTGATCCAAAGATGGCACCGATACCTCCCCCATCCCCGGCTGGAAGTCTTCCCAGAGGAGAAATATGCGGACAACATCGAACCCGTAATCGGCCAGCAGGGAGAAATCCCTTTCCACTGTGGAGGCCTCGAATTCCCTCCACCATGCCATTGCCTTCTCCCTGGGCCAGTAGTTTATTCCTACGACAAATCGGTTCTCCAAGCCGCTTCCCCACAGGTCTCCCGCGGAGAGGAATTATCCCTCCGGTACCCGGCCGTAGTCATCCTCCAGCCTGACGATGTCGTCCTCCCCGAAGTAATCCCCCAGCTGAACCTCGATGAAGGTAAGACGAGCCTCCCCGATGTTTTCGATGCGGTGTGCAGTTTCGATAGGGATGTCCACCGACTCGCCCTCGCCGAGCAGCTTCTCTTCCCCATCGAGGGTAACCCGAGCCCTCCCTTCAAGGATAACCCAGTGCTCAAATCGCCTCAGATGTCTTTGGTAGCTCAGGCGTTGCCCGGGATGGACCCAAATCCGCTTGACCTTATGGGTTGGGAGGTCTTCGATGACTGCAAATCCTCCCCAGGGTCTGCTTTCCTCACTACGTGTCATTCGGGATTCCTTCAAATAGCGTTCCTCCAGAGCCTATCTATGCCGTTTCTTTCGGCTAAGCCTTTGGGCCGACAATGGATTTCCGGAAACCATGAAGCGCTTGAGCTCGGTTCCTGTGCAGAGAGAAAAAGAAAGGAGAACAAAACGAGCTGCGTAAAAGAATAATTATCCGTTTGTCCGTTGTCAAGAAGCATTCCCAATGAATGATTGCCCTAACCCGCTGGAATTTCTCGACTTTGGCAGCGTGTGCTGTTATCAACATATTGTGCCTACTACCTCGAAAACCCCAACGGGAGACGTATGTTGTGCAGCTCGATCGAGCCTTGATATATTTGAATAAAAAGACGTACGACCTTATTCTGTCGTCGATGAGGAAAGGGGTATAAGCATGTTGAGAATTGCGTATGGCCTGGGCTTAGCCCTTATGCTTGTCGGGTTGGTCTTCCCCCTTAACCTCGGGGAAGCTCAGGTGGTGACAACAATGGGGGAAGGAAGTGATGTCTTTTATTTCCGGTTGCTCCTGTCGAAGAGAAGGTGCCAACTGGCCATCTGGCTGACCGATGAGAAGGGGACCTTCGTGAATACCGTTTACGTGACCCCGTATGTGGCGAAGAAAGGCCTGGGAAATCGCAAGGGTGCCCTGGATGACAAGTGGGGAGGTCCCCGCTTGAGCGTCCTGCCCGTATGGGCCCATAGCAGGGGAGTCGACTACGGCGGGGGCAACTTCTACCCGCCCAAGGACAAACCCCTGCCTGATGCCCTCACCTCCGCCACGCCGAATGCCGGGGAATTCATCTGGAGGTGGAAGCCCGAAAAATCGCTCCCAGACGGGAAGTACTTCTTCTATGTTGAAGTCAACAAAAGCTTCGACAAGAACGACCACCACAACTATAGCTGGTACCGTGGCCAACCGTCCGTCGTATGGCAGGGGAGCCTCGTCATCGGGACCCAAGTATCACGAGGCGAAGCCCAGATTATCGGCCACGGACACCCCGCGGGAGTCGATGGCCGGACCGAACGCGACCTCTCGACTCTCACGACCGCTCTCAAGCTCATTGAGGGAATCGAAGTGGTCTATCGGCCGTAGAGGAGCAGGAAGACGAGCTCGGCTCGCGCCGACTCACAGGTGTTGGAACGAAGGTGGGAGCGAAGGGAAGCAGTTGCGGGAGTGATTCAATAGGCCTCTTCATGAATTCTTTTTGCATCCCCCAAGGTCACTTCCCGCAGGTTGTCCTTCAAGAGCCTAGTACCAGTCATGGCAGCTTCTGCCATGTTATCAATGACCGCCCTCGGCACCCCGAGCCCGGACAACCTCGTCGGCAGGCCACAGTCACGCAAGAGGTGCCTGATTTTTTCCAATCCCTTAAGGGGTGTCTCAAAATCTTTCCACGGAAACACAAAAAAGACTTGATCCCTTTTGATTTCTGGACCATGTTATTACCATTCGAGTTCTCAGCCAGTCGGCCCAGCTTATAACGGTAAGGAGAGAGGAAGATGGAACACGTAAAGGGGCCCGTATATGTCGAGTTGATTTCGCCGGGATGCAATGTGGCCATCATCGCCACGGGGAAGGGGACCCTGATTGTGGATACCCCGTTGGTTTCCCGCCAGGCCGCGGCGATAAACGACGCTCTCCTTGCAGCAGGCCATAGACCTGTGCGCTTCATCTCCTTCAGCCATCCCCATGGCGATCACGTTCTCGGCAGCAACCTTTTCGGTGAGGATGCGCTCGTTATAGGCACCCGCACCATGTGTGAAAACCTGGCCAAACACGACCCCGCCGTGGTGAAAGCATGGATCGAAACCTGGAGCTGGGAAAACCCGGATGACGTAAGGGAGATGCTGGAAGCCCGGGTTAAGCCGCCCGAGCTCGTATTCGAGGGCGAACTGACCCTCCGCCTGGGCGGTGTCGAGATATGGTTTTTCCCGCTGCCGGGCCACTTGGCGGAACACCTGGGGATCTTGGTTCCCGATGCGGGTGTGCTCATCACGGGCGACACCCTCTTTAGCGACCACCACCCGTATATGGGACAGGGCAACTTCGACGTTTGGTTCAAGAGCTTGGCCAAAATAAGGGATCTCAAAGCTGAACGAATCATTCCGGGTCACGGCCCGGTCTGCGGCTACGAGGCACTGGAGAAACAACAGCGCTATATGGAAAGAATGATGGAAATTCGGGCCAAGTGGGATCCCGCCGAGGGCGAAGACGCCATTCCCCCTGGCGCCGTCGAAGAGCTGCTCGCCTTCTATCCCCTGCACGGTCGGCCACGGGCGATGATGCGGGGACGGGTCGTGGAGAGCATCCGCGTTGCCGGGGACCCCCAGTTCTAATTGCACTCAAAGGAGGTCGGTCAAATGCAGGGCAAAAATCCGAAGGAGATCGAAATTAAGATAACGGACAATATTCTACGCGGGGTGTATGCAAACACCATGGCTGTAGCCCATACGACAGAGGAATTCATCCTCGACTTTATCAATATCTTTCCGCCGACCGGAATTGTTAATGCGAGGGTGGTGATAAGTCCGGGCCACATGAAGAGGATAATAAAGGCGCTCAACGACAATGTCCTGAAATATGAATCGAAGTTTGGCACAATAAGAGAGGCTCCTGAGCCACGGGATTTCCCTTCAGCATAAGGGATGAGCCAGCAAGCTTGCTTTTTAAAAGCAACGTCGATCGGGAAGATATCTCAACTCTAAGGTCGATGAGGTGAGGGTATGACGACAAGGAGACTGGGATTTATTGGCATCGGAAATATGGGCCTACCCATGGCGTCCCGTTTGATCGATCGGGGCTATCGATTAACCGTCTTCGATATCCGGGAAGACGCTGTCCAATCCCTCTTAGCACGTGGTGCACGGCTAGGGAAGTCGCCGGCGGAGGTCGCCTCCGAAGCGAAGACGGTTTTGGTTAGTCTGCCAACGCCCGATGTCGTTCGGGAAGTGGCCTTAGGCACGAATGGCATCGTGAAAGGGTCTATGGTGAGGACTTACGTCGACCTATCGACGACGGGGCCCAAGGTGGCTGAACAGGTGGCGGATGGGCTTGGCGAAAAAGCGATTGAGGCCCTCGATGCTCCAGTGAGCGGTGGCATTTCAGGGGCGAAGAAGGGAACGCTGACGGTAATGGTCTCGGGACCACTATCGGTATTCGAGGACATTAAAGCCCTCCTTGAAATCATCGGCAACAAGGTGATCCACGTAGGCAAAAAGCCCGGGTTGGCTCAAATGATGAAGCTCGTGAATAACTTCCTGTCGGCAACCGCGATGGCGGCTTCATCGGAGGCGTTCGTGTTGGGTACAAAGGCCGGCCTGGACCCTGACATCATGCTCAAGGTTATCAACACAAGCACCGGTCGCAACACCTCGACAGAGGATAAATTCCCGGGGGCAATCCTCCCGAGGACTTTTGATTGGGGTTTCAACACGGATCTCATGTATAAAGACGTCAAACTCTGCATGGAAGAAGCGGAGACACTGGGAGTTCCAATGTGGGTGGGCAATGCCGTTCGACAACTCTGGGCATACGCCGTAGGCCAGGGCGGTGGTCCTCGTGATTTTACGACGATTATTCAATACATCGAGTCCTGGGCTGGTGTAGAGGTGCGCAAATCAGGTGAGGGGAATCTTGGCTAAACCCGAAGGGGAGAAAGGTTAGAGGTTGTAGGCGGAAGGTAAAATGTCAAATGTCAAAGCTCAAATGAGAAACTCCAAATGGAGAGATCTCTGGTAGAGCGGAAAAAGGAGCTCTGAGCGCGAATGAAAGATTTTTTCGTTCTTGAGTTTGAGTGCTTTCGGGAGGAAAACCGTTGTCCCTGAGCGAAATCTGCTGGAGGAGTGGGGTACCCATCGAGGGTGAGCAGGAAGGGGAAAGCCGGCCCTTTAGAGGCCGGAAGGGGTAAGTATTCCCCGCCTGCGAGCCCCGAAAGGGTCACTCCGGAGGCTCTGAAGCGAAGGGACAATGGTGTTCCTCTCATAAGAACATTGTCTGAGCGCGAAGAGCGAATTTTTCGAGACCGCGTAACGCCGCACGCGCACGAGACACGAACTCTGAGCCAAGGAGAATTCGGCCAACAGAGCAGAAGGCGCTGACAAGAAATCCCGGGATTCCTTCTGAAGGAAGAGATTGTGTCATGAGGTAGTTAGCAAAGACTTTTCGGAGGAAGACATCATGGTTGACTATGAGATTTACGCAATGAAGTACGCAGGGCCCTTTACGAGTTCCGGCGCCTTCCTCATGTGGCAGAGGGACTGGGAAAAGGTGGAAAAGAGAAACTACTATTTCTGGTGTGTCAAAGGGAATGGAGAGACGGTAATCGTCGATGCGGGTGTATCCCCCGATCTGGCCGGCGAAAGAAGCCTTGCCGGATACATAAGCCCGGCGGAGATCCTGGCCCGAATCCATGTGAAGGCGGAACACATTCGAACTGTCATACTCACTCATCTCCACTGGGATCATTCCAGCGGTACGATCCTTTTTCCGCAGGCCACCTTCTACATTCAGCAGTCAGAGTATCGGTTCTGGTTAAACGACCCAGTGGCAACTCGTCCTCCTTTCAAACATTTGTCCGATGAAGCCGCTAAAGCTTATCTCACTTCTCTCGAGGGGACGGACCGAGTTGCGCTTCTCGACGGCGACCGGGAAGTTCTCCCGGGCATTGAATGTCTTTTGGCACCTGGCCACAGCGTCGGTTTACAGGCTGTGGCCGTGAACACGCCGAAAGGCACTGCAATCCTCGGTTCAGACTGCGCCCACATCTTCAGGAACTACCGGGAGGATTGGCCCAGCTCCATCATCGTCGATTTGGTGGAGTGGATGAAAACATACGATAAGCTGCGGGCAAGGACCTCCTCCATCGATCTGCTTTTCCCAGGCCATGACCCGATCATGTCGCAAGACTATCCCGAGGTGGCGGAGGGTGTGACCCGTCTCGTATAGGAAATTCCTCCTTGAGGTTCTTTGAGAAGCTCATCGCTCACCTTGTTGAACACATCCTATCGAAACCTCGGTAGGCGTGGAACACATTTCCCCAACATCATAATTCCGGGCCGGCCAGCGCAGTTGCCGTAATCTCCACGTGGGCCTCCGCTGGCAGTGATTTTACCTCCACCGTTGTGCGGCCCGGGGGGTTGGCCTTGAAGTACTCAGCGTAGACCTCGTTCATTTTGGAGAACTCCGTCAGATCGGTCATAAAGACAAAGGTACTGACGACCAAGTCCATGCTTGAGCCTGCCTCCTCCAGGATGGCCTTGATGTTCTCCAGGGTTCGTCTTGTCTCAGCCTCAATCCCACCGGGTACCATCTGCCTTGTCACGGGATCAATGCCCTTCTCCCCGGCGACGAAGATAAAGCCTCCGGCTTTGATACCTTGGGAATATGGGCCTACGGGAGGACCGGCCTTGTCGGTCTTAATGATCTGAATGGATTTGCCCGTTCCCTTTGCCATCGGAGAACCTCCTTTTTCCTTTACTCTTGCGTTCGTCATCAACTCCCTTTCTCAATAATTTCAGCTCCTCTCGTAATCCTTACTATTCGGAGTTGACGGGGGAATATTCAAACTGAAAGGGGTAACATTCCCTCTTTGACCCACGGGGCAGACGCGAATGCACTTCCCATAGCAATAGCAGGGGCCTCGATTCTCCCGACAGCGAGAGACATCCGTCCGTGCGGGGGGGGAAAGCCAGAAAGCCTCTGAATCGTTATCGGGAAGGAGGCTGATGGCTCCTGGTGTACACTCATCGGCGCAAATCCCGCAACTCTCACCCAGGCACACCTTCTCCTTGAGGAGGCTGTTCGGCTCAAGTGGAGCCTCAGTGATGACCGAATTGAATCGAATTCGAGGACCGTATTGTGGGGTTACGGCAACGTTGTTCAGGCCAAACTCGGCGAGCCCGCTTAAGACCGCGGCATGACGCTGACTGAAGGGACCGAAACCGGAATTCTTCGTCATTTCCATGAAACGACCGTGTGTCTCCCCATAGGTGGCCGGAAAGTATATCGAGGTGTAGCCTCGATCCTCCAGGAAGTTGGTCAGTACGAGCGCAATCTGATTGAGGCGTTCGTTGATGAAGTCGTACCCCACTGACTTGTAGAAATAATTCTGCAAGTAGTCGGAACGGGCCTCGGGGTGAAGGATCTCCGATTCAGCGGCCATTGTTAAGGCCGGCCAGTTGGACGCAAGCCAGGGTATCCGTATGCCGAACGTGACGATAGAGCGAGATCCCTCGACGATATCCCGCGGATGATGCCCCTTTGGGGCTCCATCAAACCGCTCAGGGGTTGCGATCCCAACCAAGCTTGCTCCCTGGTTTATCGTCAGTGCTCGGATATTTCGGGTCAGGTCTGCATCTATGCGCTCCATGTCTCCCTCCTCCCTTCAAATGCGCGTACTATTCACCTAAGAACTGCAATGGATACGTCTTATCTTATTGCTTGTTGCTCAGGGAAAGGTTTTGTTGTTGAGAAAATCTTTCAGCCGGCCATCCTGAGTATCTATTATGCCCAAGGATCTATTCCGAGGCCCGCCTCAGGCTCTTGATCCGCTCCCTGGCGAAATCAAACTCGAGCCAAGTATCCATGAATGATTCCAAGGCCACCTTGTAGTGATCGATGGCCCTCTCCTTGTCCCCCAACCCCTCGGCCCAGAACCCGAGCGCGGTATGCGCGGTGACGAGTTTCTCGGGGCTCTCACCGGCCTCCTTCTTCAGGGAGTCCACGCTCCTTTTCCCCGCCAAACATTCGCTCACGGCTCGGTACCACGGATCCCCTATCCGGCGCCCATACTCCTCGAGCCTGGCTCGAGCCTCCTCCTTCTTCCCCATGTAGTGAAGAAGCTCGCCCTCCAAAAGCCCAACGCTCAACCGACCCGCGTTCTCCCTGCCCTCCTTCTTGAGGAAAGCCCTGGCGTATCCCAGCGCTTGCTCCCAGGCTTCCTCCATGGCGCTGTAAAAAGCCAAACCTACCAGGAGATCTGCATTGGTCGGATCGATCTCCAAAATCTTTTCGAGGACCTGCCGTTTGTCCTTCGGCCTGGCGCCATCCGCCATGAATAACGCCCCCAGCTGGGCCAGCTCGGCTTTGCGACCCTCCTTAGCCGCCTGGTCCCTCTGGACTGCCTGGTTGAAGGCCGTTATCCCCTTCTCATACTCGGCCTTCTGAACTTTAGTCTCCAAGGAATCCAACCTCTGCTTCTGGACCTGGTCCAATTTGGCCCGGGCCAAAAAGAACTCCCATGAGTCGGCCCCGGCCGCCAGGACGGCCTCCCTCAAGGACCTCTCCGAATCGTCCCATTTCGCCCGTTTGGCCCAGATAAGGCCAACCACGTAGTGAAGCCAGCTCTTCTCGTCCTCGTTATCCCAGCTTTTCAGGGCAGATTTCTCTTCGACCTGCCCCTCCAGAACGCGGGCCACGTAGCCCAGGAAGTCAGCCGGCGACCGCCAATCCAATGATAACAGCTCTTCCCGATGCCGGCTCAAACGTTCCTCCAACCAATCAATGATGAACAACATGAGCCTGGCCAGATGGTTCTCAGCGTCCATGGAAAGGGAATTGCTAAAGAGTCGTTTTGCGCCTCCGTTGTCCCCCGCGCAGAAGTGTATCATCCCCGCGGCCATAACCAATTGGGGATCAAAGCTCAATGTAAGTTCCTTATCGGCCAGGGCCGCGCCTTCCGCCCAGCGGCCCTTTCGGGCCTTTTCCACGATTCTCTTGAGCTTGGCCTCCACGGATAGGTCGAGACCCCCATCCCACTTGACTTGACCGGCTTTCAGTTCCTCAAGGACACCCGCAGCCTTGGTAACAGGCAGAACCATCGCCATATCCCATCTCGGCATAATCACCGGTATCAGACCTTGGGCTACCTCCGTGGCAACACCCGAGGCGATCCCGATAACCTTGCCCCGCATGTCAATCACCGGACCCCCGCTGTTCCCCCCGTATAATGAGGCGTCGATCTGAAAAAGGTCCTCAAAGGAACGACGAACATGACCCCTTGTCACGCTGACGTTAACGCTGGCCGCTTGAGTCTGGCTACCGAGGGGAAAACCCAGCGCGATGACCGCGGAAAGCTTGGGGATCTTCTGGGGATCCATCTTCAAGTCCAGGGGGAGGGGCTTCAGCCCTTCGGGCACCCGGTCTATTTTGAGCACGGCGAAGTCGTCCCTGAGTCTGGATTGGACCAGTTGGCGGGTCTGGACGGGCGGCTTGGCCACCCCGGCGATGGCTAGCCGCGGGGTTCCCTCCGTGCGAAAGGCCGATCCAAGGAAGTAGCGGTCCGCCAAGTCTCGACTATCAATAAGCTCCGCGGAGCGGTTGAAGGCCCTTTCCCCTTCGAACCAGAGAAACAACCGGTACCCAAAGCTGGGGGACCGCCCGCTTTGCCTGAGTTCGTTGATGCCCATTAGAAGCCTCTCATCCTCGAGCCAGGGGCAGGCAACGTGGCGAGCAGTTAGCAGGAACCCCTGTGAGTCCACCAGAAACGCCGTTCCCTCGGTCTGATTACGGTAAAGCGTGGTCTTTCCCTCCTGCAGCCAATACTCAGCCAGCACAAAGGCGACCGAGGGAGCGTACTGATTGGCGTAATCCTCGAGGACGGCCGCGCTTTCCCTCTTTCTGAGACCAGACTGGTACCATATTAGGCCCCCTACCAGAAACAGCAGCACCACCAAAGCCGCCAGCAACCTCTGCCACACCTTGAGCCGCCTGATTGCCCTTGCCGACGCCGCAGCCTGTTCGATCTGGCGTTTCTTGGCTTCCTCAATCTCCTTGTCCGAGATCCGAGCAAGGACCTCGGCAACCTCCTTCATGGACCGGGGCCGCAGGTCCGGGTCGGCAGCCAGCATGGTTTTGAATAGTAGTTCGGCCTCATCGGGCAGCGGTAATTCTTCAATTTTTGCCTGAAAGTCGCAGATCCCGAAATCTGCGGTGAGGATCTGCATGAATATCTTGCCCAGGGACCAGATATCGCTCCTATGATCCAGCGGCCGCCCGTTGATGATGTCGGGGTGAGAATCCAGGAGTTGCTTCAACATGGGGCCAGGCCGGTCCAGCTTGGGATCGATGAATCGGGAAAGCTTGTAATCGATTTTGACCTCAAATTCCTCCTTCTCCCCTTTGACCACCATGATGTCGTTGAGGATGAGGTGGGGAATGGAATGGCCCTTCTGGTGGAGGACCTCCAGGGTCAAGGCAATTTTGGAGAAGAGGTCAAAGGCCACCCGGTAGTCGCTGAAACGTCCAGAGGTCACAAGGTCTCCCCAATTCTCGGCATCAACCCATTCGCTGATTCGGTACCAAAGTCCGTCGGAGGAACACCTGATCTCACGATGGCTGACAAAACCCTCGGGGGGCAGCTTCCTGAGTTTTTCCAATTCCCGCTTGAGCCGCTCAGCCACCTCCTCGTTAACCCCGGATTCACGAGTGAAGATGCGAATCATGACGGGATTTTCCTCGCCCTCCTTGACGGCCTTGCAAAGGATGCTCGCGTGCCCCTCGTGCAAGACCTCCTCTATTCGATAATCGTCAATGAACCTTCTGCCCTCGCCGACCTCGCTTCCGCACACAGGGCAGGTGGTTATCTCCTCACCCAACAGCTGGCCACACGTTTGACAGAGCTTCATGAATTGCTCCCAGAGATCGAGTTCGTTTCACAGTATAGGACGAAGCGGTTGCTGTGTCAAAGGATCAGAAACTATAGCTTCCGGACTTTCTCGATAGGAACACCAGTGTTCATGAGCCGAATTTAGATAGCTGGGCATTCGGAAAATTTCAGACAAGGTACGCCAGCCGGTTCTTTGCTTTCTTGATTTTTCATCATCTCTAGTGTATAAAAGCCTTCCATACATGAGAAGAATTGCTCCCGTTCTTGCGCTATCCTTTTTGTCTCTCGCCGGTTTAACCCTCTTGGTCTTCTTTTTTCGAGGGCAGATCCCGCTCTGGCGCGCCTTGCTCCTTCGTTACGCCATCCTCATAGGCCTCCTCTTCGTGTTAAGAATGTACTCAGATCGTAAGACCTTGGGGAGGAAAGGTGCGCTCTTTTATCATTTCTCTCCCATCCTATTTATCGCCCTCATCTATGATTCCCTCGGTGATTTTATCCAGTATCTCCATCGGGATATCGATCCATTGTTGATTCGAATTGACTTCGCCGTCTTCGGAGTCCATCCAACCGTTTGGATGGAGCGATGGATCGTCCCGTGGCTTACGGATATCATGTCTCTCGCTTATGTGAGCTACTATTTCATTCCGGTGACCCTCATCGTGGTCCTCTATGGTAGGGACCGAATGGCGGAATTTGAAATGTCGGTTTTTGTCCTAACCTTTGGCTACTACCTTTCATTCGTCGGTTACATTCTCTTCCCCGCCATTGGGCCTCGATTTACGCTGGTCCACCTCCAAACCGTTCCCTTGGAGGGAAGCCTTTTCACCGACCTGGTCAGGGATGGATTGAACGCCCTGGAGCACAACAAACGCGATTGCATGCCAAGCGGTCATACCCAGATCGTGCTCATGGTCCTGTACCTCGCCCATCGTTATGAGAGGCTGCTCTTCTACATCTTCCTTCCCGTCATCTGCGGTCTCATTCTTTCGACGCTCTATCTGAGATATCACTATGTCGTTGATCTCCTTGCAGGAGGGGCGGTGGCAGTAGCCTGCATAATGGCCGGTCCTCGACTATACGGAGGGTGGAATAGCCTGTTTCAGGCTGCCCGGTCCTAGGGCAGGACTCCCCGAAAATGTCGTATTATCTCATATTGGCGGTTTCGGTAACAACGATAAGGTGTGGGGCGATAAGGGGGCCGTTCAAAGAGGAGCTTCGTAAATCCGATAGGTTTTGTAACGGCTTCCCCCTATCGATTCAAGGCCACGCTGCATGAGGACATTCTCCTCGAGAATCCACGAGCACTCCGCACGGTGATAGCCTTTTTGGATTCCCCGCTTGAAGGTCTCAATATAGAGGAGGGCCTCCGCCCCTTTCCTTTGAAAAGCTCCTTTTACCCCCAGAAGCATCACTCGAATGGTCCTGATTTTCCTCGAGAAATAGAAGAACTTGAGAATACCCTGAAGCCCCACCCTGCCGTTCAAGCGCTTGAGAACCTCGTTGTAATCCGGGAGGGCGACCGAGAACCCGACGGGCTCTTCCCCTCGATAGGCGAAAAGGACCAGATCGGGAACGACCAAGGGTTTCATAGCCTTCGCGAAAAAATCGATCTCCTCCTCGGTCATTGGGACGAATCCCCAATTGTTGCTCCAGGCATGGTTGTAAATCTCCTTGATGATCTTGAGCTCCTCGCCAAGGTGGCGAAGCACAATGGGGCGAACGCGAAGCTGGGGTTCCCTTCTCCCTAACTTCTCAGCGACTCTGATCAGACGATCCTGGGAGAAAGAGGACTCCTCCATGAGATAGGCATAGAGATCCATGGCCTTCTTCAGTCCAAAACTCTCCAGCAGGGACGCGTAATAGCGGGGGTTGTAAGGCATCATGAGGGAAGGGGAAGAATCGAATCCCTCCACCAGCAGGCCACACTCGTCGTTAGTGGACGGGCTCATCGGTCCGGCCATCTTCTCCATTCCGCGCCCCTTGAGCCAATCCGCAACCGCTGTTAGGAGTACCGCTGCAACCTCGGAATCCGAAATCGCTTCAAAGAAACCGAAGAACCCTACCTTTTCCCGATGGAACTCAACGTAGTGGTGGTCAATGATTCCCGCTATCCTCCCGACGATCTGCCCCCCCCTTTTGGCCAGAAGGAGGATCACCTCCGAGTGGGAGTGGAAGGGATGTTCTGGACTGAACTTTTGGAGCTGATCTTTGATGAGGGGGGGCACCCAGTACCGATCATCCTTATAGATATGCCAGGGGAATCGGATGAAGGACGTAAGCTCCCCTTGGTTCCTCACCTCCTCAACATGGAGTTCCCGTCCTGTCATGCCATTGCTTTCCGTCAGATCATTCCCATCTGTTTTCCCGCCTTTTCGAAGGCGCCCAAGACCTCATTCAGTTGTTCCTCGGTGTGGGTAGCCATATAACTGGTCCTGAGCAGTTCTCTCCCAGATGGCACAGCAGGGTTGATGACCGGATTGACGAAGACGCCATTTTCGAAGAGGAGCCCGCACATCTCGTAGACTTTCATGGGGTCTCCAATGATGATGGGGATGATGGGGGTCTGGCTGGTCCCGGTGTCAAAACCCAGTGATTTATAGCCCCGGAGCATTTTCTCGGTATTCTTCCAGAGTCGATTTCTCAAATCGGGCTCCTCCTCGATGATGTCCAAGGCCGTGCTGACCGAGGCAACCACGGAAGGAACGAGGCTGGCGCTGAAGATCATGGAACGCCCCACGTGTTTAATGAAATTGACCACTTCTGTGGAACCCGCGACAAATCCTCCAATGCCAGCAAGGGATTTGCTATACGTTCCCATGATGAGATCAACCTGCTCTTCTACGTGAAAATGTTCAGGGGTTCCCCTGCCTCCTTCGCCGAGCACTCCCACGGCGTGGGCATCATCGACCATCACCCTGGCGCCGTAGGCCCTGGCCAATTCGACAATGGAAGGGAGATTGGCAATGTCGCCTTCCATGCTGAAGA
>Ga0180438_10007112_pt1 | contig 14774 bp, 19 predicted proteins | sample SS_ome_12_FD_132455 | JGI IMG/M metagenome (GOLD analysis project Ga0180438, IMG submission 132455) | Hypersaline lake sediment archaeal communities from the Salton Sea, California, USA - SS_3_D_2 metaG | ecosystem: Environmental > Aquatic > Non-marine Saline and Alkaline > Hypersaline >...
AAGAAAAGAAAGAAGAAAAGAAAGAAGGTGCTGGTGTAACTGGTGCTGGTGCAACCGGTGGTAAAAAGAAAGAAGTTAAAAAGGTAGAAAAGAAAGAAGTTAAGAAGGTTGAAAAGAAAGAAGAAAAGAAAGAAGGTGCTGGTGCAACTGGTGCTGGTGCAACTGGTGGCCAAAAGAAACAAAAAAGAAAAATGTCTAAAGCTCAAGAAGAAAGAGCACAGAGATTGAAGCGCAGTTTCGCAGAATATCGAAGACTTCACCCAAATGAAAAGATCGATAGAGCTACTTTTGCAAAGATTGTAAAGGGTTGTAAATAATAATTTATAAATATGATATAATACTATATGTCATTAGTATATTGTATTATATGTCAAGATATCGCGAACAATACAATAAGATTGTTAGATATAAGCGAGGATTATTCAGAATCATTAATAAAATTTACAGATTTTTATAAAGATTATATTGAAGATGATTCATTTATTGTAAGACAAGTACGAGATAAAAACACTGTGATAATATTTAAAAGAATATATGGTACATTATGGAATAGTAAAAAAGAAGCATTTCGATTCAGCATTCATACTCATGATGTAACAAAAAAATATATATAGAAAATTTTTTCTTTTGTATAAATATAAATGACGGCTCCTGATTCTTATACTGAAAAGCAGACAGAAATATATAATTCATTATTGGAAAAAATAGAAAGTTTCGACACTGAAATAGATAGCTACTTAGAAACATTTGGTACAAAAGAACAGAAATGTATTATGAAAGTTGTTGTAATGCTTACAACTATTGAATTCTTAGAACCATTATTATCTGAAGAAGTAGAACATCCATTTGATAATATTTATAGTGCGTTTTGGTATGTATGTAGAGGTTTACTCAAAGATTCATTTGTAGATTGCATAAAAATATGTAATCAAGAAACTGCTAAAGAATGTCTTAGAATCTTCGATAAGTTTGATCCTTTATTTAATACTGAAAGAATTTCTGAATTATTAGTATAAATGACAGTAACACAATCGATCCTGATCCCAAGAGATAAATTTACATACAGACAAGCAGTAAACTGGATAAGATCTCATGATTATATGGTGACATACAGAGGCAAACCAGTTGATAAAACTGAAAAATATTGGAGGTTTAGACAGAAAGATCCATCAAAAAAATATAGATATAGAAGTCATAAATTACCCAATGATATAATTTTAATTTTAGGATATATTAAATAAAAAATTAATTATGTTTATTTAATATATATGTCTTTACAAGCCTTATTAAATGACTTAGCACCCCCAAACAATTATGAATGGCTTAATGCCTATGTCAATAATCTGACAGTATGGGGTGCATTACAATTAGAAGAACTTTGTATTAAAGGTAATGTTTCTGGAGAATGTTATTTTCTGGAAGTTGATGAAGATGCTGGTTTTGTTTATATTAAAGACCCTGATGGTAATCTTATTCCTATTGCAGATTTGGATTCCCCCAATGCAATAAACCCAGATAAACAAAAATGGGTATATGTAGATAGAAATGCTGATGGTCGAGATTATAACCCAGATCATGGCGTAGATGCTTCAAACATTGCTAATTTACAAAAGGTAGCAGAATATGATATGTTTCCTAATTCACAAATTGAAGATGTTGCCCGTGGTGATGTTTGGGTTGGTATTTCTATGGATAGTAATAATGTATTTATTGCATTCCATAACCTCCAAAATGATTCAGGTGTACCTGTTAACCCCAATGGTCGTATTTTGTGTGTTTCCCGAAATGATGGTAAGATCCGATGGACTCGTGAAATGCAAAGTTATTCAGGTATAGACGGTGATATTACACGAGCCTCTATTTTAGTTGATGAAGAAGCTGGTAGATTGTATTTTGGTTCTTCTTTGTTTAATGCTCAAGCCTGGGAGTCCACAGTAGGTGGTACAGATACAACTGTTTATAATTTGTTTACAGGTAGTCCAGAGGTAGGTATTTACAATGAATTTTCTAATGAATCCAGATCAGGTACTGGTGTCCCTGCCAGATTATACTGTGTAGATAAAGCAAATGGTGACTTAATTTGGGAATGCCAAGTTGGTAACCGTGCATCATCTATCTGGGATGAAGACAATTTCATAAGTATCACACAATCACCTAAATTATTGCAAATCGATGGTAAAAAATATATAGGTTGTGGTACTTCTTCTGCTCAATCTTTCTTAACAAGTATTCGTACAAGATCCCAAGCTACTATCTTTGGTGGTGCTACTCCTCTTTTTACTAATCAGGGTAGAATGACTGAAAATGGTAGATATTTCATTGTTGACGCTGATTCTGGTATTTTATTGAAAAGTATCTCAGCAGGACCACCTATCTACAAGGAAGGAAAAGTAATGAATAATGCTGATTCTGTAGAAGATGGTGGAGGTTACTTACGTCCTTTTGAAACAGAAATGTTAATCTACCATTTTGTAGAAGCATCCGATACTGCTCCAAATGGTCCACTGGGTATAAATGGTGTTTTACAACTTAATACAGCTGGTTCTAATGGTGTTCACCAATGGGAAGGATCACAACATTTATCTTATTTCTTAGAAGAAAGAAATGGTAATAATTTTATTCCTGGTCCATTATCTAATTTAGCTGTTAGAGATAGAATTAATAATGAAATAGAACTTACCGGTGTTTCATTTGTTACTTCTAAGTCTACTACTGTAGTAACAGTTTTAACTTTAGCTCAAAATCATAAGTGGCAAGCGAGTGATGCTGGTGTTGGATTAGAAATTAAAATAGAAGGAGATCCTGATATTCCGGATGGTTCATATTCTTTGACATCAGTACCTGCTCCTAATCAAATAGAAATTAATTATAATAATACCGCAGGTACCACAGCAGGTGGTTCAATTTGTTGGTCTGGTAAAATAGATATTACAGGAATTAGTACTGGTAATCCAGTTACTATTACAACTGTAACAGATCATGGGTTTGCAATTGGAGATAAAGTTCATATTTGCAGAAATAATGATATTCCTGATCAATTAGCTACAGTTACAGCAGTACCTCTTGCTAATGAATTTCAAATATCTTTTGATAATTCTGGTGGTACTGGCGTAGCAAGTGGTTATGTTGCATTAATGGATAGATTAGCTACTACTCCAGCTGGTAGAGATTCGGTTGTTACACGTTTGTTAGATGCCCATGCATTAGGTGTTGACACATCATTTGCTGGAGGTTCTTTATCTTTTACAGTTGCAGGAGCAGGTACATTTGATACTAATGCAAGAAACGTTGGTTTATTAGGATTAGAACAAGATGGTTTTACTTCTCCTTGTAGAATTTATAAAAGAATTAGAGATGGCGATGTTTTATCTGAACAAGATGCCTATGAAGCCAGTTATCACGGCGCAAGTTTATGGGGATCCTCACCATCCAGTTTCAAAGATGAAAATGGTAATGATTTAGAATTGTATGCTGTATGTGGACAATCACACCATGTACCTCTTGATGATATCTTAGCTGTTGAAGGTACCAGTACTGCACCCAGATATATTCAACAAGAAAATATTGTAAAAACTGCACAAGATACATTTGAAGCTGTCAGAGATGCTCCAACTTTAGCAGATGTTAAATCTCAACAATTATTAAGTCGACCTTTATGGAATAAAGCTGACAAAGATGTTCCATTGTCTTTAAGATCTCAGCGTTTTTATGGTAATGGAGTATTTGCTATTAATTTACGACCTGGTAATGTTGGTGATATATTGTGGGATTTCAAACAAGGTCAAGATATTTGGCACCTTGGATTTAATCTCTTCAGTTTGCGATCATTACAAGCCCCTGCTGATCTTACCACTCCTGTTGATTTTCCAAGTACAAATGTATTCCCTGTATTCCAATGGATTGATTCACAAGAATACTATGGTCATGCATTAGGCCCTGATGGAGATTACGGTGAAGGCTCTCAACTTTTTAATATTGGAGGTGTTAATTATATTGCTGTTGCCTCAAAACGTGGTACATATACTACAATAGAATTAACTGACCCATTATTAGGTCCTTCAAATAAAATAGTATTAGCAGGTGTTGGAAATAGTGACTTTGTCCAAGGTGGAACTCCTGGTGTATTGGGTGGTTCTAACTTCGGAAGTTGTGCCGATGATGATTCACAATATTCCGTGCAACTCCAAGCCCCTTCATACGATACATTTAAGTTATCATATCAGAATGCCGAACGTGGTGATTACAGTACTGATTTACCCCAACCATTCCCACCTCAAGTTTTATGGTATCCAACAAATGATAATGATCCTGTTACTATTCAAGGATTTGGCCAACAACAATCATATCTCAGTAAGTATGATGTGGTAAATCAAACTATTGGCTTTGAAACTGCTATTGTACCAGGAGGACCTAATTATGTAGCATGTTTATCATGTCCAAGTGTATCAAGTGATTTTGTATATCTTCAAGATGGTATAGGTAAAATGCGTGTTTTCAATAAGAATACAGGTGTTCAAGAAAGAGAATTTAATATGGAATTTGGAGGTATTACAAGACCATGTTTAGTTGATGATGAAGTATGGAGTATTTCAGGTAGATTGTCATCTGGTGCTGGTTTTAATACAGGAGATAGTTCACAAGCTGGATCTGATTATAAAGGTGCCAGTAAATTGTTTAAATTTAAAGTTGTTTAAATTATCTTATTTAATTATATATTATGTACATCTGTTTATTAATAGATATAGATAACATCCAAGATACTAAGAAAGTATTATCATACAATGATACTGATCATAAAGAAAAATTATTATCAGTAGTTCACCAAATATGTGATGATTGTAGAGAAAGAAATTCCACTGATGAAATGATATCTTCAGGGATGTATTACATTATTGAAAAGAATAAAGTTAATATTTATGAGAAAAAATCATATTGGTTTACAAGTGAATTGAAACATAGATATTTAATAAAGATTTTAGAGATTAAAACTGAGTTTTTTAATTTTGTAGATGAGTTAAAATACAAATTAGAAGGTAAGATTTCTGATAAAAATATCAAACCTTCAAATTTATTATATAGATGAAGAAATTTCTTGATTATCAGTAATTTTTAAACAAATTAATGATGATTTGCTTCTTAAAACATTATCAATATATTGAAAACATTCATCTTGTAGTTTATAATAATTTGGTTCTTTTTTTAACTCAGATGAATCTAATCTGATTCTTTGAACCTGTCTTGAATGACCACACACTTTATAATTACATTTTGGACATATTAATCTGCCAAAGTAGTAAGTCTTTTTTATATAATTAGGGTCATTTGAGCATTTTTCTTCAGTTATATTATATTTCTTAGAGAACATATTACCCATATAATATCTATTCTAAAATAAATCAAATGACACACACAAATCTCCTTGTTTTATTTCTCTTTTAGGTTTATGCTTATAGCAGTATTTTGAATTATTTACAATATTATTACAATTTGTTCCATCATATGATACAAAACTACATCTTGGTTTTTTAGATCTATATCTCTTTCTTTTTGTATTATGGTGATAACAATGATCTGCATTTGGCTCACAGCGCCTATTACATATAAATCCCTTCCTTTTGCCATGAATTAATATAAATGGACATCTTTTGAAGTGTCTATGAACATGACAGAATTTTTCATCACCAGATATATTTTTACATTTCTTGGATAATAACTCATAACTACAGTAATTAACTGTTTTATTATGATGGTTTCTACAATATTTAGATTCATCAATACAGGGTTTATTACATTTCTTACCGGTATTTTTACCTCTAATTAATTTATATCTACACTTTTTAGTGTTCATATATATTCTATATATAAAATTTATTATTTTTTAACCAAAAGATAGTGAATAGTAGATTGGTCCAATAAACTGGAAGAATGTACTTCAAATGATACATTTTCAACAATATTTGCACAATACAATTCCCCAAGTGTACCTACACTATCATAATGGGAAACTATAATTATGTCAGAAGATAATACACTATCGCATGATACAGATGCTACACCATTTACTAAAGTAGCAGATCCACATCTATTTGATTCATTCATCATTAAACATTGTGTATTTACGCAGTTCGTTTCTAACTCTGCCATTATATATATTTATTAAGAAAATAATTAAGGAAGTTGGATTTTTTCAATATAACATGTCCAGTTTATTGTTTCACCTACATTTCCTAATACTTGGATTAATGATGTATTGCCACCTCCAGCAATTGCTCGAATGTTGTAATTATTCTGGGCACCAATACCCATACGATCTCTGATCGTCATGGGTTCTTCATCAAGATAAGCTCCACCATTGTCTCTTTGTATGAATACATAATATAATAAAAAGTAAGATCTATATATTCCACCACTTGAATATCTACCTAATGCATCAACCTTCAATCTATGTGTTGTACCACTTGTAACATTATTTACAGTATATATTGTTTGCCATGTTAAACCATCAGTGGTAGTTGCTGTTCCGTATTGGAAACTTAGTGGTGCAACGATTTGTGAATCACCAGTTGGTCCAGTAGCTCCCTTATCACCTTGTACACCTTGAATACCTTGTATTCCTTGGGGACCAGTTGGTCCTGTTGGACCAGTAGCTCCTTTATCGCCTTGTACACCTTGAATACCTTGTATTCCTTGGGGACCAGTTGGACCAGTTGGCCCAGTTTCACCCTTATCACCTTGAATACCTTGAATACCTTGATCACCTGTTGGTCCAGTAGGGCCTGTGGGACCTGAACCATCTGGACCAGTAGGACCAGTTATACCAGTTGGACCAGTTGGACCAGTTTCACCAATACCGATAGGACCAGTTGGACCTGTGGGACCTGTTGTACCAGTAGGACCAGTATCACCAATACCGATAGGGCCTGTAGGTCCAGTTGGACCGGTTGTACCTGTTGGACCAGTAGGACCAGTGGGGCCCCATGCTAAGACAGGACCACATGGACCTGTAGGACCAGTAGGGCCTGTAACACCATCGGCTATTATATTGCCATCCACAATTAAATCACCCCATACTCTTATGTTGTTATGATATGTATTCATCCAATCATAATTATTTGGTGGTGCGCTTGGGTCTAAAAGTGCTCTTAAAGCCATATATATATTTATTTAATAAAATAATTCTATATTTTTATTTAACAACGATCACGGAGAGATCTACGAGAAACACGAGCACCTCCGGTAATACCAGCAGATTTAAGATCTTTATCGCTATATTTAGATTTCAACATTTCATAAACTTGTTGATCATTATATCCCAATCCCATCAAGATAGGTGCAACAGTGGCCAATCCTTTGGCAACAGTAGGACCATATTTGCGGACATAAGGTTCAGCTTTTTCAGCCAATTCTAAACCTTTATGAATAACATGACCAGTTTTCTTAGCTATACTTCGCAATTTTTTCAAGAATGATCCACCTTGGAAGTCTTGCAATTCATGATAATGAATACAGTGTCCAGATTTAGCCAATTCAGCTTCATGAACATCAGCGGGTAAAATAGTACCAACATTCAATTTAGATACAGTGTCAACCATTACTAATGAACCTTCTTGTACCAAAACAACCATAAGAGTGTATTGTACAGCACGTGAAGATGTGTTAGTGTAATTAACTTGTACATTGAATTGATATTGACCATAAGAACCAACACCAGACAAAGCAGAAGAACCAATATCACGACCGAAATCGATAACCATCAATGAACCTTGGTCTTTGGCGAATTGAATCCAACTTTGTTGCAATCCATTCATACAAGAAAGTTGATGTAATTGATAATCAGTAGCAGAAGCTAACAAACTGTTTTCATTTTGCCATTGAAGAGAGATACTATCAATTTTAGCCATAGAATCAGTATGATTGTATGCACGATCAACATTACGTTCACGAAGGAAAACAAGCATACGTTTTGGAATAGAACTAATTTGAATAGAGTCAGAATTAGCTTGACTTGAGGCTCCAGATGCTATAGCAGAACCTTGATCTTTGGGGAAGAAACGAACTTGGTTATAATCAAAAACACGTTCCATTTTGGGCAATTCACCCATTGCGGGGGTGATGTAGCAAACTTCCAAACGAGGGTTTCTCAAGAATTCAACACTGGGTTTAACATCCAATGCAACACCATTAACTTCATCACGAGACCACATACGAGATAAGTCACCAAGATTATAATTAACATCAATTTGGGTCATACCAGTGAATCCAGGTTCGTCAGTGCGTCCAAAAGAGAGAGGACTCAATAAAACAGGTTCTCTCCATCTACAATCAATAACAGCTTCAACATCAGTGTTGGATTGAATAGTATATTCTAAACCAGCACGAGGTACAACATTACTGTTAAATGCATATGGGTTCATAGGGTTACGAGCAGTAGCAAATACATCTGCATATTCTTGAGATTGATCAGGCATGCATGGAGATTGAGACAATTCACGACGAGAGAACTCTTCCATCCATCCAGCAAGGGTAGCTTGAGAAATATATTGACTCAAGTTTTGTGCAACAGTTGACTGATTAAAGGTGATACTAAGAGATTCAGTAACTGCGTGCAAGGCCATATAACGAAGAGAATCGTGTTGACCAGCAAATTTTCCAGAACTATCTACAGCCAATAAATTAGAACCTCCTGCATTACTGGGGGCAGAGAGAGTGAATCGTGCTTCAACTGAGATGAACATTTTTTTGGAAACTATTATATCTTTTGAAGGTGGTTGGAGGTGGAAAGAAATACTACTTGTATTGTTTCCAGTGTTTGCTTCTTCTTGGTAGTAGCGAACATAAGAACCACTTTTCTCAATTGTATATACTGGTTTGGAATCAATATCAATACGGGGGTCTAAACATAAGTTGAAATCATGTAAATCATTGTCGATGTCAGCCATAAAATTACTATATCTATATGATAGATAAAATAATTTTTTAATTAATTATATTATTTATTTTTTTCTTAATAACATCAATGCGTTACCATTCTCGCCAGGGAATAATCGCATTGGGAAAATCTCTCCAGTTTTTGATTCAATGAAAAATTCTATATCTATTTCATGTAAAGGTGTATTATCCAAAATATCAATAAATCTATATTCAGCTGTAGGAGAATACACAATTCTTTCAAGATTGGGACTATCGAATTGATAATTAAATGATGCTATAACTGGCAATCTAAGCTGTTGACCACCACGTTTGAGATCTATTTCATATTCTTTTCTAACCTTCATAGATCTTGAAACAAGAAGTATCTTATATGTATCATACCATTCTAATGCTTCAAATTCTTGTGATAAACTAAGATAATTTGTACCTCCTATATCTTTATTATTTAATCGTTGATCTACTATAACCATTCTACAATCTAAACCATCTGGTTGATTAAAACCATAAAATTCATCCCAAATATTTAAAAATAAGTCATAACATGGCCAATTCATCCATACTTCTATTCTATTAACATTGGTATCTTGATATTCAGGTAGAACATAAATAGTAAATAATCGTGTAACTTCATCATAATAGATAAATGGAGCTTCTTGAGGCCCACCTGATAATGCCCAACTACCAACACCATTATCAATTTCATATTGTGCTACAATATCATTATATGCAGTAGTAAAGGCTTCATTTATTGAAAATACCATTTGTCTATAAAATGCAACAAGGTTAGGTGTAGCTGTGTTTTGGACAAAATCAAATTTCTTCAATTGTAAAAATACTTGAGAAACATAGCCAGCATCTGGGTATCTTAATGTTACACTATAATAATCATCTTGGAATATAAATTTCTGTAAAAATGTAGATGGAATATCAAATCTAATTATACTAAGTTTATATTTACTTTGGTCATGTACAATTGGACTTTGATTTGTAATACTAAGTTTTGCAGGTATAGTTTCACTGGTGTCATTATGGATATTGATATTTAAGTAAACATCTTCATCACTTAAATTTGGTGCATTATTCAATCGAGTGGTTTGCAAAGCCATTATATAATATACTATATATAAAAAATTAAATGAATTGTTGTGTGAGATATGTTACAAGTTCATCAGGATATAAATCAAACATATTACACAAATGATCAATTAATTCTTTAAATGGTTCAGGTTTCATAGCTAATCTTAAAAACAACCCACACCATCTTCCACATGTGTTTATACCTGGTTCAATACATTGAAATTCAAATTGGTTGTAATAAATATTTTTAAATTTTGAATCAATTAATAAATGTGATAAATGAGATCTTATCATATTATTTTCTTCTCTGTATTCTTTATCTATATTATCAAGCTGTGAATCTGGAAACTCACCATAGGAATCAAAAAACACTATACTTTTGTTATCTAACTTTTTTAAACAACACCAATGTCCAGTTATGGTATTGCCTTTCATTGCATGATCATATGATATCAATATATTATCATATCCATTAAACATATCATCCAGATTATCTGAATTTGCGAATTGGTTATATCTGTATGTCATTAAGGGAGCTCCAGCTATATCTTCAACCTGATGGTTAGTTAATAAGAGATCCATTATATATATATGTTATATATAATAAGATTATTCAACCATAAAGGCACAATCTCTTCCAACTACATATTGTGGAAAGTTTCTATGGATAAATACACTTCTTGATGGTACTCCTAATATTTTTTTTATCATTTTAGAATCCATTCCAGCAAATTCCTTTAAGATACGTTTAATATGATATGTCGATCCTGATTTAGGAAATAAAACTAATGCATGAGATTCGTTCACGCAGTGACGTATATATGTATTTGATAATACTAATAGATGCTCTGTTATTAAACAACTAATATTGTAATGACGACCTGTTAAAAGCACTTCTTGGACCAGTTGCTGAACACCTTCTCTCAATTTTTTATCTTTCAGAGCAGATATATCATCAAAGATTACTAATTTATCTCTCAATTCTTCAAGTTCAACTCTACTTTCTGGATCAAGAAAATTACTATCATTTATTGACAATTTTATAGGATTATGTCTGTTTAAAATTTTGTCATCAGTAACTGGGGAAATCAAGACAATATCATTGTTTGGATATATATTCTTGTATCTTGTAAGGTATTGAGAACAGAAATATGACTTACCAGAACCAGATGGACCGATAATAAATATACATTGTCTCTTATTATTTGCTGGTGGCATTATCTCTAAAGTGCCATCATGTATCACTATTTCTTTAAATTTACCTTCAGTATCCGCATCTCTACTAAGATCTGTGTCTATAGATATCGTTTGTCCATTGTATTTACCACCTTTTATGTACAATATATCCTTAAAGTCTGAACTTTGTGGGGCTTTTAGTGTAAACATGCTATATTTAAGGGTCTTATATTATATATTATAGATAATTTTATTCATCTATAATGTATATATGAGTAGAAAGAAATTTAAAACAATAGAGAAAGCAAAAGTGATACAGAGTCACAAGACAGTATCAGATTTTAACAACTATCAGAGAATTAGATTTGAAAGTAAAGTAAGAACTTTAAAAGGTCTTATATTATATATTATAGATAATTTTATTCATCTATATAATCATCTTCTTCTTCAATTTTATCTTTCATCTCATGATATAAAAGTCGTGCAACCTCCATAAATTCTTCTTTACCCAAATCTTGAAACTCTTCTTGTGATTTCAGTGTTGAAAAAAAGTCACGCCATTGCTTATTATTATCTTTTTTGTTTTTATATTTCCTTTTTTCTTTGGGTAATTTTTTATTTAATTCTTTTCTGGCTCGTTCATGTATTCTACCTACCATTTTATTATCTTTTATTTCTTTACCATCTAATATCATATTGCCATCTTTAGTTATTTCTAATTTTGACATTTTATCTAACTATATTATATATATATAAAATTTTTATGACTACTACAACATATAAAAATCATACTTTAGTATGGGAGAAAAGCCCACTAAAAAATAAGAAGTACAGAGTATGGGTATTATCACCAACAAATACATTGTTAGGTAAAGTAGACTTTGGTGCTCTAAAAGATAATAAAAAAGGGTATCAACATTATAAAGATAGTACACCTCTTAAATTGTATTCATATCTTGATCATAATGATAAGGATAGGAGGGATAGATATCGTGCAAGACATTCTAAAATTAAATTAAAAGATGGGAGATTCGCATATACTGTTCCTTTCACTGCAAGCTGGTTTTCATGGCATTTTCTTTGGTAGTTAATCAGAATTCATTACTATTTTTAATTCTTCCAAACTTGCAGACCATTCATCATCGCTTGTTTCTTCACTTGTTTGTTCATTTAGTGGTATACTATTTGTTGAATCTGATAAATATGACCATTCTTCTGGATCTGATGATGAATCATAAGATACAACATCTTCTTTATAATCCCACGATATAATTTCATAAACTGCTTCTTCTCTTGTCATATTTAAATTATCTATTAAATATTCTATATCATCTTCCATTTGGTCTGAGAATCTAATTTTTAAATCATCTAACATATTTGTAATTTCTGACATTTTATATTGTATATATATATATGCCATATAAATTAACTGTTTATAAACATCCAGTTAGATGTGAAAATAATGAAGTTGTGTATGAGAAAGAATATAAGTCTGTTGCAAAGATAAGTAAAGATTTAGCTGTACCATATCAGAAAACGTATAATATATATAAGAAATGTAAAAATCATGATTTGTATAATTTTGATATAGTAAAATTATGAAATATTTTTTTCTAAATATATAGTATGGAGATATAGGAGTGTCTCCATCAATCGTGTCCTTTCTAATTGCCCGATAAAAATCTTGCTTGCTTGTGCTGTTTTGTAATTTATTCTTGTGCTGTTTATACTTTGTAATATATAATTTCCATTCTATAATTCATAATAAATACTACCTACTTAAAGTAGTATTTATTTTATTTAAATAAGACCAAAAATGGTATAAAAAATATGATATATAATTATATATTATGACTGAACAAACAAACAAGAGAATTCCCAATCCTAAGGGAAGAGGAAACATACCAGGTAAAAAAATAAACTATAGAATTATATTTTACGATAATAATGATAAACCTGTTAGAATAAAAGAATATACTACAGTTAAAACTATATGTGAAGATACTGGAATTTCACGTATGACATGTATAAGGTATATAGAAAATAAACGCAGATCATTGTATAAAAAACATATAGTTATAGAAAAAATTTAATTTTATTTTTTAACCCATTTTTTGGTAAATTTTATTATCAGAAAATGGTATAAAGAAATATTATCTAAATATATTATATAGTAATATGCCAAGAAATCCAGTATCTCAGCTTAAGAAATCTCAAATCGTTATGAAAAAGAAAGAAAAGAAACCTCCTATTAAAAAAATGATAGGAACAAAAGTTGGTAAAAACAAAACATATAGTGGATATGTATATATAGATGCATGGTTGCTATTTAGTAAAGAAGATCCTAAAAAACCAAATAAAGGATGGTGGAGAGTAACTGAAATATTATCATTGAAGGTAAAGAAAGCATCAGAAGATGATATAGTCGACGAGATAACAGCTTATTTAAGTGATAAATATGATAGTGCAATTCGAGCAAAATTTAATTGGTCTTATACTGACATTATTAACAGAATATCACTTAAAAGAATGATATATGATATGCCTATCGAAGACGTAAGAGTATTACCATTAAAATATGATATTAAAGCTAATAATGCTATTATTAGAAATCATTGTGTGTATGATTATTTAGAAGAGAATGCTAAACAAATGAGAATAGTAAAAGCATTAAAAAAAATAAAAGATAAGATGAGCTGGACTGTACATCGATTAATAAACTTCTTAGAAGATAATAATGTTAATAATGAAATTTACGATCAGTGGTGGAATAAGGTATCATCATTTAAACAAGATGAACATAGGAAAATATGGCGATTTATAGTTGCTAATAGACATTTATATCCTTTAGAGACATATGAATATAAAAATCTTAAAAAGAAGGATTATAAAAATATTAAAAAAATCAAGTTAATAAAAAATAATAGTTTAATTCATCATGTAAAACAAAAAACCAGATTAGAATGGATGAATACAAACGTAATAATGGATGAAGAGCATGAGGATATTAAAGAAATTATACTAAACAGATATATATCAAATGATGTATTATATGTAGATGAAAAGGCATTTAATGCCTATAAATTATACAAAGAATTGAATATGAAAATACTTTTATCAACAAATTGGAGTTTTACCACACCATTTTTTGATATTGCTGAAAAGAATAAATTATATTCAGTATTTGTATCTAACTGGAATACTCCTAAACCAGTTCACATGGCTATTCCTTCTAATAATCCCAATATTGTCCAAATTGATTTAAATGGTGCCCATACCGGAGCAGGAATAAATTTAGAATATTTTCCAGTTATTGATGAGACATGTTATGTTTACAAATATGATGGTAGAGATATTGAAGATACAACATTTTATTATGTTAAAGATGTTCATCCAGATTATTTAGATTGTGTTAATAATGGTGTATGTTCTGGATACAGATTAAAACATTTTAAAAGGTTTGCAACTATACAATATTTTCAAGAACCTAAATTATATAATAATCCATTTAGTAAATTATTAAAAGAAATGGCAAATAAAGATATGAGTCTAACTAAATTTATTTTTAATATATTTATCGGAATGTGTCA
>Ga0180438_10007114_pt1 | contig 14770 bp, 14 predicted proteins | sample SS_ome_12_FD_132455 | JGI IMG/M metagenome (GOLD analysis project Ga0180438, IMG submission 132455) | Hypersaline lake sediment archaeal communities from the Salton Sea, California, USA - SS_3_D_2 metaG | ecosystem: Environmental > Aquatic > Non-marine Saline and Alkaline > Hypersaline >...
AGATGCGGGCAGCCAGGAGGGGCGCGGTCTCAATTGAAAGACCTTTCATCATCACTTCGAAAAAGCGGGGCGTTTCGACCACCTGCCAGTCACAGCGGACCAGCTCCCCATCCTCAATCTGGATGCGGATATCGCCATGCCCTTCAACACGAGCGATGTGCTCAACATTAATATCAATCGGGGTATCGACTTTTATTTTCATAAAATCACCATCCAACCAGACTGAAGGCATTAAAAAATCCAGCCCGCTCGGCGATCTCGGACCTGGAAAAACCGCGCTCGGAGAGGATCTCAAGGAGCGATTCAATATTCGCCTCCGGAGCGGGACCGCGGCAGCCCCAGCAGCCGAGATGGTTGCGGGGGCAGATGGCGTTGCAGCCACCGCGGGTAACCGGTCCGAAGCAGACCAGACCCATATCAATCACGCAGGTGTTCAGGCGCTGCTTGCACTCAACACAGACCGGATACTGGGGGAACTGGGGTTCAAGACCAAGGATAAGGTGCCTGACCAGCCACTCAAATTCGGGTTTGGAGATCGGGCAGCCAGGCAGCTCGATGTCGACCTTGACGACCTCGGAGAGCGCCCGGACCGGCCCGGTGTCAACCGGGAAATCCCCGTACACTTCGGCAAGGGCATCTTCGAGATTAAAGCGCTCGCGCAGTTTATGGACGCCGCCCAGGCAGGCGCAGGCGCCCATTGCGACCAGGATTTTTGCCTGATCCCGGATTAACCGCAGCCTCTGGGCGTCTTTTTCGGTGGTTATGCTGCCTTCCACGAAGGCGATGTCGTAGTCCCCATCCCTGTCGGAGGAGATCAGGCGGAAGGTCTGCACCTGAATTGACCCGAGCAGGTCCGCCAGAGTCTCCTCCTTGTTGGCAATCTGGAGCTGGCAGCCCTCACAGCCGGTGAAGCCAAAGAAGGCGACTTTCGGTTTTTCAAGCTCTATTCCCAGGTATTTCATATTCTTTCCTTATATACAGGCGGATTCTTCCGCAAAAACCAGAATCTAGATAGCCTCTTTGAGGTTCATTACAGACCAGTAATCAAACACAGGCCCGTCCAGGCAGGTGAAGGTGGAGCCGACGTTGCAGCGGCAGCACTTTCCCATGCCGCAGTGCATGCGCCTTTCAAGTGAGACAAACATGCGCTGGCGCGGAAGCCCAAGATCGCTGAGGTACCCGCAAACATACTTGAACATCACCGGCGGACCGCAGACAACCGCAAAGGTGTGGTCGGGATCGATGGGCACGTCCTCAAACAAATCGGTAATCATGCCGACATGACCAGCCCAGGACTCATCGGGATGCTCGACAATGGTCTCCATCCGCAAGCCGTAGACCCGGCACCATTCCTCAGCCTGGTAATCGAACAGAATTTGAGAGGGCTCCCTGATCCCGTACATGATGGTCACATCACGGTAATCGATGCGGTGGTCATTCACCCAGTAAATGGTAGAGCGGAGCGGGACGATCCCCAGCCCCCCGGCGATTAAAAGCACATTGGAGCCGACCATCTCCTGCATGGGAAAATGGGTCCCGAACGGGCCCCTGATCCCGATAAAAGCGCCCGGTTCAAGGCGGTGGAGCATGCCGGTTACTTTGCCCACTTTGCGGACGCACAACTCCAGGAACTCGCGGTTGGAGCTGGAGCCTGAAATCGAGATGGCGACCTCCCCGCAGCCGGGCAGCTCGAGCATAACAAACTGGCCGGGCAGGAATTGGAAATTCTGGCGCTCGAGCGGGTCAAGAATGCGGATATGGAACAGTTTTTCATGCTCTGTGAGCTGTATGGCAGCCAGGACCCGGGATTTATAGGTGCGTTCGGTCTGCATACGGGCGGCTCGGCGGTTAAAGTCGGGCGGGCGAGCCATGTCCGGCTCAAGGTTGATATCGTGGTGGGGGATTTTTAACATCAAGCCACCTCCATACTGTTCAGGTCATCTAAAACCGCCTTGGGATGGATGCCCGCCAGGCAGGCAACCCCGCAGCGGTTGCAGCCCACGCATAAGGACTGGTTATAAGTCTCGACAAAACCGCGGAACTGGTGGTAGTAGCGGTATTTGAGGCGGATATGGGGCTCGGGGCGGAAGTTGTGACCACCGGCAACGGAGGCGAAATCGAGCAGGTTGCAGGAATAAAGGAAACGGCGTTTGGTCGCCCGGGTGAAGGTCAGGTTGACCTGCTCTTCGACACCGTAGCAGTAGCAGGTCGGGCAGACCATGGCGCAGCTGCCGCAGCTCAGGCACTTATCGCCCCACTTTTTCCAGACCGGAGATTCGAACTCAAGGTCCATCAGCTCAGGCACGATGGTGACATCCAGCTGGGTCTTGAACTTTGATTCGATCTGCTTCTTGACCTGCTTGTAAAGCACCTGGTCCGCCTCGGCAACCTGCTCAGCGCCGTAGCGGTTGAGGATCATAAAGCCGGTGTCCGAGTTTACGGCGATAAAATATTTGTCGCCGATATCGGTCAGGAAGAGGTCAAAGCCGTGGAAGGCGGCATCGGCGTTCATCGAGCGGCAGAAGCAGTCCGGGAGGGGTTCGTGGTCGAGACCGATAATGATGGTGTTGCGGCGGCGGGCAAAATAGTAGGGGTTGGGGTAGGCGCTTTTGACCATCACCTCGTCCAACTTGAGGAGGGCGTTGATATCGCAGGCGCGCATGCCGACGATAACGCGCGGGTGGATGGTGTACTGGATGTTCTGCTCCCAGTCCGAATCCTGGAAGTCAAAAGTCGCCAGGTCTTCCTTGAAGGGCAGGAAAAAATTCTTGGGGGAGAGATATGAGCGGGTGTAGTCCATCTGGAGCTCGTCGAAGTCGTTCAGTTTGAGGAAGCGGTAGATCTTATTCCCAGCGCGGTCGCGGTCGCGCCACTTGGGACCGATGACCTCGTTATCCTCCATCAGACCTTCGACCATGTCGCGGAACCTGCCCTTGGTGATCGTTCTATATAACATAAGGTGCTCCGTTGAGCGCCGGAACCGCAAGCGGTCCAGGCGCAGAAAAACAGGATACAAAGCTAACCAAAATGATAACGAGCCGGGTACAAAGGGACAAGTGACAAAACTCCTCCGAAAAATTATCAAACTTCCGGCTTGAAACCGGGAAATCCGGCACCAAAATTAAAAAAAATTCACAGAAAAAGCGATACCGGAACACGACGGGAAGGAAAACTCAAATAATCAAACGAACCTGTGACGACACCCCGGGCAAGGATGGTGAGGACCAGAAAGGCGGTAAACATAACCCTGGGCTGGTAACCAGGACGGTCGAGGGAAACCCGCCAGGAGCGACCGGGAAGGCATTCAAAGCGGACGAGACCTTGGGAAAGGACGGAAGCCAGGTCGAGACCGAGGGTGGTTTTTAAGTCCTGGGCGAGGGCGGAAAGAATTTTCAGGAGCAAACCATGCGAGCGCCAGTAATGGCAGCGGCGGTAAACCTGGCGGGAGGAAGGAGGTGGATCCGGAAAGGAGGACATGGAATTTGCAGGTGAAAAAGCGGAAAAGTAGGCGGCAGGAAATTGGGACCAGGGGATACGGGAAGCGAGCTTCCAGAGGACACATTCGAGGATGATACGCTGTTGGAATGAGGAAGCGCCGGAGGGGTTCGTCCCGGGAAACAAATCCGGAATTGAATGGACTAAAAAGCGATACTGGTCGTCTGTGAGAAGCATTTTTCAGCAGTTATGGGGGAAAATTTTAATAAGGAACGAATCGAAACGAATAGGGGAATTGGGAATTGCGAATTGGGGATTGGGAATTGCGAATTGGGAATTGGAGGAGGATAGGACTACTGCGCACGACTCGAGACGACAAATGGGAGAGGTGTGCGGCGCGGCACAGCATAAAAAACCGGGCTAGACCTTGAGGGAAAGCTCATCCATGAGCTCGGTGAGGGCTTCGTTGAGGGTTTGACCGTACTGGTCGGCAACAGAAAGGCCGTAGAGAGCCTGGACGCGCAGCAGACCAGCCAGGCGACCGACGGAGAGGGCGAGGATGCGGAGGAGAGATGACGCCTGCTCGACATCATCAACATCGGCGGCGAGGTCAAAGACGCGGCGAATCTGGACACGCAGCATGGCAGCCTCGGAGCGGAGGTCATCGTCGAGGTAGGCGTCCAGGTCGCGGCGCTCGAGGTCGCTGAAGCGGCGGCTGTAAAAACCGTGCTTGAGAGCATTGGAGTTACCGGGCTGCCCACCTCTTTTTCGCCTGGAGATAGTCTTATTATTTGCAGTCATGTGGGAATTTCTTAGTTTTGATTAATTTGTGCGGGGATTGAAAGGCGCCGCGTTTAAATTTTTTACCATTTTTAGTGTTGGTTGCCATATTTCTTAAGAGTATTTTTTTTGCTTTAAGGTGGGATTATGAAGTGACCAGCCTGCGTTCAGTATTTTTTATACACATCTGCTCTTTTCATACGATAGTCCCTGAGGCGGGATATTGGAAATTTCCAAGCATAAGAATTATGGGAATACGTGCGCTTAAAATTATGAGCGGAAAATCCCGAAGTTAAAAATAGCACATTAGTTCTATTTTTTCAAGTCGCTAAACGGGGGATATTTTGGGATTTGAATGGGTAGTTAAGTCAGGATCCGTTATTACTAAGAACCTAAACAGTCAACCTTTGAGAAAGCCAATTCAACTACTCACCGATAAAAAAACCATCCACTGAAATCTTAAACATACAAACAGTAGATAGAATTGATTATTTTTGATACATTTCTAAAAAGAAGGAAGATTTCTGTTCATCCAATCTCTAAATTGGTGATCATCCCAACCAACATTTTCGCCCAACCAATCCCAAAAAATAGAACCATCATCATTAGCCCAATCAAGCTGAGAATCATCAGAAGTGTCATCAATCCTTATTCTGAAATTTTTTACTCCTTCAAGTACTATGTCTGTCCAATTAAGATCAAAAATATTCATATCGGTCCGATAATGATTTTCTACTTCGAAAGTGGGGCCAGAAATTGAATCGCTACCCCATTGGAACAGTTGAAAGCCTCCGGAAGATAATTCAAAGTGATCCTCTTTTATCACCAGTGTGTATTCATACGAGCCACCTTCACCCTCATTTAATAAACCTAATTCAATATCCAAACCTGGTGTCATTAGTGGAATTCGTCTTAAACCTAGTAAAACTTTACTAATGCTGTTGATTTGGACCGGGGAAAGATCATCGCGGCAGAGAAGAGCTTCAACAGCATTGATAACTCGTTCAAGCAGGACGATATCTTCAGGAAGGAAATTAAGCAGGTACTCAGAGATATCCTCGTTTGAGTCTAACTTCTGGTGAGCTGTCTCGAATAGTGTTGTGTTCAACTTATTTTTATATTATTTGAAAGATAAATTGTATATCATTAATTCTTTTCAATAATTATCATCTAACACCAAATAACTCCAACCGTTCTTTTCTCTTTTCCCAATCGGGTAAGATAGATCCCATTAATTTGTAAAAACTTTTATCGTGGTTTGAATGAATTAAATGACATAACTCATGTACTATTACATAATCGATGCAATCAATAGGAGTCTTTACTAATTCTATATTGAATGTGATGATCCCTTTCGAAGAGTAGCTGCCCCACCTAAGTTTCATATAACGGTATTGAATTTCTTGAGTTTCAAACCCTTTTCCTAATATTTTTTCTAAATTTAATGATGCTCTCCGATCTAATAGCAATTTCGCGTGGTCGGCATACCACTGCTTCATCATGAGTTTGATGTATTCCTGATTATCTGGTTTATGTGTTTGCGCGATAAAGAATTTACCTTTCAGTTTTACTGGTCTTTCCTCACCTTTGCGAATTCTGAGTCTATATTGTCTTCCAAGATAGTAATGGGTCTCTCCAGATATATATTGCCTCTCTGGTTGGATGGGGTGGAATTTGTCAAAGTAGTTAATTTGTTTTAAAATCCACTTTCCCCTTTTCTGCAATTTCGCCTGAATTTCTTCAAAATTACCATTTAGCGGAGCAATGACCACAATAGATTTATCTGGCTTTACGGTGATAGCGAGGTTTTTTCTATCCTCGTAAATCAAATTATATTCAAAGGTGGATCGTCCGTATCGAAACTCTCTTAACTGTGGAGAGATGGTTTGATTAATTGACATTAGCTCTCCGAACAATCGCGACACCTATACAACGCTCATTAATTTCATCAATCGATTCAAAATCCAATTGAAAATTATTTTGATTAGCATAATCAAAGAGCAAATCTTCGATCTCAAGGCTCATTTTATTCTTTACGTCTTCATTTTCAACCCATTGTACAATCCGGTTCCGCTCAATAATCTCATCAATTGCTAATGCGATTTCTGCTGAGTTATCTTTTTCAGGAACAATCTCATTCAAGGTTTTATTTACAATTCCAAAATATGCTTTTGCCACATCATGACCTTCTAATCGAGGTGGGATTTCATCACCAGTACGATTGACAACCGAGTTCATAATATCTGTTACATGATTAAGATAACCATTTTCGTCAATCCGCCGCTGACGGTAATCATCAATTACTCTCTGTAACATATCGGAAAAATGTTGATAGAAGACAGGATCTTCCTCCATACGCTCGTAGATAGTTCGACTAGTCCGGTGGGCGATAGTATCTGCCTTAGCCGAAACCGTTTCAAGCCTTGCAACTTCTTCAGCAAAAGCATCTTTGTCGAAAATATTAACTAACGGGGTTATTTGTTCAGTGTCTTCTGTTCCTACATACATGTCCAAAAGTTTTTGGATCTTCGGCTCATACTCAGAGAAATCAAGTGTTTCAGCATAGCGTCGTTTCACAGATGTTCGTAACTTGGTAAAAAATTTCAAATCACCTTTATATTCTGATATATCATTTTCGGGAGTCTCTTCTAAGAATTTGACACTCGCAAGAGCAATGGACAATGTTTTTGAATAGGCTGTCAAACGGTCATAGAACTTATCTCGCATCTCTTGATCTGCGAGGTATTGTTCATATTCCTCAACATCATTTTTATTTTTGATTTCCTTGAATGTATCCCACAAGACAGAATGTGTTTGAGAAAGTTTTTTTACTTCAGTTGCAATATCTATCAGTATATCTTTGAGGTCTTCTGCATCAAATTCTGGCAGTTTGCTGTATATATCCAACGCATCATTAAGATTTCCAAGTACCCCGGCGTAATCAATGATGTAACCAAAATCCTTTCCTTTGTAGAGACGGTTTACACGCGCTATCGCTTGTAATAGCATGTGCTCTTTCAACGGCCGAGTCAAATATAAAACCGTATTACGGGGAGCATCAAAGCCGACTAGCAATTTATCTACAACAATGATAATCTCCAAATCATCCCCATATTTAAAAGCGTTGATGAGCTGTTTGTTATATTCTTTCTCACTACCATACTTCTTCATCATCACTTTCCAAAAGCGCTGAACAGCTTCTTTATTCTCTAAATGGATATCAGTATCTCCTTCACGTTCATCAGGTCCAGAAATTAACACCTCAGCATTCACAATATCAAATTCATCAATATAATCCCGAAACATCAAGGCATGTTCTTTGTCTTGCGTCACCAATTGACCTTTGAATCCAGTCCCTTGCCAATTATCACGATATTGAACACTAATGTTCCAGGCAATTTCCCGCACTTTTTGGGCAGCTTTATTCAATGGATCAGTGGCTGCAAAACGGGATTTAAGATATGCTGCTTGTTGCTCACTAACCTGACGTGTCTCCCGTTCAAACCATTTGTCAATTTCATTTTTATTGACTACCTGGTGAACATGTCGACCTTCATAGAGCAATTCAACAACAGCTTTATCTGCAACAGCTTCATCGATGGTGTAGGTATCGATCATTCCGCCAAATTTTTCAACTGTATCTTTGTTCTTCTTCAACACTGGTGTGCCGGTAAAACCGATATAACATGCAAGCGGCAGCGCCTGGCGCATTCGCGCATGGAATGTACCGTATTGGGTACGATGTCCTTCATCCACAAGGACGAAAATATTGGGGTCTTTGATTTTTGTTTTTCCGGTTCCTACTGCGGCTTCAAATTTGTTGATTATGGTGGAGATGATGTGTGATTTTGCTGAGATCAAAAATTGAGATAAGTCTTTGCCAGTGGTAGCCTGGTTTACATCATAGCCAGTTTGCAGGAAGTTTTTCTTTAACTGCTCATCTAAATCAATCCGGTCGGTGACAAGTATGATTTTATAATCCTCAATATCTCCAGAGAGAGCTATTGCCTTTGCCAGCATTACCATAGTTAATGATTTACCACTGCCTTGGGTATGCCAGATAACACCACCTTGACGGGTTCCATCGGCACTCAACTTAACAATTCGCCTCATAATCTTCTCAACAGCGAAGTATTGTTGGTAACGTGCGATTTTCTTATCTGGTCCGTCAAATAATATGTATTTATAAGTCATCTCTAACAGCCGTTCTGGACGACAGAGTGCATACAGAGTGCGATCTTGAGTAGAAACTTGTCGCTCTGCATTTAAGTCATTTATGGATGGAATGCGGTAGGCAATGTTAATCTGTTTACTTGCTTCTATCAGCTTGATCAGTTTTTCATCATCTAGCGGTCGATTAACCTTTTCCTTCACTTCTATTTCAAACTTGTCCTTGCTGTCTTTTTCTCTCCACATACTCCAATACTTCATTTCAGTACCAGCGGTTCCATATTTGGCTTTATTACCACACATGCCAAGTACTATCTGAGCGTAATGGAAAAGGTGAGGAATTTCACCTTCCTTTTGATTTCGAATATTTTGAGAGACGGCTTCTTTTATCGGATCCTTAATATCACAGGACTTACACTCAATCACCACGAATGGGATGCCGTTAACAAACAAAACAATATCAGGCCGACGAGTGCTCTCTGTACCTTGGCGTTCGACAGCAAATTCTTCCGTAACATGATAAATGTTATTTTCAGGATGATTCCAGTCGATATACTTCAATGAAAAACTACGTAAATCTCCTTGTATAGATTGCTGCAGGCTTTTGCCAAGTGTGAGTGTATCGTAAATTTTTTCATTACTGCGTACCAACCCATCTGATAATTCGACCTTCAAGGCTTCAACCGCGCTGAGGATATTGCCTTCGCTAAATGGATATTCACCACCTTTATACTGGATCCGATTGTTCCCTCTCAGCCATGGAACCAGAATCCCTTCCAAGAGAACATTACGCAATCTTCCACCACGCAGTTGCTTAGATTCTTCCGGGGTTAGGTATGTGTACCCCAGATTTTGTAATAAATGAAGTGCTGGAAGTTGGGAAATGGTTTGTTCATTTAATACAACTTCGTCCATAAAAACCTCCTACCAAACACTTGGCTTATGGAAAGAGCCTTTAGCATCTTTCATATTCTTTGGAAATTGAGATACTTTAATTATTCCCCGCCGGATATTTCTGAGAAAAAATGCCTCGTGCCCTAAAACTTTGGATGGATGTTTATGAGGGTTTAGAATCCCAACTTTCAGTCCCAAATCCTGCTGGACAACCTGTACGGCGGATAACAAATCTGAATCGTTTGATACAACGACAGCCAATTCATATTTCCCATGATATCCATCATTAAGCATGTGAACTGCTAGATTGACATCGGAGCCTTTTTCTTCAGTTTTTATTACTTTTGCATATTTAGAATCCCTAGTAGATGGGTTTGCCAATGGCATTGAAACTTCATGGCTTAAATAATGACCATAAATAATTTCAAAATTGGGTAAAGTCTCCAATGCTCTCAAATAAACCAATTGGCGTATATGCTTTTGAGGATCATCAGGACGAGATACGATTTTCGCTGTGAAATATTTGATGCCAATAATTTGATCTTTTTCAAGATGCAATTGGCACATCTTATAAATATCGAGCCACTTATAGGAAGTATCTTTGACGGCTCCATAATAAAGATTGAAGCCATCCACATAAACGATGGTTTTCACATAATCCCCCTATTTAAACCGCAGAGGCGGCATAGCCGCCTCGCACCCCGTCTCGAAAGATCGGGGGAAATGTAGAGCTATTATAGCAGAATACCAAGGGGAAATCAATGGTAATTCCGGGTTGATTTTCATTAGAATTGTTTTCTTTCACTAGACAATTACCCCTCCGGCGGATATGGATCACCACCTTGGCTGTCCTTACGCTGAATTTTGCCATCCTTGCCGTGAATGTAAAGCTCGCTTTTTTCTTTATTGCTAGTATCCCGAGCTTTATCAATTGCGGTAGATTTTTTATTGTGGTGGGAGACGGGTTTTTTCTGCCCCCCTTTCTTGACATCCCAACCGCCATTGGGGTTGGGGACAACGTGAGTGGTCTTCTTTTTCTTAGGCATCATTTTCTCCTTCGTCGTTGATTGACGACTTCCAACTAGATAAACCTGATTGCAAACCTTGTGCAATGGTTTCAATTGAACCGAGCATGTCTTCAACATCCCTGGCAGTAACCGATATTATTCTGCCAGTAGTAGCTTCTGGATCATTGGTGATCTGAAGGTAGGCATCATCCACTATCCCATCATTATGGGAGATCAGGTGGCGTTTCTGAAAGTTCCTAACGATATTCTCCAAATCCCCCAACTGTAAACCATTCAGAAAATCAAAGCCAAATTGATTATGAATTTTGTCTTGGGCCTTTTTGATATTTTGAAAAGAAATGCTAGTGTCAGATTTTTCTGTGTTCTTGGTAAAAAGGCGAACACTGTTTCTGCCAAAGGAATCGAAGGTGGAAACGATGTCTTCCAAGGCGTTATGAACCAGGAATTCTTGGAACTCAGCATTTTCCTCATCTTTTGCCTGAGTAACCAACTTTCTTACCAGATCCAAATTTACCCTGAGAATTTGGAGAGTGTTATCCACTCCACAATCTGGACAATATGCAAATTTTCCGAAAACAGCATACTCTAGTGTGCAATTCTCACAAGTGAGATGAGTTTCCAATTCTTGCTCTGCGTAATGGGCTATTGGGCGATAAGAACGTTTGTAATCAACCCGTAGTTGAATGAATCTATTCTTTGTTGACTTTCGCAGGCTTCTATCCCATTTTTTTATTTCCGCACCAATTGCTTTTTCAACCTCATGTAATGCAATGCTCTCGGTATATGAGACCTGCTCTTTGGTAAGAAAATAATCTTGCGTACTCTCATAACCGCAATAAGGGCAAAAACATTTGTCGTATCCCTCTTCCATCACTCCTGTTCCAAATTTTATTTTGTAATATCCTTCGCACTGTTCTACCGGGCATTCTCGGCCTGTATAACCACCTTTATCTCTTGGTAGTGAAATTCTCATTCCGTCAATCGAATCAAGCACCTTAGACTCCTCTACACTTTCACCCTCATCTCGCCGCTTAGCAGCTTTTGCATCAACCCTCGTTTTTGAAATTCAAGATTCTGCTTTTTCTTTGAAAGCTGACCTATCTCTCGGTCAAGGAATAAAAATGTTGAAGCAATTTTCCGCTGCTCTTCAATGGCAATAGGGACTATGATTTTTTCTTTAAGGAAATTTGGTAAAGAAAAATTTAATCTAATCCGTTCTGCCTTAAAACCATTTGCAGAAACCACAACTAGGTGTCTAAATCGAGGCATTTGAGAAAGATAATCAAGATAGTATATGTCCATCGAGTCTTCATTTCTAGGATTCAAGATAGTGTACAAATTTGAGACGTGAGCATTATGAAACTTTTCAGTAACTCTTGCCATAGCACCATAGGCAGCTTGAATATTTGAAATTAGAAAATCGTCTTCGTAAATTTGTTGAAGTGTCTTTGTTTTTATTTGATGTCCAAACAACAAATCTCTATATTGAAGTCCCTGCGACCACCTTCGAACAATAGCTTGATCATAGATAGCATTTTCGTCCCAGTTGACGAATCTAGTAACGGGCACCAATAATTTCTCCAGCGCAACTTTATGCCATCCTGGTGGTAACCTATTAGCAATTCTCGGTTTTCCAAACTGTGGAAACCGCATCTTCCCTGTCAATAGTTGCTGCATCAATCCGTTTTTCAACCGTTGCTTTGACTCGATCTGTTTACCCACTAATTCTATTTCTTTGTCACAATATCTGAGAATTTCAGTAATTTTTCGCTGTTCGTATATTGGGGGGAGAGGAAACAGTACATCTGAAATCAAATCCCACTCCGAGCGTGGCATTTTTGTTCCGCTGGTTTTATTTGAAAATGCAATAAATTTGTTGCTCTGAACTATCAAATACACATATTCAGAAATGCTTGGTTTTTGATTTTTTAATACCCAAATCTCAGATGAACAAACCCCCTCAAAATCAATATGAGCATACTTGCGTAAATATGGTCTAAGCTTCCCAAATAGAACGTCTCCTGGGAAAAATTTATTTTTAGAACTAGCTAGTTTCGATGAATCTACATACCCTAGAATTACACCTGAGCCCTGCTCTATATGTTCCAGTTCAATGCATTTAAAACTTTTCCCGTTTGAGTTTGGATCAAATCTATCCTTTCGGCGTGAAGCAATTTCACGAAACGGCCTGATCTCCCACTCATTTGGAATCCATCCCACTATGGTTTCCTTATAGCCTATCCGATTCTGGTTTAATCTACTCAAGCCCCAACTCCTTTAAATATTCGCCCATTCGCTTCTGAACTTCTGCTAGTTCTGTTTCTATCTTTGAAATCTCGGCTTGAACCGCTGAGATGTTTATCTCTTCCTCCTCTTCAAAGGTATCCACATAGCGGGGAATATTTAGGTTGAAATCTGCATCTTGAATTTCTTCCAAAGTCGCTATATGAGCATACTTCTCTACTTCAGAAAATTCTTCAAATGTGGAAATTATTTGGGAGATATCCTCTTCCCGAAGTCGATTTTGTTTTGTGCCATCTTCGTATTCACGACTAGCATCAATGAATAATACGTGGCTATCGCGTTCGCTATCAGCTTCATTCCAATGCTTACGCCCTTTATTGAATACCAAGATTGCTACCGGGATTCCTGTTCCATAGAATATTTTCTCAGGTAAGCCAATCACGGCTTCAAGCAAATTATCTTCAATTAATCGCTGACGGATATTACCCTCCGCTCCACCCCGAAACAATACACCATGCGGCACAATTACGCCCACTTTGCCGTTCATCTCATGAGCAATTCCGACCATATGTGAAATAAAAGCGAAATCTCCTCGACTCTTCGGGGGCAAGCCACGATGGAAGCGGCGATAGCGATCCTCGGTCACATCATCGTAGCCCCATTTCTTAAGGGAGAAGGGAGGATTGGCGACTACGACATCAAATCGCATCAACTCATCATCTTCCACCAGCTTGGGGTTTGTGATCGTATCGCACCACTCAATCCTCGCCGCATCCATTTCGTGAAGGAACATATTCATCCGGGCTAAAGACCAGGTTGAGCCATTGCTCTCCTGCCCTGCTAGGAAGAAGTTTTCGCTTCCTACTTCATTCCCAACTCGAATAAGCAGCGATCCCGAACCACAGGCGGGGTCACATATACGGTTGCCAGGTTTTGGGTCTACCAATTTCGCCAATAAGATTGAAACTTCAGGAGGGGTATAGAATTCCCCAGCTTTCTTGCCAGCATCCGCCGCGAACTTTCCGATCAAATATTCGTATACATCACCAATAATGTCACGGTTCCCTACTATAGAAGGGCGCAAATCCAGTCTCTTATCTGCAAAATCATCAAGTAGGTTCTTCAGCCTACGGTTGCGATCTTTGGTCTCGCCCAAGGCAGCTTCGCTGTTGAAATCAATATTGCGGAACACTCCTTCCAGCTTGACTTTGTTCTCATCCTCGACCTTTTCTAGTGCTATATTGATGACCTCGCCAATATTGGATGCATCGCGTTTGCTATATAGATAATCAAAAGTCGCAGTTTCTGGCACTCGGAAGCGTTCACGTTCCAAAGCTCGTTTGACTCGTTCTTGATTACCAGCATACCTTTCTTCATAGAATTCCTTGCGATCTTTAAACAAATCGCTCAGGTACTTGACGAACAGCATCGTTAAAATGTAGTTCTTATATTCTGCTGGATCGACTGCTCCACGGAAAGTATCGCAAGCTGCCCAAACAATGTCCCCGAGTTCTCTTTGAGTTATTTTTTTATCTGCCATTATCTAGCCTCCAGTGAATGATCTAGGGCCTTTCGTGCCACAGCTTGGATTAAACTTTCTTTCTTTTCAGCGATTTGTTCCATTAATTCTTGTTCTTGCCGCCATAATGAAATCAGTTCACTAACCTTTTTTTGGATTTCCACAAGCGGAAGGAGAACCCGAGTTTTGGAAAGCCCGCTTTTTGAAATAAATGGAATCGTGCTCAGACCTTGTTCTTGTTCGAAATATGCCTGCACCTTTGGTTGGTTAATAAACCAAGTTAGGTAAGCGGGCAACACCGCAGCACTCTCTTTGATGCGAATAATGTAAAAGGAATTTGCTGCTACAGTGTTTTCTAGTGACTCTTCTATCAGGTAAGCTTTATGATTCTGTCCACGTGCTTGTACAAGAATATCCCCATTAGTAATCATGTAATTTTGAGGATCAATGCTGGAGTTGGGGAAAAACCGCATCACCGGCACCGGAGGGGAACTCCTTGAAAACCCGGATGTCAAGCGGTTTTCCCGTCTCTGGGTCAGCCAGCTTACGCAACCTCGAGATGATTTCATCACTCACCCCTTCGTACTCCTCACCCTGCTCAACTATACCTTCCGGCTCACGTCCCTTTAAATTTACCGAAATCATACCCTGAATAGCATAAGCCTTCGTCTTTGACCAATCAACGTCCTTGAGCGACCCG
>Ga0180438_10007115_pt1 | contig 14769 bp, 18 predicted proteins | sample SS_ome_12_FD_132455 | JGI IMG/M metagenome (GOLD analysis project Ga0180438, IMG submission 132455) | Hypersaline lake sediment archaeal communities from the Salton Sea, California, USA - SS_3_D_2 metaG | ecosystem: Environmental > Aquatic > Non-marine Saline and Alkaline > Hypersaline >...
ACCGCACAATGGAAGGGCCTTGGCCCCTGTTCTCCCCTGCCGACCCCCATTGGGGCGGGCCCAAGTTCGGCGAAAACATCACGGACGTGCCGTTAGGCGCAAATCCGGACGCAAAAGCGGCGTACGTCCGCTCGCTCTACACGGGAGAAATAGAATACCTGGATAGCCACGTGGCCAAGCTGCTGCGCACGTTGGACGATCTGGGTTTGCGGGACAACACCTACATCGTGTTTACGTCGGATCACGGTGAAGAATTGTGGGAGCGGGGCCTCTACGGCCACGGACACAGTCTGTACGATGAGCAAGTGCGCGTCCCCTTGATCTACGCCGGGCCGGGCTTGGCCCCGCGCACCGTCGAGGCACCGGGCTCGGCAATCGACATCATGCCGACCTTGGCGGAATTGCTCGGCGTCAAAGCCGACGAAACGTGGCACGGCCAAAGCATAGCCCCCATTCTGATTGGTCGGGAAAAGTGGCCGGAAGGCCGCTCTTGCTATGTTCAGGCCACCAACTACACCGCGCCGGAACCGTTGCAGTTGGTCGTCTCAGGCGCTCACAAACTCATCTACGGCACGGAGACCCAGCGCATTGAACTTTACAGCCTGGCCGAGGACGCGGAAGAGCGATACAATCTTGCCGAAGAACGCCCCGATTTGGCCGCGACGTTGCGCGCACAACTCAGCAAATGGAGCGAATCCTTCCCATCGAGGTCTTTCGTGGAAAAACTCGACCCGAGCCAAGAAGACATACTCCAGCAGCTTCGCGCGGCCGGCTACCTCGGCGATCGGTAGGGCCTACGGTCTTATGAGCCGGAGATTTGTTTGCTACGTATCCCGTCGAAGGGGATACGCTGCATCGGTTTGCGCATTGATTCTCAATGTTTATCCACGTTTCAAGGCAGCGGCAGTAAGGTTAAGCGTCGGGCGCAAGAGTCCTCAGCAAAGGCCGTTTCCGGCAGCGGGTTTCACGGCCGCCCGGCAAGGCCCAGAAGAAAGCCAAGCAGGTTGGCGAAAAGAATCATGATCCTCGGGAGCAACGGCAGGGGGCGTCCAGCCACTTCGTGGAACGTGCGGACCTCCGCCACCACAACCGGGAACGACAGCAGATCATCGAGCGTGAATTCCTCGCGCCGCCCCACGGATACCCAAAGCTTTCCTCGGGTGTCCTGCGGATGAAACGCCACGACGTAGTACGTGCCGGTCTGCGGAAGTGAAACATCTTCGCTCAAAAGTATCCAGGACGACGTGCCTGTGAAGTGCTCGTTGAAACGGCTCGGCTCAACCTCGTCGGTTGTGAACAGCCGCACCCCCATCCCTTCCGGAACCGTGAATGGGACATCGGCTTCGCCGAGCCCCGGCCCGACAAGGGCCAGCGCCGGCCTGTATTGCTCGGGGCGGTCGAGGACGGGCACGCCAAGCTGCAAGAACACTGATTGCCCGGATGCGCCATCGAAGGACAGCCACAGTTGTGGCGCCGATTCGGTCAACTCGTGATAGACGACCTGCGAAAGGTCAACATCCTGGATGCGCAGGGCGCGCTCCATATCGACGTGGGAGCCGTCATTAGGAATGTACCTGTGCGCCCGGGCCGACGGAATCAGCATGAACAGAAGGACTAATACGGCAGGAATGATTCTCGATAGCTGCATTGCTGGGGACTCCTTCTCACGACTGTATTCTTCCAAGTTGTTTAATGAAAAGCTTTTAGGCATCTTCTTTTGTGTTTTTAACAAAGCCAGGCCTCGGATGATTCCCGTGACGCGACCGTCGGTTCCGGTTGCAATAGGCGCGCCTCATGCGATTCAATAGCTGAGCGGGCTACCGGCAATCCTGGAACCGAGGGGGACGCAACCATGGAACCGTCCGGAGAACCTTCAGTCATTCTGTGGTTCCGGCGCAATCTGCGGCTCAGCGACAATCCTGCCGTGACGGCGGCAGTCAGCCGCCCGGGGCCGGTGATCCCGGTGTTCCTGGATGAGCCCAACCAAACAAAGGACCGGGCGTTAGGCGCATCGAGCCAGTGGTGGCTGCGCCGCTCACTTGAGACGCTGGACACTTTGCTGCGCGAGAAGGGCTCGCGACTCGTCGTGCGGCGCGGCAAGGCCGAACCGGAACTGTTCCGACTTGTGCAGGAGACCCACGCCTGCGCCGTAATCTGGGATCGGAGCTACGAACCTGCGGCCAGGAAGCGCGATGCACAGCTCGCATCGGCCTTACGCAAGAAGGGGGTCGCAGTAGAAACCTTCAATACCGCGCTTCTGGTCGAACCCGGGGACGTGGTGACGCGCGCTGGCAAACCTTTCCGCGTGTTTACGCCATTCTGGAGAGCGTGTCTCCGCAGCGAACAGATTGCCGAACCGTTGCTGCCGCCGAAGACGATTCCCGGCCCGAAAGTCTGGCCTGCGTCCGACTTACGGCAACGCCGCTGCCCGGCCGCCCCGGCCGTCGATGGCGTCCTGGCCGCCACATGGACGCCGGGCGAATTGGGGGCTCAGGAACGGCTCGCGGCGTTTCTGGAGGGGCCGCTTGCGGCATACGCGATCGATCGGGATAGGCCTGATCGGGCCGGCACGTCGCAGTTGTCGCCCCACCTTCATTTCGGCGAAGTGAGTCCGCGTCAGGTTTGGCACGCGGTTCAAACGCAGGTGGCGATTGCGTCCGAGAAGGGTATCGTGGCGGGCGGCGAGGCGTTTCCGCGGCAGTTGTATTGGCGCGAGTTCGCGCACCATCTCCTGTATCACGAGCCGCAGACCACCCACGAGCCGCTTCGTCCGGAATTCAAGGCGTTTCCTTGGCGGGACGACAGCAAGGGGCTCGAGGCCTGGCGGCAAGGCCGAACCGGCTATCCCTACATCGACGCGGGCATGCGCCAACTCGCCAGTATCGGGTGGATGCACAATCGGGTGCGTATGGCCGTGGCCTCATTTCTTGTGAAAGATCTGCTGATCCCGTGGCAGTCCGGCGCAAAGTGGTTTTGGGAGAAGCTCGTCGATGCCGACCTTCCCAACAACGCGTTCGGCTGGCAGTGGGTCGCTGGATGCGGTGCGGACGCCGCGCCGTTTTTCCGGGTTTTCAACCCGGTGACGCAAGGCGAGAAGTTCGATCCGCACGGGGCGTACGTGCGTCGATGGGTCCCCGAACTCGCCGGATTGCCCGAAAAATGGGTGCACAAACCGTGGCAGGCGCCCGAGCAGGTCTTGGAGAACGCCGGCGTGACCCTCGGCAAGACCTATCCCGCGCCGATAGTCGATCACCGCGAGGCCCGCACCCGCGCCCTCGAAGCCTTCCAAGGGATCCGAGGCGCGTAACCGGCAGCTCGGGTCACGCCCTGTTCCGTGGGAGACGGCTTGACACAACTGATACAGGCAAGTGAAGTCACATCCGTTGGTTCTGTATCGGGTGGTACTCCGTGGCGGGCGTGTGCCTGCCGCGTCTTGGCAAGTATGGCTGTCTCCTACAGAGGCGATGACCAAAGGAGGATACCTGTGCACAGGATACGGGTGTATGTCGATACGTCAGTCTTTGGCGGGACTCAGGATGACGAATTTGCCGAGCCGAGTCGGCGGTTTTCTGAGCGAGTCTATCGAGGGGAGTTTGTGCTGCTTTTGTCTTCAGAAAGTCTCAGAGAGCTTAGTAAAGCGCCGGACGCTGTCCGGGTCGTCTGGGAGTCTTTACCAGTCGAAGCCGTTGAAGGAGTGCCTATTAACACCGAAGTCGAGGAACTTGCGAAGAAATATCTCAGCGCTCACGTGCTGGGTGAGGGGAGCGAAGGTGACGCGTTGCATGTCGCAGCGGCCACTGCAAGCGGGTGCCGACCTGATTCTGAGCTGGAACTTCAAACACATCGTAAACTTCAGCCGCATCAGGGGTTTCAACAGCGTCAACGTCAGCCAAGGCTGTCGCTCAATGACGATCTTAAGTCCGCTGGAGGTGTGTTATGACGACAAGAATGAAAACGTTTGACTGCGTTGAAATGAAGAACCGTATTCAACGGGAACTGAGAAAGGAGTACGAAGATCGCGCCGCCGAGCTTGCTTCATACGCCGACTTCATTCGGGCCACAGCAGAAGAAGACGAAGGCATCCGAGCGTTTCGCGAGAGAATCGGCGCGGCCAAGAGAGCCGCCGGACGGTCATGACAGGCGAATCCTAAAGATCTCACCCTTGGACGTTTATTATGGCCGAACCGTGTTGGTTAACCTCCGGCGGGCGTTTGGTGGGTTTTTCCTCTTTGGCAAGCGCGTCGAACAGTTCCTGCCACGTGTCGCGTACGGACGTCATCATGCTGACGCACTCGTTGATGGGCTGGACGTCTTTGGCGACATTGGCCCGGATGAGGAGGTGCTGGAAGTACTCGTAGACGCGATCGAGATTTCCGGCAATGGCGCCCGCGCCCATGTTCAGGGCGCCGCGTAGTTCGGCGATAATCTCTTGCGCGCGAATGAGGTTGTTGTGTGCGCCCTCGCGTTGCGATTTCTCGAGCTGCCGTTTTGCTTCTTCGGCGCGCTGAATTGCGCCGTTGAACAGCATCACGATTAGCTTTCCTTGCGAGGCCGTCGCCACGTCTACCTCTTTGTACGCGCCACAATCAGCAACCGAAGCGGACATTGCACACCTCCATTTCCCTTGTCAAGACCCATTCTACCATGTTTGCCGCGGACTTAGAAGAAGCTGTATCCCGAAATCAGGCTCGACAACGTCGTGCCTTGGGTTTGAAAACTGGCCGAGAGTTGTTCGAGCCGCGTGAACTGTTGCCGCAGCCGCTGCTCGCGCTGGACCAACCGGGCCTCGATGCGCTCGATCCGATCGTTGATGCCCTGGATCAGTTGGTCAATGGTGCCGTTGGCCTTCGCGCGGTCATGGAGAAACCCCGTCGTCGCCGTAACCGAGTCGACATAGTCGAATACAATGTCCGCAATCCCCGTGCCACCCGCGTTCGAGAACAGGTCTTGAATGTTGGCCCGGTCGTCGCGGAGCGCCTCGAGAAATTCCTCTTCATCGAGTTCGAGATGCGCCACGGTCGTAGCGTCGAAATCGTCCCCAGTGGTGATGCCGATTTCGAGCAGATTTGAATACGTGCCGCCGATGCCCGTCACGGCGCTGAAGATCCGCGACCGCAGCGTGCTCTCAATCATGCGGATCGAACCGTCGTTCTCGAGCGCGCCGCCGGGGCCGACAAGGCCGCGCACGCTGTCCACCGCGCCGTTAAAAGCGGCGATGAACTCCTGTACATCCTCGACAATGGCGTCGTTGTCACTTGACACAGCGACGGTGCTTGTACCCAGGCTGAGGAACTCGAGGGTAACCCCGCCGATGGCATCGGCCACCTCGTTCGTGTTTCGCGTTTTGACGGCGCCGCCGTTAATCGTGAATTGCGAGTCCTTGCCGGCGGTCTGCACAGCGGTGTCCAGATTCGTGATGGCCAGGAAATTGCTCGTGCCTGCGGTGAATTTGACCGTGCGGCTCCCGAGCGTGTCCGACACGATGCGGATAGTATCGCTCGTGGCGTCGTAACTTGCGGTCACTTGGGCGTCCGAGTCGTTTATCTGCCCGAGAATGTCCGCCAAAGAATCGTTTGCTACGTCGACCGTGATGGTGATGCCGTTGATCATGAAGCTGCCCGACGTCATGGCCCCGCCCGCGAAATTCGAGAGGTTCAGCGTCTCGCCGGGATCGACCGCGCCGAGATTGCGCGTGCTCGGCACTTCCGTCGAGCCGCCGCCCCCGGTCGACTGCGTGGCGTCCGCCACGTTGAGCACCTCGAGAAAATTGCTGTCGTCGTCGGCCGCGCCGAAGTTTATTAGACTCGTATCGCCCGGCGTGCTATTGACAAATGTTACTTTGTCACTTACGGCGTCATAGGTGGCGGTCACGCCGGCCGCGCTGGCGTTGATCTGGCCCAGAATGCCGTTCAGTGTGTCTGTCGTAGGATCAACGGTGAACGTGACGCCGTTGACGGTGAAATCGCCGGCGACGACGTCCGTGGTAATGCCGCTGCTGTCCAATGCGGCGGCAGGATTGATCGCGCTGCCCAACACGCCGCTGCTTTCGGCCACGGTCGCGCTGGCGAGTTGGGTGACGTTTACTTCATACGTGCCTGCGGCAGGGTTAGCCCCGGTGACCTCGGCCGTCAACACGGTCTCTTCGCTCGACGTGGCGTTGAACTGGCTGAATACGTCCGAGAACCGGTAGTCCTGAGCCCGGTTGCGCAGGGTCTGTAACGTGGTGCGCAGGTCTCGGAGCGCAGACTGCTCGCTTTCGAGCGCGCTGATGCGGGTCTCGAGCCGCACAATGGGCTGCCGCTCGAGTCGCATGAGCTGGGCGATGATGTTGCCCGTGTCCAGACCTGTGATCAGCCCCCCGACGCTGAACCCACCTGCCATCGCTAACGTCTCCTATCCTTCGATGTCGAACGCCTTACCGACGTAATCGCGGAACAACTGGGTCGCACGCTGCAGTCTTTCAGACGGGATCTCACGAATAACCTCCTTCGTTTGGCGATCCACGATCTTCGTGATGATGCGCTCGGCGCCCTCGTCGAATCTAAGGCGAATCGCCCGGTTCGGATTGGCGAGCGTCTTGGCCGGCGCCTGAGGCGCAGCCCCAGCGCTTTCCGGCGACGTGTCGCCCGCTGCCCCTGAGCGGCTGGGCTTGGTGGCGTCGCGTACGTCCAGTTGGGTGGGCGCTTGGGTCGCATGGCGCCGACCGCCCTCGAGCGTGCCGGCCAAGGGCGGGAGCCCTTCTATATGCGCGCCGCTGGTATCCATTTCTCTCACTCTCTGAGTCTCTCGGCTCTCTCACGCCCCAGGCTCTGCCCGGGGGACAAACAGCCACAATTCAATTCTCATCTCTCTAGTCGATTTATCGGCAGTAGGGCGTTTTGACTTTAGCGGCTTTGACACGCACACACGAGATATCATACTGTTGCTCAAGACTTTAGACGACTGAGCACGTGGACTGCGTAGATAACATGGACGACATGGACAAGGGAGGAGAATGGGAGGATGGCGGACTTGATTCCGAGGCATGGCGGGTATCGGAAGCTAAAGAGCTTTCAGATAGCGCAGTTGGTTTATGATGTGACGGTGCGATTCTGCCAGCGGTATGTTGAGAAGCGTAGCCGGACCCATGACCAGATGGTTCAGGCGGCACGCTCCGGTGTCCAAAACATCGCAGAAGGCAGCAAGGCCTCGGGGACTTCCAAGAAAACGGAATTGAAACTGACCAACGTGGCGCGGGCCAGCCTCGAGGAGCTCCGGCTTGACTATGAGGATTTCCTCCGGCAACGGCGTCTGCCGCTGTGGGAAAGAGACGATCCGCGCCGGGAGGACTTGATCGCGCGACGGTGCGGAACTGCCGATGAGGTGGCGGCATGGGTCCGGGAGATTCACGAGAGCGATGGACGACATGGACTGAGTGGACAGGACAGACGGAATGGACACTCCACTAAGTCCACAAAGTCCACAGTGTCCACTAGGTCCACTTACCCCGAAATCGCAGCCAATGCCGCGCTGACGCTGATAGCAGTGGCCTGCAGCTTACTCGACCGACAACTCGCGGCGCAGGCGCAAGCATTCGAGCAGGACGGCGGCTTCACGGAACGCCTGTATCGAAGACGCCAAGAGGCCCGCGGCAGAGGACAATAACTGGGGAGCAGGAAAACACCATGACGGAATTCTACAAGAACTCGCCGAAGCGGCTCGCGCTGGGCGAGACAACGTTCGTGCACCGCGGCGACTGCGAATTCGAGATCATTCGCCAGCCGGAAGAATCGTTTTTCCCCTGGTCGCTTCACTCGATGATCGAGGGGAGCAGCATCGGTCTCTACCGCAAAATGCCATGTAACTGGGCCGAGGGCTCCGACGCGGTGACGGCTGAAATTGTACAGCCGGGGATCGGGCAAATCACGTGGCGCTTTACCGAAGGACCTAAGGGCCTCCTGCGTTTCACAATGACTATAGCGAACCAATCGGGTCAGGATTGGGGGAACGTTTACGTCAATGTCCATAACTTCCCGAGTCCCAGGCCCTTCCGGGGCGAGCAGACCTATGTAGAAGCCGGCGGCCAGATCAAAGAGGTGCGCGCGCTCTGGCCGGAGGACATGGATGCAGGTCAAGGCCTCTACCCGTACCGGGGCAAGGACATGGCTGCCCGGTTTGTCGACTCCAAGTGGGTCATAGTTCCCTGCAGCCTCACCGCCCCGTTCGTGTTCCGCATCGGCGGCGGCAACGAACCGTCACCTCACGCGCGCTGGTGCGAAAGCCGGCCGATTGTCGCGGCAATGGTTTGCGAGCGCATCAACGCCGTGTTGATCAATTTCGTGTGGCCTTGCCTCGACCTCGAGATGGACTTCGGCCATATCGCCGCTGGCCAAGCCGTGTCGCAGGATGGCCTCATCGGTATAATGGAAGGCACGGCGAACGATTTTCTCACGTGCGCCCGCGAATTCTTGAAGTCCAGAACAGGAACATCCGGCGATTCCGCAACGCCATGAAAAACTGGCGCTTTGGATAGGCTTCGCTTGCGGCACATGCCCAGCAAGAGTGTCGAAGGAGAGTACATATGAAACCGGAAGAATTGATGACGTATTGCGGCCTTTTCTGTGGAACCTGCGCACGGTCAGCGGGTTTTACTGCATTTCGCGAGGCTGCCACGATCCTTGCTGAAGTGTTGGACGCCCACGGCTGCCAGTATTGGATGCCCGACGAACCCATAGACTTTAACTACGCCGAATTCCGCAAAGGGCTGGATTTCTTCGCCGATGCGGATTCGTGGTTTGTCTGCAAAAGACCCTGCAAAGCCCGCGACGACGGCCCGCCGTTCTGCGTGCATGAATGTTGCAGGCAGCACGGTGTGGACGTTTGTTTCGACTGCGAAGCGTTCCCGTGCGAGAAGACGGAACCGTTTAAGGGAATCGCCGAGCGAGCGCAGGAGTACAAGAAACTCGGCAGAGACGAGTGGCTGCGCCGCGAAGCCGGGAAAGCGGCGCAAGGATTCGAGATGAATACGGGCAAATACTATCAGATCGGGCGGACCGAAGTGGATCCGGAAACCTAGAGACGGTCTAACCAGCGAATTCTAGGCACTCGTAGTGCTTATTGCTGATTCATGGTGTCGGATGAGGTGCTCTGATATGGCTGGCATCAGTGTTCTTTGCATACCTTTCATGTCGGTTGAGGGGGAAGTAGAGGCAAACGTCGATGGCGCGCTGCGAATCATCGCCGAAGAGGCCCGCAAGGAGAAAACGGACTTGGTTGTCTTGCCGGAACTATTCACGTGCGGGTACTGCTCGCGCAACCTTGCGCCGTGCGCCGAGACTGTGGACGGACCCAGCATGCAGCGGTTTCGGGCGTGCAGCAAGGAATTGGGCCTGTGGATTGGCTACGGATTCGCCGAGACGCACGACGCGACGCGCGTGTATAACGCTTGGGCGCTGATCGCGCCGGACGGCGACGTGCAGGTGTATCGCAAGACCCACCTGCATCCCTTCGAGGAGGGGTCAGCGGTCGATGAGCGCGAGTTCCTGGCCGCAGGCGAAACCCTCGAACCCTTTCAAACGAGCTTCGCCACCGTGGGCGTCATAATCTGTTACGACGGATGCTTTGTCGAGGCCCCGCGGACGTTGGTGCTGAAAGGCGCAGAACTCATTGTGTGGCCCAGCCGCAGCGGGGGATATCTTGCCTCCCAATCGTTGCCGCAGGTTCGCGCGTTGGACAACACGGCACCCGTCGTGCAGGTCGATGGCGGACAGCAAGGCACGCACCTGCCTATTAAGCCGTGGTCGGTAGCGGCCTCGGCGATGGGCGAGGTCTTGGTGTCGCAGCGGGATGATGATCGGCCATTTCGTGTAGCGATTGACTGCGATGAAGGAACGCGGCTGCGCGCGTCCATCGACGCAGGCGCCCATTCGCTCTACCGCACGCGTCGCCCGGGGCTGTATGGCGTAATCGCGCAGCAACCGACATCGACTGCTTGATTCCGGTGGGGCAACTCTGGCATGCCTTTTTGACAGCAGATCTGCTTGTGAATAACTCCTCGTATGAGGAGTATAAGCCTTGTGGGGAGTTCAATTGGGCACTGAGAACGTGCCGACGGATCGGGGAGGATGCCTATCCGTAAGAGGTTGATGCGATATGATATGTTATCTCATAGATCTCAGGCCCATGTGGCGGGCTTTCCTCGCAGTAATCCTCTCCTCATTCGTGGGCGGTACGGTCGGCCTGGTCATCTCTTTTCATTATTATTGGCTAGAGAATATGATGCTTGGCGCCGCGACGGCGATGCCGGTGGGCTTTCTTCTCGGCACGCTCTGGCATTTCGCGTCGTTCGAGTGCCGAGACGCTCGGTCGGTCATGGTAATAGTGTTCCTGGGTTTTATGTGCATATGTCTTGGTGTTGTCGCTGTGGGATTTGAACTTCCCCGCATTAAATCAGAGATGGCGGCACTGAGTGCGCTGAAACAGCTCGATCCGGCGTTCGCTAAGCAGATTGTCGTTTTTGACAAATATGGGGAAGACAAAATCAAGGAAATTCGGAGTCCCGAGACCATCGCGGCGTTTGCGGCGGCACTTGCCGACAGCGTCGGGCATTCTCCCAATCATCCCCATTACAGCCATTCGTGGTACGTTGTCGCCGAAGGAGATCGGCAGCGGCTTGAATCTGAGTTTCACTTCAATCCCAAATTCCCCAATAGTGTGATTGGGGACTTCGTGTCGAAATCAGGAAACACAACCGCGTGCGGCGGTACGTTCAGGAGCGAGAATCTCAGGTCTTGGTTCGAGGCCAATATAGAGTAAAATAAACACCGGCCAAAGTAGTGGGCAACGTGACAAGGGGCCACACGGGACTCCCACGCAGTACTCGGCTCTTGGCGAAGGAAAGGAATCTGAATATGGAACGGCCGACTTGGGCGACGGTGGTTGGCATTGTGGGCATCATCTTGGGGTGTTTTGGCATCATTGGGGCAGGACAGCTCGCGATGATGCCCAAAATGATGGAACTCCAGAAAGAAATGTTCTCCGCTATGGAGAAGACGATGGCGCAAGAAGCGGCCAGGAGTGGCGGGCCGATGCCGCCTGTAGCTCCGTTCAAGGCATTCCAGAAGATGTGGGATTTTCCTGAGTGGTTCGGCACGTGGTGCGTTGTTGCCGGATTCCTCGCGCTTTTCGTTTCCGGTTTCTACGTGTTTGCTTCAATCCGACTCATTCAGGTCAAGCCGAGCGCCATCAAGCTCTTCTATACGGCCGCCGGGATTGCCATAGGCTTTACCTTGCTCAGGGGCGTCGTTGCCATGGCAGCCGAGTCGTTCATGGGACTGGGCATGTTGATGGGCGGCATGTTCGGCCTTGTGATAAATGTCGTTCTGCTGATTGTCGTGGCGACCGCCGACAAAGAGGCGTTCTCCTCGCAACAGGCGCAACAGGATTCCTGAGACGATTCGTTAGACCTGCGCGTTGATGCGCGAGACGTTGGATGAAAAAACATGAATGAACCCAGATCGGACCTAATCGAGGCGGCGCGGGCCGTGTGCGGAGAGTTCGAACTGAGAAAGGATTTCTCCGCCGGCGGCGTGGGCGCGGCCATCCGGACGGCCAATGGGAATGTTTACACCGGGATCTGCATCGATCTTGCCTCTGGCCTCGGGTTCTGCGCAGAAGTCTCCGCCATTGCCGAGATGCTGAAAAACAGGGAGACCCACATCGTCGCGGTTGTGGCCATATCCGGTAGCCGCATCTTGCCGCCCTGCGGCCGGTGCAGGGAGACCATGGCGCAGATTGACGCCCGAAATCTTGACTGCAGGGTCATCGTTCAGGAGGATCGCGACGTCCCGTTGCGGGAGCTTCTCCCGAGTCACTGGTTGAACGACAAAGGGGACGCCGCGAAAAAGAATCCCGGCGACGCCAATACCGGCCGAAGCGCTGAAACGTTCGATGCGTGATAGAGTGGTTGCGGCTTTGTCGTATTGAGGGGGTCTGACATGCGTAGGCCAGAAGACACCTGCATTCGTAGGTTTCGGGATACGGATGTGGCGTCAGTCGCGCAACTGATTCATCGCACGATCGACGCCTGCTACACAGGCGTGTACCCTCCCCGAGCCGTCCAGTTCTTCAAAGAGTTCCATTCTCCTAAGGGGATACGCGAGCGATCCCAAAAAGGCGACATTCTTGTCATAGAACAACGGGGCGAGGTCATAGGCACAGGCGCTGTTGTTGACAACGAGATCTATGGGGTCTTCGTCGCGCCCACGGCACAAGGCCGAGGACACGGAAAAGACATAATGCACGAATTGGAGACGCGCGCGAGGGCGCGAGGTGTTCGGGAAGTAACCTTAAGCGTTTCTTTGCCTTCGAGGAAGTTCTACGAACATCTTGGCTACGAAATTCGGGAGGAGGCGTTCATCGACGTGGGGCAAGGAGAGCGGCTCGACTTCTGGAAAGCCACGAAACGCCTGTGAGCAAAAGGTCCTGATTTATGAATCCTTTTGTACACAAAACGGCTGCTGGACGCTATGCGGAGTCAAGGCCATACTACCATCCGCACGCGGTGGCGCGTGTCCGTGACTATCTGAAACTCGAGTGGCCGGTTGGCCGGGCGCTAGATGTGGCCTGCGGCACGGGGCAGTCCTGTCACGTTCTCAAGTCGATGGCACAGATCATAGTTGGCACTGATATCGCGGCCGAGATGTTGGATGAAGCGTGCGCCAACGACGGGATCCGGTATGTCCGGGCTGCCGCTGAGCAGCTTCCCTTTCCGGATGAGCATTTCGATCTTATCACCGCCAGTTCGGCGTTTCACTGGTTTGAGCGCAAACGATTCTTGGACGAGGCAAACAGACTTCTGCCCGCATCGCACTGGCTCGTGGTCTATACAAACGGCTTCATGGGGAGAATGAAGGAAAACGCAGAGTTCGCGAGATGGATGCAGGGAGCTTACCTGAAAAGATACCCGCCTCCGCCGAGGCACGGGGCGCCTTTGTCAGAAGTGGAAGCGGCGGCAGCGGGATTCAGTTTTCCCCATGCGGAGGACTACGCCAATGACGTCGTCTTTTCGACTGAGGAGTTAGCGCACTACCTCACGACGCAAAGCAATATCATTGCGGCAGTCGAAAAGGGAAACGAAACGCTCGAAAGGGTGTGTGACTGTCTTTACGAGTCGTTGGAGCTTCTGTTTCCTCGGCGCAGATGTACCTTTGAGTTTGGAGGCACAATCTGGTATCTACAGAAGCGTCAGGCAGGCGCATGCAGACGACCGTAAGAATGCTGTTCGCGACGCACGAACCGTTGCTCGTGATGTGTCTTGGCGGACTACGCAGAAAAGGTGCACTATGGCTACAAGAACCTGTCTTCTCACTGTGTCTCTGACACTATTGGCGTTTCCGGCATTGGCTGGGGAGGGGTTCGAAATGGACGTGATTAAGACTTCTGAAGGTGATCTCGAGATTGCCTTCATCGGGCACGGAACATTGATGTTCTCGTTCGACGGCAAGGTCATTCATATCGATCCGTGGACCAAGTTGGCCGACTACACAACGATGCCGAAGGCGGACCTCATATTGATAACGCACGAACATCGCGACCACTTCGACAACGAAGCGATTAAGATCCTGCATAAAGAAAGCACCGTGGTAGTCGCGAACCGGACTGTCGGCGAGTTGCTCCCGAGCAGTCTGGTCATGAAGAACGGCGATGAGCAAACCGTCCAAGGAATCAAAATCGAGGCGGTGCCGGCGTATAACGTGGTGCACAAGCGCGATTCGGGCGAGCCGTTCCATCCCAAAGGCGTCGGGAACGGCTACGTGCTAACGTTTGGCGACAAGCGGGTTTACGTAGCCGGAGACACAGAGAACATCCCCGAGATGAAGGAGTTACGGGACATCTATTGTGCTTTCTTGCCGATGAACCTGCCGTACACCATGGCGCCGGAGATGGCTGCGGATGCTGCGAAAACGATACAACCGAAAATCCTCTATCCGTATCACTTCGGCGAAACCGACACGTCGGCGCTCGTCGAGTTGCTCGAGGGAACCGAGATCGACGTCCGCATCCGCAAAATGCAATAACAGAAATGCGAGAGAAAGGAGAGGAGGGAGCTGTGCTTTGTCTTCGCATGGAATGACGGTATTGGGAGTTATGCTGTCGGGTTTGGTTTGCGGTTTGGCGGGGGCGGCCCCTTGGGCCACGTGTGACGATCTAGACGGCGCCAGGATCGTCGTGGCGGAATCGGCCAGCGGCACGGAGAAGTCGGCCGCCCAGGAGCTGAAAGAGTACTGGGAACAGGTGGTGGGGCAAGAAATCCAGGTGTCGGCGGAACCCGGCGACGGCGTCAACATCTGGGTGGGGCGGGATGGCGTGCCTGCCGCTTATCTCGATGGGCTCGAACTCGATGGTTTGGGCACCGATGGGTTGATCCTGCATTCGATCGCGCCCGAGGGCGACAGCAAAGGGCAACTGATCATTGTGGGCGGACGCGAACGCGGCACGATGTACGGGGTCTACGACTTCCTCGAGAAATTCCTGGGCGTGCGCTGGCTGACGGCGGACGTGACGCACGTTCCCGACACCCCGCCCGAAGTGTTCCCCGCAGTCAATTACCGCTATGTGCCGCAAATCCTTCGGCGCGTATCGACTTACACGTTTCCGTGGCAGCGACTCGATCCGCAAGTGGCGGATCTCGCCCATCGCCACATGCGGTCGTCGTGGTATCCGCCCAGCGGATTACGAGTACATTCGAGCTTCATTTTGCTCCCGCCAGAGAAGTACTTCGCGGACCAT
>Ga0180438_10007118_pt1 | contig 14767 bp, 11 predicted proteins | sample SS_ome_12_FD_132455 | JGI IMG/M metagenome (GOLD analysis project Ga0180438, IMG submission 132455) | Hypersaline lake sediment archaeal communities from the Salton Sea, California, USA - SS_3_D_2 metaG | ecosystem: Environmental > Aquatic > Non-marine Saline and Alkaline > Hypersaline >...
GAGAAGGTACACCATAAAAAGAAGCTCCATGAGGGGGTATGAGACCTTCTCCCAACGGCTTTGAGAGGGCCGTTTCAAGCACCGGGCATCTCTGTCTACCAGGATAACCTCCCCCAGAAAAGGAAGGGTCAGCCCTTCCGGGGGATGTGGTTCCGCCACAGCCTTCTGGCACAGTGATTCAAGATCCCTTTGGGATAACTCTTCCCAGTACGCCGCCGGGACTTTTATCAAGTCTCCCGTGGGCGCTTTCCATGGCGTGGTATCTTTTCTCCTTCGTTCTTGCATCTTGAGGAATCCATCGCTGTAAGGATAGGGGCCGTGTTGGAAAAGTTCACACGGGAACTGATGGCAGTCTCGCAGGCAATAAGCCACGCCCCGTTCATGAGCACACGCCAGCACGGGACAGGGAAACCCGAAAATCCGCACTTGAGCGGCCATCTTTTTTTCAGCCTCCAGGCTCTTGCCAGGGCCGCATGTCGAACAGATCCCGAGTAATCTCAGCCTGCACACGTCACAGTCTATGCCACAAGCGCCCGTAGGCATGATCGCACCGTCATGATCGCAATATTTCAGCCTTTCGAAACAGCTTGATGATAACATTGGTCATCGGGGCCTCTTTTCATCACAAAAGATCTCCCCTCATTCAGGCGGGGGCTCCACCAAGACAGACATGGACAGGGACGAGGCCTCGCCTGATCGACCCCTGCCCAGGATCTCGCGCATCACCTCGTGGCTACTCGAATCCGTTCCCCCAAGGCTCACCCATTGGTTATAGGGCACCGCAATGCTGGTGGTCGCACTGGAGAACCGGATGGCCTTGGACTCCGCCCCAGGGTCAAGACGGGAAATTCTGGGCATCATCTCGATCTGTGCGAGATTTTGGAGAAAGATCGGCCGGACCTCGAAGCCGGTTTCGATTCGCTGCACACCCGGCAGCGCCCAGATGGTGGCATAGCGTCGGCACAGATCCATCCACCTTTCATTGTAAAGAATATCCTCCCCCACCATGATATAGGCCCAACTTCCAGAGGCAACATAGATGAAGAACTCCGAATCCCCTCGGCGACGCCTTTCACTTTCCCTGAGACGGACCTCGGCCCCATCCTGCTGTCGCCCCCCTGTCGTCACAGCCCAATTCTCTCCAGATGCCCTTGCATCCCCTGAGATGGAACGCTCCTTGAAAGCACCCGTCTCCTGAAACCTTACGCGAACTCGCGCTTGTTTCACCGGCCTGTCGTGGCTTTCCAAGAACGCTCTAATTCTTCGAATAGACTCCTGTGTGTCAATGATGAGGAGCGAGTTGGTTCTGGCATCGGCCGAAGCCCTTCCTTCAGAAGACAGCAGATCTCTTACCATGGGAAGGACGTCATTTGCGGTTCCGTACTGCATGGGAATAACCGCCATATCAGCCAGACAGGTTGTCGATAAAGCAAAGCACAAGACAAAAGCGAAGAGAATCTCCGCACAACATTTCCTCTTCTTTGATTTTCTGGCTGACAAGACCATGACAAGACTCGCCTTTACAGGTTTTTATTCCCTTTCACCTTCTTGAGCACTCTGATGTCGGTGATCCCTGTAGCCGGATACTGGCCTTGATCATCCTTTTCGAGGTATTTCACCATATCCCATAACGTATTTAACGCCATAGAAACACCCACCAAGGCTTCCATCTCCACGCCCGTGCGCGCCTGAGCCTTAACACGGCAGGTTGCTTCAATGCCGTCTCCGGTGAACTGAAAATCTACGGCAACCGTATCCAAGGGAATCTGATGACAGTGGGGGATGAGCAGGTGGGTCTGCTTGGCTGCATTCATGGCAGCCACCTCCGCCACCTGCAGCGGGTCGCCCTTCTTGATCTTGCGGGCCTTGATCTCCTGAATGGTCCTCTGAGAAAGGGAAATCCGCCCCGCAGCTTCAGCCTCACGCATCACAACAGGTTTTTCCGTGACATCAACCATTCCCATAGGAAATCCTCCCTTCGAAGCAAATTCATTCACCAGTCTCCTCGTGATCTGCTAAAGCTGTGAGGAGGTCGCCATTCAGGAGTAACGGAGTGTTGGAGAACTGGCGTGATGGCGTCAGGCCGTGTCGAAGCAACGGAGAAGGGCTTTTTTCGTGTTCCATAGTTCCATCATTCCGTGAACAGTTCTTTTTTATTGCTTGCCTCTCTCTTGATGCGGTCCACCGTCTTGAACAAAGCAGCAAAAACATTTTCGCGAATGTCGCCAGCGACCGCCACAGCCAGGATGTCATCCCCGACATCAAGGCGTCCCTCATAAGTTTCAACCAATACATCCACAATGCCCGGCAACATCTTAGTATCCCGAATGATCCCATCCAGCACCTTGTGGTCATAGCTCACCTCAATCGCTTCTACCGAGCGCCCGTCGCGAGACGTGCCGCGCACCACACCCAGATGGCTGGCAATCATGCCCATTTTGGGCGCATCCCCGTGTGCTTTGAGACGAAGGATCATTTCATGGAGACCCATGGTGTTGCTCCTCATCGTCATCCTCATCCAGCTTGAAAAGCCTCCTGGCGATATCCAGGTACATCTCTCTTGTGGGTCTGTCGGCCTTTTGCTTCAAAACGAGAATAGGGTCATTGATAATCTTTTCGGTGATAGAAAGGGTCAGTTTTTCGAGCATCTCCAACTGGGTAGAGTTCAAGGCCGTGAGGCTGGTCAAGCTTTTCTTCAGCTCAGCCTGCCGGACGGACTCGGCCTTTTCTTTCAATGAAATAATGGTGGGAACCACTTCCAGGGTGTTGAGCCATTTTTCAAACTTAATGACCTCCTCTTCCACGATGCGCTCCGCCTTGACCGCTTCTTGCTGCCTTTGGGCCATGTTGATTTGAATAACCCCTTTGAGGTCATCAATATCATACACGTAAACGTTGTCCAAGTCATTGACCCTGGGTTCCACATCTCGCGGTACGGCAATATCAATAAAAAAGAGAGGGCGGTTGCGTCTTTTTCTCAGGGACCCTTTCACCTGTTCACGGGTAACCACATACTCCGGAGAAGCCGTTGAAGAAACCACAATATCCACCTCGAGAAGTTGCCCACTGATTTCCTCGTAGGATACCGGAGACCCCTGAAACAGCTCCGCCACCTGGACGGCCCGGTGAAAGGTTCTGTTGGCAACCCGAATGGAGCCCACACCCTGCCGCAAGAGATGCCTTGCCGCCAGTTCGGCCATTTCGCCGGCACCGATGAGAAGAACCTGCCGTCCTTTCAAGTCATGGAATATTTTCTTTGCCAGTTCCACAGCCGCATAGCTCACGGACACGGCCGCATCGGAAATACCCGTTTCAGTCCTCACCCGTTTGGCCACGTGAAAGGCGCGGTGCATGAGCCTGTTCAAAATGACCCCTGAGGTTTTTTCTCTGATGGCCTGATAGTAGGCATCCTTGATTTGCCCGAGAATCTGGGGCTCCCCGACCACCATGGAGTCCAGACTGGATGCCACCCTGAAAATATGCCTCACAGCCCCCATGTCTTCATAGATGAAAAGTACGGAGGAGAAAGTTTCCTCGGGAATGCCGCCTAAACGAGACAGAAGAGATGTGATGGCGCTCTTTGCCTCCCCCACCTCTTCCGTGGTGAAGAGGGTCTCAACACGGTTACAGGTGGATAAGAAAAGACCTTCTTTTATGCAAGCAAGCTCTCGAATGGTCGCTAAGGCGAGATCCGTGTTTGCCGATTCCTTGGCCAGGCATTCACGCAGCGCAACCGGGGCTGTTTCGTGATTCATACCGATATTGAGGATTTTGATCATAGCCCTGCCCGGCCCCCCAGACTTCTGAAGCTATGGTAATCGCTCAGCCACAAGCTGGCGCCCACAAAGGTGAATATAAGGATTGAAAATGCGACAATGGTCATGATGGCCGCCCTCCGACCCCGCCAACCTACCGCCAGCCGTTCATGCAACAGCGCCGCATAGAACAGCCAGGTGATGAGTGACCACACTTCCTTGGGATCCCATCGCCAGTAGCTGCCAAGGGCATACTGGGCGTATATGGCCCCGCTAATCATGCCCATGGTGAGAAAGGGGAATCCGTACATGAGGGCGTAGTAATTGATGGCATCCAAGGTCTCCAGGGAGGGCAATCGGCTGTAAAGAGACCCAAGCCTCTTGTTTTTGATCTGAGATTCCTGAATCAAATACATGATCGCTGCCACAAAGGTCATGGCAAACAGGCCATTTCCGACAAAGATCGTTCCCACGTGTATGGTCAGCCAAGCGCTTCTGAAGATCGGTTTGACATGAACCTCTGCACCTGGAATCGTGGAGGAGATGATCATCAGACACGCTGCGAGTGGGGCGATGAAGGAACCCAGAACCATGAGGCGGAATTTAATATGGAAGATAAGGTAGATCCCTATAATGGTCCACGAAAAAAACGAGAGAGCCGCCTTCATGGTGAGAACCGGTGCTACACCCATGGCGTAGTATTGATGGGCAATAAAGAGGCTATGACATAGAAAACCGGCGAAAAGTATCCTGTAAGACCACCTATAGACCGGCTTATGTTGCTTGATGATATAGACAATGAATCCACCGGTGGCCACGAGGATGAGAATGAGGGCCAGCCTAAATAATAAGACATCCATACCGTTACTCAGCTTTCAAGTATTCTATGACATCGTCTCGGGATACGGCCCGACCAAGCACCCTGCTTAGAACGGCCGCGACTTCATCCCAGTCCTTTTTTCGGATGGCCAAGAGCATAGGGGAACCCACCAGCTTTTGAAAAATTTCTTTGTTCTTGCTCGACGGCAAGCCCAGGGACAGGATTTCTTTTCTTAACCGACCCATCATGACAAGTAGAAATCTGTATTCTTCCCCGAATTTTTCCTCGAGGTCTTGCCTGATTCTGCGGGCCAGGGCCGGGCTTTTCCCGGCCGTGGACACAGCAATCATCAGGTCCCCCCTCTGAAGAATTGAGGGGACAATGAAGTTGCAATCCTCGGGTTGATCAACCGCGTTAATGAGGAGGGCCCGTTTTTTTGCTGCAAGGCTGACTCTGCGGTTCAGTTCTGGATTGTCGGTTGCGGCTATCACAATGAAAACGCCATCCAAGTGACTATCCAAAAAAGCGTCACCGAGATAGGTTATTTTGCCCTCTTTCTCATATTGGCTCAACATGGGGGTGAGGTCCTTGCTCACAACGTACACCAAGGCCCCAAAACCGAGGAGGGTTTCAATTTTCCGCTCCGCAACCTTGCCGCCCCCAACCACGACAGCCTTTTGCCCATGAAGGTTCACAAGAATTGGGTAGTAGGACATGTGGGCTCCATGCAATATCATTATGGCCTAAGGCGCAAGCTCTAAGGCATAGGATTTGCGTTACAGAACACTAGTATCACGTCCCAGAAATAACTTGAAGAAGTTCTTGCTTGCTCGAGGGGCCGTCGGGAGGTGGTCGTCCAGCCCGCAACCATACCTCCCATGCCTTTGGAACGGCCCCATGTCCCTAATATCTGTCGCTGGGCAGCCCCATAGGATAGTTTATCAAACGCCCTATATCTCCTGGGCCCGCCCGCCTCGCCTGCCTGTCCCGGGCCGGTACGGATCGGGGAGCGGCTCGCGGTGGCGGGCGGGCCTGCACGTTGACCCGATTGACATGATGGGGGCGTCCAACAAGCTTCGTGGCAATTTGGGTTGCGGGTCTGTAAGACCACCTCCCGACGGCCCCCTGAAAGTCCAATTTTGACCATTCCCTCTTTGGGAATTATGATAGGAATTTCTGGGAAACGACACTAGATGTACTGATCGACCAAGCCGGTAATAAACCGCTCCACTTCATCCGTTCCCTCTTTTCTCTCCAAGTCATGAATAAGGTTCTTGATCTTCTGGTACGTCACGGGATCACGCTTCAGGTCTTCTGTAGAGCGATAAGCTCCCCCTCTCCTGCCAACCCGATAGACAAGGCGTTCCGAGTCAGGGAGCCTCTGGTAAGCCTCAATGACAGCCAGCATCTTTTCCTTGTCCTCTGGGAGTTTTCCCGTCACTTCCTCGAGCAAATTCATGATGTGATCGCTGGTCACAACACTTGTGATGCCTTCCAGGCTCTCGATGAAGAGCTTCATTTCCTCAGCAAGCATGTCATCCGTTTGCATCTTGAACTCGCCGGATTCCAACTTCTTGTGAAGGAGGACTCGCTCCGGTATCCGCAGGCTGCGAATGCGAATAAAGTGCGGGTTGATTTGATTCAAAACCTGCGCTGTGGCCACAGCATGCTCCCTCCAGTAATCCTGACCGCCCAGACCGGGCATCACATATTCGGAGAGTTCCAATCCAGCAGCGACGGCTTTCTGGCCTGCTTCAATGTGTTGCGCTGCTGTAACGCCTTTTTTCATGAGTTTCAGAATCGGATCACAGCCGGACTCCAACCCCACATGGACTCTGTCGAGGCCCGCTTTCTTGATTCGCTTAAGCGATTCCGCGGACTTGTGCACAATGGTTCTCGACCGTGAATAGGTGGTGACGCGGGTGATCTCAGGGAACTTCTCTCTCAGGAATTTCAGAACCGTGACCAGGTCATCCGTTGTCATAACCAGGTTGTCGGCATCCTGCAAGAAACAGGCCCCTGTGCCATAATAAAGCCATGCCGCAATGCTCCGATAGCTGTCGCTGTAGTTGGAACTTGAGAAGATATGACCAACCACCTCGTTGGACAGCCTCCCGCTGTACCCGAGTCGCCAAGACAGGGCTATGATTTCATCAGCCATGTCCCTTGCCGTTTGGATATCCTCTTTGATCTCCTCCACGGTCCTCAGGGAAAACTTTTTCTTCTTATAGACTGGACAAAAGAGGCACTGGTTCCACGGACAATTGCGGGTCACCCGAAGCAGCAAGCTCTGGGCTTCATTGGGGGGACGAATTGGCCCTTGCTCGAAACGAAACGATTTCATCATAGGTCTGAGTCCTTTTTCTTGTTCGATTTTCTTAGCTCTTTTTGTTTATGTCAAGATATATCAATAATTTATAATTTCAAGGGAACTAACACGCGAATATTTTCCCTTTGCAATATTCCTAGCATTCTGATATGAAATTTGTTTCTGGAGTGCCTCCCGAGATTTTGCCGGAATTTTTCACGCCTAGACTGGGCGGAGATGCCGATAAAGGCCGTGTTGCACTGGGTTAAACTTGATTTGGCAGGACAATTGGGCTAAGAAATAATCACAATCGCAGTGAGGGCAAATCATGAATGAGGTGAGACGGTGTAGCAAGTGCATACTTCCGGACACCTACCCGGATATCCGCTTCGACAAGAATGGGCTCTGCAGTGTCTGCTCATCTGCAACAAACAGCGAGGAACTCCAGGAAAAAAAGTCAAAGAGCGACCTTGACAGAATCATCCGGGAGTTCAAAGGAAGAACTCCCAAATACGATGTCATCGTTGGCCTGAGTGGGGGCAAAGACAGCAGTTACGTCGCCTACTATCTCAAAAAGGAATATGATCTCAAAATCCTCGGGATGAATTATGATATCGGATACCGATCGGGGTATGCGGTAGAGAATCTCGAGACCCTTTGCGATCAATTGGATATTGGCTTGATAACCTATAGACCAAACCGAACTTTTTTGAAAAAGCTCTTTGTCCACTTCCTTAGGAAGCGTGGCGAGTTTTGTTCCGTGTGTAACAACCTCGGATACTTGATCGGCGCAAGCTTGTCCTGGCGTGAAAAACTGTCCTTGGGCTTCCCGCCTTTGATGGTGGGAGGCTGGTCCAAAAGATACGAATTTCAACACGGGGTCTCGGTAACTTCCATGGAGTATTTCTTTGAAAACTTGGGTCCTGAGTTACTGGAAGAATTGTTGGCACACCCTTTCATTGAAGAAAAGGTCGTTCGCCGCTTTATGCAACTGAAAGACCCCAGGCAGGCACAGATCGGAACGGAACAACACAAGAGACTCGGCGAATACGCTATGCATTTCATCCAGTTGCCGGACTATATCGACTGGAGCATCAGGGAAATACCGCATATCTTGTCAAGAGAGCTGGGCTGGATACACCCGCCGGACGTGCATGAAAGCCATTTTGACTGCATGCTCTTTCCCATCAAGGAGTACCTGAAGTTCAAAAAGTACGGGCTGAGTCAAGAAACGATCAAAAACAGTGTCCTCATAAGAGAAGGATTCATGAGCCGGGCGGAAGCCCTGCAGAGGATATCCCTGGAACAAAGGACAGAGCCCGAAGTGATGGGAAAATTTCTTGAGGAGCTGGAAATCACCAGAGAAGACATCAACTGGGAAGGTGAATGGTCCACAGGTAGCGACCTCCAATGAGACTTCTGACAATCAGCCTCTACAGACACAAAAAGCCTTTCAAGTTGTCCTTTCAATCCGCCCATATGCTCCGAGCCCACTCGGAGTCTGTCCTGGTGCGTCTCCATTTTGACAATGCTGTGGTCGGCTATGGAGAAAGCGCCCCCAGACCCTATGTCACAGGAGAAAACCTCTCCACCGTGACACGTCTAGTGGAGGATTGTTTTGCACCATTACTCCTTGGACGAGACTTCGATTCACTGGAACATGTTGAGGGATCTCTGCAAGACCTCGAAAACGCGTGCCTCCGAAACAAAATCCATCATTACCAATCCGCACTCGGATCTATCGATATAGCTCTACTGGATGCCCTGGGAAAGTTGCACCAGGTCCCTGTGGGGAACTTGATCGGGCCGGACACGGGCAGGGAAGTCCCCCTCTCCATTAGCGTCCCCTTTCTTCCTGTAAAAAGAATCAAGGCCTTGTTTCCCCAATTTTGTCATTATTACAAGTTTCAGTATGTCAAAGTGCTGGTAGGAAACGATATGGGCGCCAATGAAGAACGGGTTGCGCTGATCCGATCCCTTTTTGGCGAAGAGACGGACTTGAGGATTGAGGCGAACGGCAAATGGCATTTTGAAGAGGCTGTCTCTAACCTTAGCAGACTGAAGCCTTATCGCATAAGCGCAGTGGAGCAACCGCTAGACAAAGAGAACGTGGTGGGTTTACGGAGACTGAGAAGACAGACGGCCGTTCCTATCATTGCGGATGAGTCTGTCTGCAGTCTGTCCGACGCCCGAACTTTGCTGGAAAGCGAAGCCTGCGACATGTTTAACATCAAGATTTCAAAATGTGGCGGGCTTTTAAGGTCAAAGCGTATTGTGGATTTTGCTCTGTCTCAGAATGTGCCTTGCCAGTTAGGATCCCATGTGGGAGAGACGGAAATCCTCACCGCAGCGGCCAAGCATTTCTTGATGACCGTGACCAATCTTTTGTGTTTTGAAGGCCTCTCTCACCTTCTCTTTCAGAACTTGCAGGGAGAACCGCAGGCGCGAGAAATGGGTGAAATCAACAGGGGCGCGTTAGGATCAGGCTGGGGTTTGGGCGTTTCGCCCGAACGGTTTTTGAACCAGGATTGCTCATCTCCCGTGGAACTGCGCACTAGCCGTACAATCTGACTGAAATCGTCGATCGAAAATCGCAAATATCGTCACTCCATTACTCCAGCCCTAGAAACCCCCTCTAGGGGCAGTCCAAGACCGGGGCCTCAGGGCCCAGTTTCTTTACCACTGGATGGGAGCTCCGTGGATCACAAGGTCTGGATCTTTTTCAGGGCAAGAACATTGGCACCGGTACCCTGGTTATGGGGACGCGAATGCTTTGTTTCAACGAAATATCCGAAGGCTTCCAGTTTTTCCTTTTTCCCCCGTATTTTCTGCTCACCCAAGTTCACGATGGTGTCGTGATCCGGATGACCGACGAGGGCTTCCCAGACCGACCTGCTCATAATGATCGGAAATTCATGGTAGGTCTTGGTGACTTCCTGAAGTCGGGCTGCCGTATTGACCGTATCTCCGATCGCTGTGTATTCGATTTTCGTCTGTGATCCTATGTTGCCCACAATAGCGCGCCCCTTATGAAGCCCGATCCCTATTTTCATCTCCTTGCCCTCGAGGATGAACTTCTTGGACATGCTATGAATCTCTTTGGCCGCGTCAAAAGCCAGGATCACATGCTGCTCCAACGGCTCGGGGGCCCCGAAAACGGCGAAGAAGCCATCCCCCGTATACTTGTTGATGTGTCCGCTTTTCTTGGTGACGATCAGGGAACATTTCTCGAAGTAGCTGTTCAAAAAGGAGACCACGTCCCCGGCCTCCATGCTCTCGGAGCTTGACGTGAATCCTCGGATGTCCAGGAACATGGCCGTGATGGATCTTTCTTCGCCTTTAAAAAGATCCACTTCTCCGGAATCCAAGTATTGGCGGATAATGGGCGCGGGCACATATTTTTCAAATAGCTTCCGAAGGCTTCGCTCTCCCTCTTCGCTTTTCCGGAGTTTCTGATAGGACATGGCGTTACGAAGACTGATGGCCACTTGCGTTGCCACTCCTGTCAGCAATGAGATGTCACTTTGACTTAAGGGTCGTTTGGACTCGACGTTATCCACGAACAGAATACCCAGGGATTCGCGTTCGTAAACGATGGGGACGCAAATAAAGGACTTGGCGCCCAATTTGCGAGCAAAGGCAAGGCTTTTTTCAGACAGGTCCCTCTCGATCTGCCGAATATCATTGACCAGAAACGGTCTTTGCTGTCTGAAAGCCTGCACGGCAACGCCCCTTGAGCGGGTGTGATCCAGTCGGAACTCTGTCACTTTCAGAAGCTTTTCCACCTCTTCAGAATACCCAAAGCCCACATTGTAAACAAGCCGGGTTCTCGGTTGATTGGCCAGCCAGATCCCGCCCCGGTCAAAATCCAGCCGGTTCTCAATCGCCTCGACCACGGATTTGAGAAGTTTTTCCGTATCCATGAGCATGGAGGTGGCCTGCCCGATCTCCTTGATCAGTTGTGCTTCGTTGTAGCGGATATTGATCTGGTCCAGCAGCAGTTCAGCCGCATCTCGCTGCCCTTCGATGTTTTTGCTCAACTCCCGGTTGTCTAGATGCTCGAAATAGAAAGAAATGCTTAACAAAATTGATGTGAAGAGAAAAATCACGGCCGTCCAGAACATGGACGAAACAAAGAAGACCAGGGTGAAGCAAGCGAGAAGGCTGGGAAGAATCAAACGATTTCTCAGGCTGCGCCAGACAAAGGAGGGACTCCTTTCCCACGAGATCACGTAGCGGCACCTGTCGTGGCCTGCGTGCAGGCATGTGGGATGGTCGACCCGCGCATACTTGTTGGTGAATAACTTGGCCATGGCCTCCAACATGCCCATCCGGTTTTCACATTGATAGGGTCTTTCGTATACGCCCGGCTTGGGGGTGGCCACCACTTCGATCTTATTGGGCCCGATTTTCCGGCTCTTGAAGGTGTGGGCTCGAGTCAGGTGTGGGGCGATTTTTTCCACGAACCAGTAAGCGGCTCCTGGGCTCATGAAACTCAGAGCATATCGTCTCAAAAGACCGGAAGCGTTGGATTCGGTGACGTAACGGCCTACTTTCCGGGATATTTTGGAATCACCGGTTATCTGTTTGAGGCGCTCATGAAAACGGTCGACCTGCCATTGGCTGAACCAGTGTCCCTGGTCTTCAAGTTCATACGTGGTGATCCACGCATATCTCAGAATATCATCCATATTCACGTTAGGATGAAATTTTCTGATGTATTCCGCGTAGTTCCGCATCAATCGACTGCTGTACAACGGTTCATCGATGCGTTGGTGTCCCTGAGCACTGGAAGCCATCGAAGCTTTCCTTTGTAGGGAAATCGAAACGGTCAAAGTTCACCATCCCACTGGAGGAACTTATATTTTAGATAAGTGCAAGTAATTTGTCAATAATTATCAAATGTTATAGCTTAACAAAAATAACCTTGACGAGGTTTTTCTAATAATTGGATTTTTTTGTTTTCCAGGAGAACAAAAATATAAATTGGATTGATTAAGATAAATTTATATAGCTAAAGAAACCTCTGGGACACCATACTAGGTCATGAGCTTACAGGAATTGATCAGGGCGTGCTTTTGAAGGCAAGGCGTCTAATTTGATGGACAGAACTGCTGCGTATGAAAATCGGGGCTCTCGTCATGTTTGGAAGCAGCCTGCATTAATGACCTGCTTCTCTGTCAGTAACTTATTCGAAACCTCCTTTGAACATACTCCATGAATTCATTTCCATAGTTCACGTTTAAGACCCAGAGCTGATATCGTTTCTCAAAAGGAATGCCACACGCCTCAACATAGGGGAAGGGGTAAAACATCACGGGGATTTTCTCAATGCGATATTCGCGCGTTAGCTGCGCAATGGCCGTGGAAAGCAGACTCCAAGGCAGTTGGTCCGGCTTGGTCACCAAGACCTTAATGCCGTTCAGCAGCTCGGATAGATTGAAGCCAAGGTTCGACTTATTGACGATCAACAAGGCATTGACTTTTTCATCCTTACGGAGAGCATAGGCCTGGCAACTTCTCAAGAAGCCGTGCTGGCCATAAGCCTCTTCCAGTGATTGTTGGCCCGGACCGTTTTGCCCAAGACAAAGCGCATCAAGAAGCAGCCCTCCGGAATTTTGGCCATAGTACCGTCCAATCTCCCAGAGGTCGCGTTCGGAGCAAATCTCCAGGGAATAGTCTTCGGGCAATTGTGCCCCAACAGACAGACGGGTGTAAGGCAAATAGGCGAACACATCCAGAGAGCATCCCTGAGGGTTGTTCAGTTCCCTGGCGAATCCACCAAAAACCCGATCGGGGAATTTGTTCTCCGGTCTAAAATAGCACATGGCGTAATCCATGTGTGCGGATGGTAAACGATACATATCATTGAGATAGTGCATGATCTGCTTTAGCACCATGAAGCCTGTGCGCTTGTTGTCCATGTTTTGCGCGGCATGGTGATGAATCATCCAGGTGCGCTCATAAGCCCGAACCATAGAAATGTGTCCGAAGATCTGCCCGTTTTTCTGGTAGGTAAAATGCCTCGCAATCTCCGGGTTACCCTGGTAGAGCTTTTTGTAGGTCTCCTTGAACCTGGTCCGGTGGGATTGGATGAGCCGGTATTTCTTGGGATATATAAAGCCTGCTCTGAAAAAGAACTCCCACAGGGCATCCATGTCCAGTTCGCTGGAAATGTGGGCATGAGCGTCCAGGGCATTGGTCAGGATATGTGTGAGGCGGCTGTAGGAATTGATGGACATATCCAGGATGGCAAGGCCGCAACGAAATCCCTCGCCCTCGGTCTCCCGGCAGTAGATCACCTGTGCCGAGCATTGCATCTCGAGCACGCCAGCGAACTTGACGGTCACCTCGGGGATGATCATGCCCGGAAGAAGAACCCTCTCTCCAGGCTCCTCGCACACCGAAAAACCCGAGGTTGAAATGTCATAGATCTCCCGCTGAATTCTTCTTTTCAAGAAAGGATGATCAAAGAGGATACTTGGCCTCGGAACCAACCGCTGTCGGATATTGCGGACCTGCTTTTTCTTGAAACGTTTGATTTCGAGGTCCACCGGAGCCAGCACAATTTCCCTGCTTCGCGAACGCCTTTGCTGGCGAATGCACCGACATCGCCCAGAAAACAAGATTTGATTCTCTTTGCGAAGATGGATGTTGACCTCTTCGTCGCGATTCAACCAGCGAAATGAGCAGTGCTGCTCAGACTTCACCTTGACACGGAATCCCACGGGGCTGAAGTCTATGAGCTCTCCTGAGGCCTGGAAAGCATTCTGGATCAATTCGGCGACGACGCTGCGGCAGGCGTCGTATCGCATGGCCTGGCGTTGGCCTGCGGCATAGGCTCTATCCGGCAGCTCAACGGTGAAGAAGGTCTGGTTGATCTCCTTCATTGAGGGGGCCACCATAATTAAGGAACGGCCATCATCAATAATGAGATAAAGGAGTTGAAACTGCCCCAAATCCAGATTCGAAGCATGATGATCCGCCCAGTGACAGGTTAGGTTGGGGCCGTGACAAGGGTCTGGGCATGCCTTCAAAACGATATTCTCTTTGTAGGCATGGTGGCCCAAAAGCACGAGAATGTGTCCATCTATGAAATGGATGTGATTAATCGTATTGGTGAGAGCATCTTGAGCGATCGGTTGTGCATGATCCTCCGCCTGTTGGATCACATCCCGATGCCTGAACAACCACGGGGCAAGCCAAGGCTTCTCACCAGAAAGAGTTGGAAGAGATCCCGCCCTTCCCGAAAGAATTCCAAGACCTCTGTTCCTCTCCATATTTTCCTCCAGAATTTGCCTATGGCAAGCCGAGTCGATGCGCTAGACCGAAAAGCCTCTCGAAACCGTGATTGTGTAAGAGGGATCTTGCGTGTTTCGCTTACGTTGAAATGGGGTTCAGAAATAAGAGGAGTTTCTTGGAACCCCCTGCCGGCAACACTATCCACACATTTCACTTCTATAGGCTATGTTAATCTTACAACAATCGTGCCAAACTGAGAAAGAGCGTCCTTTGCCAACCCTTTTTCTAAGCTCGAGGTGGTCAGCCTGTTGGGGAAAGGCGAAGATCCTTGCTAGGAGAGGCTTTCAATGGAGGGGGAGGCGGGTTGAGGATCAGGCTCATCCAACATGGCATCGTGCCGAAGTGCCCTTGATTCAACAAGCCTGATCTGAAACGCACAAGAAAATGGGCACGTATGCACACGGCGCTGGGCACCTTTTGATATTCATAGTAATAAATTAGTTGAGCTATATCATATAACTATATGTTTTATCTGGCATATTAAATGATAGATGTGGCCTCTCTTTTCGTTGAAGCGGGTGACGGTATTGGCACGAGCTCAAAGGTCGCGAAACTCTGCGCCCAAAGGTCGGAGCTTCTTCA
>Ga0180438_10007119_pt1 | contig 14765 bp, 19 predicted proteins | sample SS_ome_12_FD_132455 | JGI IMG/M metagenome (GOLD analysis project Ga0180438, IMG submission 132455) | Hypersaline lake sediment archaeal communities from the Salton Sea, California, USA - SS_3_D_2 metaG | ecosystem: Environmental > Aquatic > Non-marine Saline and Alkaline > Hypersaline >...
CTCAGGGTATCTCTCTCTGCATCAGTGAGAGCTGCCCAGCCGAATAGAAATTCCTGCTTTACGCTATCCACCAGCTGATACACCACTGAGCCATCAGCCATGATCTCATGGCCACCCCTGTATATATCCCATTGCTGCCACTGGGATGGGTTTCTCAGGGCTGATCCAGCCAGGCTCATACTCATATCATCACCCCCTATTGGGCCCCAGTTCTGCTCTGCTCACTCTGGAGATTAGCTTGCACGCCAGGTGTAACCAAATCTGTGAGTATCTTGACCAATCCAGGTGGCACATTCTGGCCCACCACATCGAGAAAGCCCTGGCCCCAGAGCTGCCCTGAGCCCTTGCCGCTCATGGTGATGGTAGCTGCACCAGCACTGATTTGCTCCACTACCTTTGATACAATCTGGCCACCGGTATTCTTGCCCTCAATTTCTGCTATGGTGCCATCATGGAAGATGGTGCCAAAGGTGGAGCCCACCGGTGTGCCCACATCCAGGAGCTGAGTTTCCAGGGAGCCAGGATCGATCTGCAGTTCTGGCACCACTGGGAGTGGAGCTGCACCACCCTCACCCCCCAGATCGGTGCCGGTGGTGCCACCAACAAAGCCTCTTGAGGCAGCCAGCACCTGCTCCATATTGATGCCCATTTCCTGGCTGAGCTCAGTGGCCAGCTGCTTGGCGATGGCATCCATTTGTGTCTGCCTGGTGAGCTGATCCTTGATGCCCTGCTTGAGCTGATCCATATCCAGGAGCTCAGGCCTGAGCCCTGCCTGGAATTCTCTGAGCATCTTGGCTGCACCAGCCTTGATATCTCCCCCCGCTGTGAGCTCATCAAAGAGCTGAGGAAAATTGCTTTTGAAATATTCAGCCCATGGGCTCTCAAAGCCCTTCACCATCACATCTGCCAGCCTGAATGCATCTTCCTGCACTGCATCCTCTCTGGGCAGGATATCTGAGAAGAGAGATTCACCGCCAATGGCATCCAGGCTCAGGGCCTCACTGAGGGCACCTTCCACCTTGCTCAGCATATCGTTAAAGGCACTCTCAGCATCCTTCCATGCCTGGGGCATCTTGGCCACTTGCTGGTTGAGCCCATACTGATCCTCTGTGGCCTTGGTGAGCTGCTGGATGTACGATGGCATCAGCACGCTATCGATCACAGAAACCTCATATCCAGCAAGATTCCAGAGGCTTCTCTGCTTGCTGATCTGTGAGGCCATATCCTCCATATATTTCACGCCACCTGCTGCCCCCACCTTGGGCACCACCATAGAGCCCAGCTGGCTGGCCTGCCTGAAGGTTTCCACCCCCACGTTCAGGCCACCGGTGGCCTTGAGTTGTGCATTTATATCAGCCACTGCCTGAGCTGAGGCTGCAGCTTGCTTCTCAAGCAGGGCCAGATCGGTGGCAGCCTCTGCAGCTGCATCACCGTAATCATCAAAGCGATCCACACCTTGAGAAGTGGTTGATAGCAGCCTGGCCTGCTCCACGCTCAGGCCAGATATCTCCTGGGATACACTCATGCTGGAATCCACCAGGGCCATCATCATATTGCCCTGGAATTTGGCCCATAGCCCACCCTCTTGCATCCTCTGGTTGAGCTCATCCTGCCTGGCAGCCAAATCCACGATATTCTTGGCATACATCTGGAGCCCGCCATCCTGAAGATCAGTGTTGCCCCTCTTGATAGCATCACTCATGCCATTCAACCGCTCAATTAGGGGCCCCATTATCAGAGCGAAATTCTCGCCCTCAGCCATGGCCAGGCCTATGGATACCTTGAAATTATCGATGGCAGCAGTGGCCTGCTCCATCGTGTTCTTTGCCATTTCCAGATTCTGGGTTTGCGCCTGGATGAGCCCCTGGCTGCTGGAGATGGCGAGATTGGCCAGGGCTTGCTTCTTCTCGATCTCAGTGAGCTGATCCTTGGTTTTGCCTATAGCTGCAGCATAATCATCATATACCTTCTCACCACCTGTGACGATACCCAAGTTGTCAAGGATCAAGGGGCTGGCCCTGCCGATACCTGTAACCAGATCGTTGAATGCCTGAGATGTGCTCAAGCCCATGGCAGCCCCTCTCGCCTTAGCAACTTCCATGAGCTGAGCCATCTGATCAGCACTCTCAGATACCCCCAGTAGCATGGCCCTATTGGCAGCCAGCATCAGATCGGTATCTGAGATCATGCCATCAGATGCTTCCCGCATAGCACTCATCATGCTCTGGGCATCCACTTGCATGCTCTGTGAGAGAGTGTTGAAGCCCATCTCAAGCCTCTGGGCCTCTGCTCCCACCGTAACCAGATCAGCCACAAAGCTGGTGGCAAATCCCACACCAGCCAGGGCTCCCAATCCTGCTATACCACCAGCCAAACCACCGAAGGCACGATCCAGGCCACCAAGGCCTGATTTTGTCTGAGCCAGGCCCCTCTTGAAGTCCTTGGTATCCAGGCTCATCTTGGCGTAATACTGAGCTATTGGAAATCCCATCACTGCACCCCTTGCATCCTATGCCCAGGCCTCATCTTGCCTGCACGATAGTGATCCTATACTTGGCCAATCGCCATCTCTGCCAGAGATATGCCTCCATTGCAGTGAGAGGCCCAGGCACTCCTGCCAGCAGGCCCCTCACGGTGCCACCCACCTCAGTGGCAAGATTAAAGAGAGCATAATTCTCTGTGGGGATCAGATTTGCTGTACCATCTCCTGGCCTGGCAGTGAGCCACTCCCAACTTTTTTTTCGAGAGTATCCTGCTCATCTGGCACAGCACTCATGGCCATGATCTTCTGGCCGATCACCTGCAGCTTTGCATTGTCAGCCTTCCAGAGCCTCTCCACATCTTTCTCTGATAGCTTGGGCTCTACCATCCCCATGGCCACAACCTTGAGTGTGATATCAGCATTATTATCCTCACCCTTGAAGAGTGGGGCCAGGCTCTTCCTCTCAAACAAAGTGAGCCCTCTCACCATCACGGTGCCAAGATTGGGCACCGTGAGAGGCACAGGATCGCCCAGGATGCCAGCAAGGAAATCCTCTGCACTCAGCACGCTCTTCTCTCCTGCCATATTACATCCTCTCAGATTGGCCTGGGCCTAGACATACTCCCAGGCACCTTTGTTCTCCCAGTTGAACGATACATCAGCCTTGCCCTCAGCGTTCACTGTATCTGTGAGGGTGCTGATATATGCAGTGCCATGCCAATACTTGGTGCCTTTGTACAGCACCAGCTCCACGGTGGTGCCGTTTACCCATGCAGTGTACAGGGCAGCCTGATGAGTATCGCTATCATCAAACGAACCTGTGAAGGTGCCGGTGGCCCTGTGGATCGATGTGATTCGATCACTCCAGGTATCGCCAAACTCGATCACCTCAGTGGTGCTCATCTCGAAATCACCACTCCACTCCATTAGCTTGGCAATTATGGTGCCAGCAGTGCCACCCAGCACCACGCTCCCAGCAGTTCCTGATACTACAGCCATTTTCTCACCTCTCTCATCTCTTGGGCCACCCTATGTGGCCAACCAAATTCTGTATAGTCCACCCACATGCCAGAAGCCATCTGGATCACGATAATCCAGAGTGCTGGATCGCCTTACTTCCACAGTGGTGAAACCTGATACACTCAGTGATGCTCCCTGCACGATACCATGCAGGTGATTTCCATATATCTGCTGGGCCCTGCCAGGCCACTCAGCATCATCCACCACTTTGATCTGATACTCTGCAGCATTCTCATCATGGCTGAATCCATATCGATCCTCATCAGCCCCACGATCCCACACTATGCATGGCAGGCTGGCATCATCTGGGATCACTGCCTGGTATACACTCACGGTGCCATTGGTAGCCAGAAGGCTGTGCAATGCGCTCCCTGTGGCTGGTATTACGCTCATCTTGCCCCCATTCCAGCTGGTGGCTTGGCAACCTTCTGGGCTGCCTTCCTGAGATCATCACTCACCCCATTCAGGGCTGGCCTCAGGAATGGCTGAGCCATCATGTACTTGGTGCCAAACTCCACATATGCCCCATACTCCACTGAGGGGCCCACGTATACCCAGCCCTTGGGTGGCTTGGGTAGCTGTACCCTGGGGGCCTCTGAGTTTTGCACCGGTGGTGGGTTTGCAGCCCGATCTGGAGTTCTGGTATATATGCTGCTGGCCAGGCTCCCAGTATCCACAGGTGCAGCAGCAGCCGCTCTGCCCTGCACAGCGAATCCGATCTCTCTCAGTGATTTATCCCGCTCAGAATCAGTTTTGCCCACCAGCCTATCAAGCACTTTTGTATCAAGCCTGCCAGTGAGCACCACTCCCTTCTGGCTGATCTTCAGGGCCAATGTATTCCCTCACTATCTGCTCAAGCTCTGGGCCTAGATCATCAAAGCTCAGATGCACTCTCAGATTCTCTGGCAGCTCCAGGGGCTCACTCAGGGCCTCTGTGCCATAGTAATGCACATCCACCCTCAGGAGCTCACCAGCCTCTGCCCTCACATCCACAGAAGCCACACCCCTGGATGGAAGCCCCAGGGCCCTGCATACTGCGATCCCATAGTTATCAGCAAGTTCTCTGCTGGGGCTCTTCCAATCTTCCCAGATGGCTTGCCATTCTCCCATGATCTGCCTGAGCCCCCAGGCAATGGCCAGCTGGCCCAGTATCAAGAGCAGGCCCCAGCACGATATCAGCAGCATTAGCCTCACATGCTCGCTCATGGGTGCCTCACCGCCAGAGTTTTATCGAGCCAGAGGCCATATCCTTTAGCATTCATATCAGGCCCAATCATAGCATCCACTGGGCTGAATGTACATCTTTGCACGATCTCCCACCTCATGGCCATGCAGCTGCCTGCACTATCGATCTTCAGCAGATTCCCATTCTGGGCTTCTGCTGGCACCTTTGCATCTGGGGCCAGCCATGGATGGAAGGGCCTGCCGTTTGTGAAATGCAGGCCATCTGCCCTGTGGCCCCAGATATCATAGAAGAAATCGGGGTTCAGCATGCTCATGGGGGCTACTCCATCCACACCCTTGATCTCCAGATCATCGAGCAGCTGTATCATAGTGGCAGGCTCCCAGATGAGATCAGCTTCCACGTATATGAAAGCATCGATCCCTGCCTCATGCTTCTGCCAGCTGAAGAGATAATTCCAGCATTTGGCGATATTGGCCCACCGATCTGGCTTATTGATGCTTGGGTATTTCTTCCCACCATGAGAGAATTTGAGCACCTGTATGGGCAGCTTGCTCTCTGCCTGCCAGCTGATGAGCTGCTCCCAGGAATCATCACTGGAATCCCCCTCAAGCAGGATCACGCTCAGCTCACGATCACGCTTGGCCCAGAGCTGAGCTGCCAGCTCCTGCACCTGCACAAAGTATCTTGGCAGCCATCCACCGCCATCTCTCACGATGCTGCCAATTCTCACATTGCCTGTGCTCATGCGATCTTATTTCCCTTCAGTTCTTTTGAGCCCTGCAGATGGTGCAGGATGTGCAGCCACACCTGGCTGGCCTCATAGGCCACCCTGAGATTTAGGCTGCTCTCCCCCAGGATATAGGTGATGGGCACCTCTTTGATCTTGAAATTATCCACCACAGCATGGGCCAGCACCTCAAGCTGCCAGCCGTGCATGCTCCCCATGTAGGTGTGCTGATCCAGCACTCTCACGGTGTATGGCCTGAAAGCCCTGAAACCACTGCTCCAATCTGAGAAGTTGGGCCCAGTTTGGGTGAGATTGCAGAGGGCTGAGATGCCCCTGGAGATCATTGGCCTGCCTCTGGAGCCCAGGCCCCTCAGGTATATGCTCCCCTTCATGAACCTGCTACCAATGGCCATATCTGCGCCATCGAGAGCTGCCAGAAGCTGCAGAGCTTGCTGGGGATCGTGACTGCCACCAGCATCGAGCTGCACGATCCTCTTAGCATCGAATGCCAAGGCCTTGCGCCACCCAGCCTGCAGGGCAGGCCCTATGGGCCATCTGCCCACTGGGTGCACATAGGCTCCAGCTTCATATGCCAGGCTCACCGTATCATCATCACTCTGGGCATCCACCACGATCACGCCAAGCCCCAGGCCCCTGAGCTCACCCACCAGCTGGTATATGCTGGCCTCTTCATTCAGTGTGGTGATCACAGCCCAATCATCATGCTTGATATCGATCATGGCACCCACCTCTCTCTGATGCTGATGGTAGCTGCGATCACTTCTCTATCAAGCGAATTCACCCATATGCCATTGGCTGTATCCAGCTTGATGCCCATTCTCAGTGGGTATTTCTCAGTGATCTCCCTGATGGCCTTGGCCACAGGCAGAACCTCAACATCATGGAGCACAAGATGGGCATTGGGCCACCGCTCAAGAATACCTGTGGCATCTTTCATGGGTGCCTCTTTGGTATGATCTCCATCGATGAAAGCCAGCACATTTGTATCTTCTGCCAGGCCTATATCATCCAGGGCCCTGGGGCTCTTGCCCTGTACGAAATGAAGATCGCTGTGCTCTGTGGCTCTCTTCACATTGCCTCTGCACCGCTCAAGCTGGCCCAGCAGCCCCCATGGATCGATCATCCACACTGGGCCCCAGCACGCTATCCCCAGGTGGGCAGCACTCCAGCCCATATGGGTGCCTATCTCGATCACTGCCTCTGGATCGATCATATCTGCCAGCAGGCTCAGGATATGGGCCTCTCTCATGGTGCAGGAGATCGCATTACCGTACTCTCTATCCCATAGGTGATCGCCCTGGTGCCCAGGATTGCCCACATGCCATATCATGTGGGGCATGGCCCTCAGAATTCTCTCCTGCTGATCATCGATGCAGGCATCTTGGGCCATGATCCTCAGCTTCTGTGGATCGCTCTCAAGGCCCTTCATGAGCCTTTGTGCGCTCCATTTGCTCATACAGTATCTTTGCCCTTCTCTGCTGGCATTTGAGCTCCTGGGCCCTCTGTTGGCTGCCCTGGGCCCTGCTGGCTACTGGGCTTTGCCCTGATGTACGGTGGGCACTCCATGGGTGGCAAATCTGGCTGTATATCTTTTAGGAATGGATACCACTGGGTGGCCACAAGCTGATCCCAGCCAAACTCATCATGGATCAGCTTGCTGTGCATCAAACGTTTATCCAGGGGCAGTGTTCTGCCAGCATCGAGCCATTCCTGGTGGGCCATCTCCAGGGCCTCTGCTACCCCTTCCCAATCTGGCCAGGCCTGCCAGGAGTTCATGGGAGTCCAGATCATATCTCTGGGGCTCACCACACTCCCCCATCTCACCAGCTCAGGCATGGCTGAAAAATCTGTGACGATCACAGGCAGGCCACAGGCCTGGGCCTCAATAATGGGAATTCCAAAGCCCTCACTCATGGTGCTGCCTATCAGCACATTGCAGGAGTTGTACATCTGCTGCATGAATTGCCAGGGCAGGCCCTTCCCATACTGATACCTATCTGGGAAGATCACCCGCTCATCTGGGATTCCTATATTCTTGCAGAGGGCTGGCATATCGATGCCACCCAGTGCTGTGGTGGGATCGGTGTGGATGTACAGGTATGCATGGGGCTTATCCTTGGCAAAGTGCCACCAAGCCCTCACATTCACCTGGAAGGCCTTACGATCTGGATAGCCTTTGTTGGCAGCCACCATGCAGCTGATGTGGGGGTTCTCCTGCTCTATCCCAAAGAAACCACTCACGAAATCTGCCCTCTCGCCACTCTCTTCCCAATCTTCCACCACCCTATACTGGGCTGGCTCAATACCATGGGCAATGTAGCGATTGGGCACGCCAGCATCTTCCAGAAGTGCATGCCCCCATTTGCTATATGTGAGTGGTGTATGGGCTCCCTCAAGGGCTTCCAGCACCTTCTCAGGTATAGGACAGTGATCGATAGGCAGCCATGGGCACCACAGTGCCGGTGCCACCTTCTTTGCAGTATCTTCCATCACCCATACATCAATCAGGGAGATCACCAGATTGGCATGGAAATCCTTGGCATGGGCACCGATCACATCATTGCCATATGGATGCCTCATCTTTGGATAGCATACGAATCCATCCACCACATGGATGCCACCCTCAAGGCCATACCATGCAAAGATGCCCACATTGTGGGTGCCACCCATGAGGGCTGCCAGCCTGGGCAGCAGGGAGCTGCCCTGCACGCCATATCCAGATTTGCTCCATGGGGCATTGCTGCTGTACAGCATCCTGAGGCCAGAGAGCTCTTCCATGGAAATATCCCCCACCTGGAATGATCTCTTCTCAGGCTGCTGGGCCTGCAGTTTCTGCTGTGCCTTCTGCTTGCTTCTCTTCTTGCTCTTGCTCATGCTGCTCACCTTCCTGAATCAGGGTTTGTTTAGGATCACTCTCATCCTCTTGCACCCAGCATGAGCTTCTGAGCTTATCTCAGCTCTCTCCACCCAATATTAGCATAAACGGTGGCTGTATCTCCAATACCTTGGGCCATCACCGTGATGGGGATCGGGTTTTCTCCATCCACATCCAGGCTCAGGGGCAGCTTGCTCACCAGTGTTTTGCTATCTGAGCCCCTGCGATTGGTGGGATTTGTGCCGGTGGCTGCCACAAAGCCACCCTCAAGAGCAAAGCTGCCTGTGAGGGCTGTGCCTGCCACATCATACTCAGCCAGGCTGCTGGCATTCACCTGTGCATAGCTGGCTCCACCCACAACGCCACCATAGTGAATCTCATACAGGCAGGCTGCACCGGTGACATACAAATCAACGCTCTCAGGCAGCAGCTGCCCCCTGGCCACCTTCCCTGCAAAGGCTGTGCCCATCCTGAGGCTCATCACCGGTATGAGGCCTGCTGTGCCACAGGCCTGGCCCACCACGCCAGTATTCACGGCAAATGGGATGCCCCGATCTTCCTCAAAGCCACCCTCTGAGATCACGCTGGCGCAAATCTGAGCCATATCTGAGGCTGCACCGGTGGTGGATACCATCTCATATCGTACTGGGAGATTGGCAGTAGCCATATACACGCCAGGTTTTCGATTGGTATTCAGGAATTGATGAGCGATCACTGGCAGGCCATCCCTGTAGAATCCACATCTCACCCTGCCCACGCCAAGCCACTCCAGATCAAAGATGATGATCTGGGCCTTGGTTGTATCGAGATCGCTCTGGGTGTCAGTATTCCAATCTGCCTGGGCCACCACCTCATCTGTGGGAGTGCCAGAAGTGGAGCTCCTGAGCACAAAGCTCAGCCCATCGCCATCCAGCTGCACGAATACGCCATTCTCATCATCGAAATATCCGATCCTCTTCACCACTCCTGCAGTGGCAGCTCCCAGATTGCCGGTGAGGATCACCAGCTGGCTCTTGCCTGGCTGGTATCTCATATAGGCTCTGCTCTGCCTGATGATGGAATCCCCAGCTGCCACTGAGAAATCAACCTGAGCCTTTGCCTGAGAGAAGGAAGCTGCACCGGTGCCGGTGGCCTTCTCTACCCAAAGCAGAGGATTAGCATCATACTCCATCTGGGAATCAAAGAGAGTGGTGGGATCGCTCACTCTGAGCCTTGAGAAGGCATCAGAGGCCCCACCAGTAACCGAATTGAGCCCTATCGATGGCTCTATGTGCTGGCTTCCAGCACTCAACCAGCTCTGAACCAAGCCACTCCATGGTACAGGAAGTGCCATTATGCCCCCTTATGCCTCAACTGCTGCTAAATACACTGTATGGGGCTCAAATCCATCTGAGAGGCCCTTCCAGTGCTCTCCCAAGGGCGATAGCTGCCCACCCTGGGTGAATAGGTTACTATGGTGCCACTCTTGCCACAGGCACCAGCTGGAAAACCAGAAGGCACCCAGCAAGATGCTGGAGCTGGCCACCTTGGCTGCCAGATGATCCATGAGGGCCTTGCCGCTCTCGATATCAGAGCCCCAATGGGCCACCTCACTCAGTATGATAGGCCTGCCCATGCCCTGCCTGCTGTGCCAACTCTCCACCCACCGCCATATTTCCTCAAAGTGCTGAGGATCGGGCTGGAAGTGGATATGCAGGTGCCAGAAATCTGGGGTGAGCAGCTGGCTGAAACGCTCCAGCCAAGCCTTGCCATCTGGTGTGGCCACATTGCAGCCTGGTGCAGCCCACGCTGGGGCATGGATCATCCACTTCTCACAGAAGGGGATGGTATCCCATACCACCTCATTGGCTTGATCCCCATGCTCAGGCTCATTGCCCACCAGCCAGAGCCTCTCAGGCCCCCTCTTGGCTGCCTCAAGGGCCTTGAGAGAGTGCTCACCGGTGATCTGATAGCTCATGGGCATGAATAGCTCATCATCCAGGTGATTATACTGCCAATCCATGATGGTGGCCCTGGGGAATGCTGCCCTGGTATTGCCATAGGGAGCTCCCCAGATGCTCAGCTCATCATTTTGCCATGGGTGGCCCACTCCCAGGAAGGGTTCGAGCTTGATCCTCATCAGGCCTGGGCCACCTCAATTAGTCCCCTGGCCTCAAGCAGCAGGGCATAGGGAGTCCATATTTGCTCCACAGCACTCTTCAGCTGGGCATCTGTGACGCTCTCATTCATATCCTGGTTGAGGGTGAGCAGTGCCAGGGCCAAATCCTGGGCAAATGCACGATAGGCTGAGAGGGTGGGGCCAGCATATGCCAGCATGGCCATCCTCAGATCGTGATTGGGCACACCTGAGCCCTCACCGTACACCTCATCACCCACATCTGCCACCGCCACAGCCAGCCTCTTGGTGAAGTCTGGATCGAGTGCTAGTGTAAAAATCTCTGTATAGCTCTGTGCCATGATCTTATCTCCCTATGGTTTAATCGCCAGTAGCATACTGCCTGATGCACCGCTGTATTGCTTGTTTGATGTAATATCTCCCGTTGGGCCAGCCTTCTCGAATTGCTTTGCTATAACGTACAATACGATATTCCCTGTGCTACTTACAGCTGCGATTTGCTCCCATCCCGCTGGCCAAGTTTTGACATCATTCCCATCACCGTACAAAGCCAGTAGTAAATCAAAATCTTGGGTGGTGGTGATCCCAGAAGCCACCATTAGCCCCCCTGAGGCCAAATAGGCCACCGCAGATGAGCCATCGATCCCGCTGGCACCTGTAAATAGCATAATCATGCCTGGGAAATTGTTTACCGCACCATCGCGAGTGAAATCATAGTATGAGGGCTCTGAGTTTGCCACTCTATACCATGCCCCCATGGCTGGGAAGCTTCCATTCCCAAACTGTATCTGAGTCCATCCCGCCGGTGCCGTGATGGTAGAAGTGGTAACCGTTGTACCAAGGAAAGCCACCAGAAGATCGCCATCTTCATGGGCTGAGGGCACGTAGATTCTGCAGGTAGTGCTGTAATTGCTTCCCTTATAGTTGACTGTTGAGAAAACTGGCCCAGGCCACCCACCCACGCTCAGCCTGGTGCCTGGAGTGCCCATCTGCCTGCTTGGGAGCAGAATGCCTGGAGTTCTGGGCCTTCCAATTATGCTCATCTTATATCCCCTGTGCCATGAGTGTGCATATTAACGCCAGATCGCTATCTGAGATCGCTGGCTGGTATATGGCAAAATCCTGCACATTGCCCCTGATGAGATTGGCACCACCGGTTTCATGGCCCAGCTCCAGAAGGGGTGGATCATAGCCTGCAGTATATGCCAGCTGCCCCGTTACTTTCACGCCACCCTGCCAGCCATACCCATTGCTGATGGCTGCCACTCCGTTATAATTGGAGCCCAGCACCGAAACCACACCCCCCTGGGCGAATACGCCACCATCTGGCCTGTACCCATGCCGCTGGGTGCCATTGGTGAGCAGCCAGAAGAATCCCCTGCCAAGGTATTCAGTATACCTGAGCACCACGGTATAATCCTGGCTATCTGGCACATTAAATCCAGTTTCCAGGTAATCATCAAGGCCATCAAAGATGAGCCCATCTGTGGCATTCCACTGGGGCGATCCCTGGGGAGTGGATGATACGATAGGATTGGCCAGGTTCACATAGCTGGCCTCTTGGCTTTCTGCCCCAGCAAATCTATGGGCCACAGTGGGAGTGGCCACCTCATGCCAGGGCACCACCTCTCCCCCCACGCTCAGCCTGGTGGAAGGCACCCCAATCTGCCTCTGGGCCACTGGGATGCCCTGCTGGCTTCCCAATCTTTGCATATCAATTGGCCCACTGGTATTGCATATCAGCAGTGGCAGCTTCCTCAATTACCTTGATCACCGTATCATCACCAATGGGGATCGTGATCGGTGGATCGCCAGCCTTGATCTGGAAGCCCTTGCTGGCTGTGGGCACGGTGCCATCCAGAGTGTATCTGATATTCTGCTCAAGGGCCTGGATCAATAGCTTCACTGAGCCTGTGGCTGGGGTGAGAGTCACAGCTGAGCTGATATCCACACCATCAGAGTGGCTGCCCACAGGATTAAGCCATAGGGAATCCTGGATGGTGGCCATATAAGTTCTCTTGCCCATTTTATGCTTCCTCTCCTGCCCCTGGGGGCTCTAAATCGAAATCTGTGCTCTCTATGATACCATCTGGCTCTGGTGAGCCATCGATGCCAGCCACTTGCTGGGGCTCCAGCAGGCTCTTTACCCCCATTCCATCCTTGGTGAAGGCCAGGGGCTCAAAGCCATTGGCCAGCAGGGCCTCAGAAGCCACTGCAGCCGCTCTGTTGGCCTCTTCCCTGCTCAGTGGTGTAGTCAAGGCCTGAGGGAATGGATAGCCCAGCAGGAGCTCACCATCCTGCTCAGTGAGGCTGTGGATGTATACCACCACCTTATACTCCCCAGGCTCTGGGATCGGTGGGTTTGTATACTCTCCACCGGTGATGTATGGCAGATATATCTGGCTCATCCTGTGATCTCTGCCTTCTCTCTTCCAGCTCCAGAGTTGTATAGCCATGCCCTCTGGGCATCAGTGAGCATGGCCCCCTTGCAATATATCAGGTGCCTCATGCCACCAGCCCATGGCTGGGCAAGATCATTCCTGGTGGCACCCAAGAGCAAAGCAGCATCAGGGGTATTTATGGCACCACCAATATTGGCCCACACCACATCACCATCATTGTATGCAGCCCCGATCTTGTTGTTGGTTGGATCGTACAGGGCAAACACAAGCACCCACTGGCTGCCATCGATAGCACTCCATGGATCAGGAGATGCAGCAGCTCCCCAGCCCAGCACCCCCTGGTATATCGTGGGAGTCCAGGATGCTGCATTGCCACCCTGATTATATGTGAGGGCCAGGAATTGGCGATCAGCCGAATCCGATCCAGTTCTCACGGCAAAGATGCTGCAGAGGGCTGCTATATTCTTCTTTGCCCATATGGCCCATGTGAAGGCCTGAGATGTGCTCACAGCCAGCCCTGGTGTGGTATCAACTGATTGCAGGAGCTGGGTGCCATCAAAATCAGTGTAGGCATCGAATGTGCCATCAGATGCCAGAGTGGGAGTGCCAGCATAATTTTCGAGTGTGATGGCAGGTGAGCCCAATACATCATCTTTGTTGGCACCGGTGGCCTCATCAAGTGGCCAGAAGTTTGTAACGGCTGCCTGCACCAGGCTCTGCTGGTATGCATCATCATCTGCAAATGAAGTGCTGGGAGCCCTTCCTGGCTTCACCACTGCATGCAAGGCTGTGAGATAGCTCTGCATATCGCCCACGCTCTCCACAGCCCACCAGAGGCCCTCAGAGGCCACCAGGGAGCTCTCAGCCAGTGTGGTGCCATAGGGCATCACCAAATCCCAGAGAGCATCACCTCTCCACTCCACGCCATTCACTATGGCAGCCTCTGGGTATCCCTGCCTGCTCAGCCTCATGGCCACAGTGCCCTGGCCAATATACTGATCCTTGATGCCACCCAGCCCATCTGTGACGGTGCCCAGGGCAAATATGGTGCCCACCTGGGGCAGGTGATCATCTTCCACATCTCTCATGGCTGTGAGTTCTGCTGCAGTGAGGCTCATGGCAGGAAATCACCTCTCTCATACTCTGCCCAGGAAGCTCCACCACCCACGCCAGGCAGAGTGCTCTCATTCTCGAAATTATCAGCAAGGGCCATGCAGTGATCATACCACTGGGCCCTGGTGTAGGATCGGTTCTCGATAGTGAAATTGTAGTATGCTGCCACCTTGCCTGCCATCTCTCGCCAGGCCTGGCTTGCTGCATAGTTGAGATCATAGGCCCTGCCATCGAGATATCTGGCTGAGCCCTTCTGATCATTGTCAAAGGTGATGATTCCCCTCAGGAAATCGATACTGAGATCACTGGTGAGGGCAGTGCCCTGGCTATCGTGCAATCTCCAGGCAGCTGCACCGGTGGCTGATCCCTCAAGATTCTGGTATGGGGCCTGGTATATCTTATATACAACGGTGCCATCGATCTGCTGATCCTGTATGGTGAGCCCCTGGTGGAAGAAATCCAGCCTGCTATTATCCAGGATCACCTGCAGCCGATCATCTGTGAAGTATGCTGAGCCCGAATCATCCACCATCGATCTCAGCTGGCTGATCAGATCAGCCATACCATCTCTGGCTGCCATCTCACTCCCCCTTATGCAGAGAAGGGGTGGGCAGATCGCCCACCCCATTCATCACTTATCATCCTCATGCAGGCTTGGGTTATCCCTTGCCATACACGAAATCGATATCAACCAGCATGGCTGCAAATGTGCCGGTGCCTTCCTCATTATACTTCAGAGTGAGCACCTCATTGGCTGCCAGCTCTTCTGATCCAGCAGTGAGGCTGAAGGTTTTGGGTGTGAGCCCTGTCCATCCAGCCGTGC
>Ga0180438_10007120_pt1 | contig 14763 bp, 9 predicted proteins | sample SS_ome_12_FD_132455 | JGI IMG/M metagenome (GOLD analysis project Ga0180438, IMG submission 132455) | Hypersaline lake sediment archaeal communities from the Salton Sea, California, USA - SS_3_D_2 metaG | ecosystem: Environmental > Aquatic > Non-marine Saline and Alkaline > Hypersaline >...
AGGGCGGGATGCCATCCCGCCTCACCACAGACCACCTACGGCACCGAACGTAGGGCGGGATGCCATCCCGCCTCACCACAGCCTCGACACAACACTGAACGTAGGGCGGGATACCATCTCGTCCCACAACCCCGGTACGACGCCAGACGTAGGGCAAGATGCCATCTTGCCCCACCACAGCCCACCTGCGACGCCGAACGTAGGGCGGGATGCCATCCCGCCCTACCGCAGGCCACGCGCGACGCTGGCGTGGATCCTGGCCGGCGTGATCCTCTTCGCCCTCGGCTTCCCCCTCGTCGTCACGCTGAGGCCACCGGCGTGGGTCTTTCCCCTGCTGGCGCTGGTGGCCGGCGGGCTGACCGGGCTGGCCTTCCCGGTGGCGGTCGCCTGCGTGGAGGGCGAAACAGGCCGCGTAGCCGGGCTGCTCTACGGTGCGGACCTGGTCGGCGGGTGCATCGGGGCAATCCTGGCCAGCGCGCTGCTCGTGCCGGTCCTGGGCATTCCTCACACCTGCCTGGCCGTGGCGCTGGTGGGGCTGGCGGGGCTGGCCGTGCTGAGATAGTCCAAGCAGGCACTCAGGGCATAGCCCGTTCTTCACCACACAGGCAAAGACTCACAGATGACGGCGCCGCCCGATTTCTTGCCGCCCTGCGGTGGTCACACAGAACCCGCCTATTGGCTGCCGCAAGCCCGAGGGAACTAGAAAAGTAGAACGCTACCCGAGCAACACGGGGGCCTGTGCCTGCTTCTGTAGAACCACTACCATACGGCATGAAGCAGGAGAGTCATCAAGTGGCCGTTCCAGATCGAAATCGCCATACCAACCGACAACCTTGAAGCTGCCGGAGAGTTCGGCCAGAAGTAGAATCTCTTGAGGTATCAATATGCGTTCCCTGGACGAGTCATGGATGACCGTTTCAACCCCATTGGCAGTCACGTGCATCTCTACTTCCACATCGGCGACCCCTGTCAGGCAATCAAGCCGCGGCCGATTTGCCCCCCACAGGATGTCGACCCTGGTGCCATTTCGCTCGCCTGCATAGCGAAAGGAACCGTAATCCGAGGAGTGACAGGCACGAGGGTGGAGGAAATCAATCACATACAGCCCTCTATCGGTCAGGTTGTTCGCTACAGCGCGGAGATGTTGGACGAAATCGTCGTTTGTCGTCAGCGCGTCGATACCATCAAACATGGTGATCGCCACATCGACCGGCGTATCGAGCTTGAAAAACCGCATGTCAGCAGTCACCCAATCTATAGCCAGGCTCTCTGTGGCATCCTTCTCTCGTGCCAACTGAACCATCTCTGGACGCAAGTCTAGCCCTACGGCATGCATCCCTCGCCGGGCGAACTCTCGGGCGTGGTAGCCAGGGCCACAGGCAATATCGAGCACCGAGCGCGCTGCGGTGCCTGTATAGTGACGATAAGCAGCGGTGATGAAATCAACCTCTCTACTCACGTCACGGTCAAAAACGATGTCATAGTAGATCGCGCGTTGGTATAGGTTATGATATTCTGCCATTCAGCACCTCTTTCACCTACAGATAAATCTGACTTGATGGCCCTTGTGGGGCTCAACTTTCAATGGTCTCACAGCCGCGCAGAAAAGCCACGGCGTTTTCGCCGAGCCTGTCCAGCAGATAGCCACCTTCTTGCACGATGACGGTGGGCAGGTTCAGCCCGGCAATCCGCCGTCCGATTTCCTGCAGCCCTGCGGTGGTCACACAGAACCCGCCTACGGGATCGCCCGCCACGATGTCAAACCCGGCCGATACGACGAGGTATCGGGGGGCGAACTTGCAGATGGCATCGAGAGCGGCATCCAAGGCCATCAGATAGCTCGCGTCGTCCGTCCCCTGGGGCAGTGGCCAGTTGCGGTTGTAGCCCTCACCCGATCCCTCGCCGCACTCATCAGCCTCGCCCCAGTAGAAGGGATAGTCGTCATCCGGGTGCGCGTGAAGGGAGCAGAACAACACCAGGGGATCGGCGTAGAAAATGGCCTGTGTCCCGTTGCCGTGGTGGTAGTCAATATCCAGAAAGGCGACTGTAGCGTCTGCTCTCAGGTAACGCGCCGCAATTGCGGCATTGTTGAGGTAGCAGAAACCACCGTACAGGTCAGCGGCAGCGTGATGGCCAGGCGGGCGGCACAGAGCGTAGGCCGTTCGCTCACCGGCGCGGACGTGCTCTGCTGCCGAAAGCGCACACTGCGCAGCCCAATAGGCTGCTTCCCACGTCCCCGCCAGGATGGGCGTGCCCCAACCGAAGGCATAGTAGCCCCTCAGGCCGAGAAAACTCTTGGGCTTGCGGCCGTTGTGCCGCCCGGGAAAGGTACAGGCAAAGACCGGTGCAGACTGCTTGTAGAAGGCTGCATTCTCGGCATAGACCGTGCACAAGAAACCCACAAAGCCCGCGTCGTGGACGGCGAGGATCGGTTCGAGCCCGTGGTCGGTGGGGGAGATAACAGGCCCAAGCTGCGCCATCTGCAGCGCACGCAAGATGATCTCCGCCCGAGCCGGGATTTCTTCGGTGACAAAAGGGTGACCTTCGAAGCAGATCTCGTCGGTGGCATGTCGTCTATGTTGATCGGTGTAGACAATGTACATGGATAAACGTCTCTTGGCATACTGGGGGATGCAGATGATGCCCGCTGTTCCACCCCGCCTCATGCGTCGTCATCTGTCGCCTCGTGTGGCCCATCCCTGAGGTTGCACGGCATGGCGTGGAAAACCCGCTCTTGCTCCCCCGTTGGCTTGCCGCCATCGATTGTGGACCATTTGCCCGCCAGTATAGCACGGAGGTGTCCAAAAGGCGTGGAAAAAGGGTGCAAAAAGAGTCGTAGAAGGAAGGGGTGTGTAGCACTTTTGCAACGGGTTAGCTGTCGTGGTGGGGAATCAGTCACCTGCACTGACCTGGCTGACGGCTCGGCCGGGGGCACATGGCCTTCGAAACGTGTCTGTCCGTGGCCCTGGTGGGTCTGGCGGACTGGCCGTAGGGGTGTCAATCGACCGTGAGCGTCTGGCGAAGCTACGCCCCGAAATGATGACCGGGACGGGACGCAGATTCACGCAGATAAAATTATGAAAATCAGCGTCACCGGGTTCGCAACCAGACGTGCATCGGATCCGGTTCGCGGTTGGCCCAGGCATAGTAGGGGATGGCCAGCACTTCGATAGGCTGGCCCCGGCGCTTCGGGCGGGGACGGGCGGGGCGAGTGAGACGGCCTGCCCAGGCGGCGGGCCACGTGAAACAGGCGGTCGCTGCCGGTCGCGCGGCGGTAGGCGACGGCGGCCTGGATGAGGTGCCCGGCACAGTAGAGCTCGTGCAGGTCGCGCAGGTTGGCCCACCGCCCGGCGGCTCTCCCGCCGGTGAAGTAGGTGTTGAGATAGCCGTCGGCGCCCTGGGCATCGGCCACCTCGGCGATGACCACCTCGGCGGTTCCCCGGAGGGCAGCGGCCTCGTCCGCCGCCAGCACCCAGGCGACAGCTTCGAGCCACTTGTAGACGTCGGAGTGGTTAAAGTACCGGCCGAGGAAGGGAACGTCCTTCTTGCTCGCCGCAGCGCGAAAGTTATCGATCCGTCCAGTCTCCTCCAGAAGGTCGTATTGCGATGGCAGCGTCACCTCGCGGAGGATGCGCCGCCGCGGAGACCAGAAAGCATCGGTCAGGGTAACGGCAGTCAATGGCACAGGCCGGAGCCTGGCATACGGGCTGTGAGACGTGTCGACGACTAGGGCGGAGGATGGGGCTGGATCAGGCATGGCGTTGGCAACTCCTGTCCAATCTCTTTTTCCGACCGCTCGCTCGAAATCGTCACTGCTGTCTAAAGTTCACGTGCTGAAAACACTCCGAAACTGAACGGACTTCCAGGTTGTCAGGATATATCGCCACCTCTTGACCATCAACATACAGGGCGGTGATGCGAATGACCTGATCGAGAGCGAGAACCCATTCGTACCACCCATCTCGGTTCGCCGTCGCCGGATTGGCAGGGTCGTCCCAGTAGTTGCCGTCGATCCAGATCTCCACCTGTGCGCCAGGCATAATTCTTCCCTGCCGGTCAAAGACTTGCCCCTTCACACTCCCCAGCTTGAGGGCGTGGGACTTGCATCCCAGGTATTCTACGGCGAAGGACAGTCCGATGGGTGTGGCAGTGGCGATCGGCGCGGCGGTGGACGTGGGAGAGACGATGGCCATAGGGGTGTCAGTTGGCGCGTCGGTGGGTGTGGGAGGGATGACGGCCGTAGGCGTGTCAGTTGGGACGTCAGTGGGGGTGGGGATGGCAGTGGCCGTGGGTACAGGGACAGGCGTGTCCGTGGGAACCGGCGTGGCGGCAGCCACGGTCGCCATGGGCGCGGTGGCGACCTGTGGCGCTGCCTCGCGGGAGGTGAGGCTTGGTGCAAGGACGACGACGGCCAGGGTACCAAAGACGCAGAGCGTCATGGCGGCCAGGACAGCGATGATGATTTTTTGCATTTGCGTCATGATGGCTTATCCTCCGGCGGGCTGCTGGTGATCCTCAGTAAGGTGTATGATTCACCGACGGCCAGTTCGAGCATTCCATGCGGTGGGGGGAGTAGTTCGATGCTGCTGCACTTTGATTTATGCTACCATGATACCACACATTGACGTCGGGATCAATACCCAATTTCGGGCAGACGCGCCTTGTATTCCCAAAGCTGGCCAGGGGCAAGCCCTCGATCTTGATCGCGGCAAGCGGGCCGGCCGAGGCGCAGCATGAAGAGGGTCAGCAGATGCGGGGCATGACCGATCGTGTCACTGCCACCGGCGATGATGAGGGTGTCGCCACCACAGATGCGCGGCGTGTCGTCGCGCCGGCCCTACACGACGGCGTACTCGACGATTTCCTTCCCCTCCTGAAAACGCTCGAGGCACAGCGACGTGATGTCCAGCGTATGGGCCTGGCCGTCCAGGATCTCTTCCGCCAGGAGCAGGCCGCAGATGGGGCCGTGCATGAAGCCGTGACCGCTAAAGCCGCCGATGCAGTACAACCCCTCTACCTGGGGGATGCGGCCCAGGATGGGATGTGCATCCGGCGAGACCTCGTAGAGTCCGGCCCAACGGCTGGCCAGCTCTGCTTGCTCCAGCAGGGGCAGGCGCTCCATCGCCGCCTCCAGGTGAACCAGCTCCCAGTCCTTGTCCACGGATTGGTCAAAGCCCACCGGCTCGTCGGGATTCGACATGCCGGTCAGGATACCCGGCCCTTCACGGTGGAAGTAGAGCGACTGGGCAAAGTCGATGATGAAGGGAAAGTCAGGCGGCACCTGGGGAAGCGGCGCCGTGACGACGATCTGGCGGCGCACCGGGACGATGGGGATGTCCACCCCGGCCATCTCGCCGACCGCGCCCGCCCACGGCCCGGCGGCATTGACCACAACCGGGGTCGTTACCTCGCCCTGGTTGGTGAGGACGCCTTCCACCCGCCCTCCCTCGACGTGGATACCGGTCACCGCCACGTCGGTCAGCAGTGTCGCCCCCAGCCGCCGCGCGCCGGAGACGTATCCCTGGACCACGCTGTTGGGGTCTGCCAGGCCGTCGCCCGCGTGGAAGCTCGCGGCCAGCACCCCCTCCAGATCGATCGGAGGCACCATGTCAGCGATCTGCGAGGGCGCCAGCCATTCCGTCTGCACGCCCAGCCGCCGCTGCATCTCTACGTTGTGGCGAAAGGCAGCCACGACCTCCTCGTCCGTCAGCAGAAAGAGGTAGCCGCAGGTGTTCAGGTCGATCGGCTGATCCAGCTCTTGTTCGAAGCGAGCCAGCATCGGCAGGCTAAGAAGGGACAGGCGAACGTTGATCTCGGTGCCGAACTGGTAGCGAATGCCGCCGGCGCACTTGCCGGTGGCCTGCGTGCCAAAGAAGAACTCCCGCTCGAGCAGCAACACGTCCCGGCAGCCCTTGAGCGCCAGGTGATAGGCGGTGCTGGCACCCATCACCCCGCCACCGACGATGACGACATCAGCCGTCCTGGGTAAAGTCATCACGTTGCTCCTAACCCGGTCAAGCCGGAACCCAACAGGTTCGACGTGCCAGAAATGCACTGGAAAGGCACCTGATTGACTGACAAATCTTTTAGAACGCAGATTCTCGCAGATAAGATAGAATCAAAATCAGCGTTTATCAGCGTTAATCTGCGTCCCATGTCTTTCCTTCAGGGCCAACCCAGAGTTTCGTCAGCCAAGTAGGGAAAGGTAGTGAATGTTGGTGTGCAGGCATTGTATTCCGTTCAGAGTCTATGGGGCGAGGACACTGGATGTGCAACGGGTTCTGCCACCGAACGCCATGATGGAACAGGAATAAAAAAGCAACCCCCTGGGGGTTGCAATGGACCAATCTTGAGGTTTCGATCTCTCGGAACTTGCCCCGAGGGGAGCCCCAAGTGACCTTGTCCCCCATTCTCTACCGAGAAGTCTAGTCCACGAGTCAAACGGATTGTATCATGAACGAAGGTAAAAGTCAAAGACAAGACCCGAATCTATGCACAACTGGCCTGTCAACCGCAGGCGATTTATTTCAACAGCCTGAATGCATCGTACAACAGACTCCCATAGACGGCCGTGGTCAGAAGGCTGTCGACCGCAGCATAGACCGCCAGACACAGCGCGGCCGATTTCGTTGTGCTGTGGACGGCGAAACGCCAGGCGGTACCCAGCGCTATTAAAGCAATGGCCACCGGCACTCCCATCTGTAGCAGCCCTTCCAGCCGGGAGGGTATGACAGGCATCCAGGCAGAAAAGGGTACATAGGTGCGCGCATCCGCGAAGGTGATCCCTTTGGCCGCCCAGTAGGCGATGAAAGCTGCGGCCAGGCTGATGCGCGCGCCGGGGTTGGTGAGATTCTCTCCTCCTCGCCGGATGACCCACGTCAAGGCCAGCACCAATGATGGAACCAGGAGCCACACCAGGAGGGCGATCGGCGCCAATAGGGCGCCTGTCAGCAGGCCAAAGATAGCCTCGACGCCCATCCGGCCGGCGTCGCGCCAGGTCACGGAGCCGAGGGCCTCCTGGACCTCGGGTGCCGTGCTGGCAAAATAGACGGCAAAGCCGGGCTCCTCTGCCCGTTCCAGCCAGGTGATGTACAAGTGTCCCGCCTCGTCGCTGACGACCGCCGGCGCCAATGAGCCACCAGGGGTGAGACTGAGCAGTTGGTAGGACGTGGGACTGCCGTCCTGTAAAAAGAGCGTATTGATCTGACCCACCACACTGCCATGGCGATGCCGAACCTGGATGCGTGAGGCAAGCACCAACTCCCGTTCAACGACCGGGTTGACGGCTATTCCCGATGGAGAGACAGCCCCAGGATGCCGCCTCAGCGACACGCGTGACCCGGCTTTCAGACTGCCAAGGGGGAGCGCCTCGTACAACAGCTCAGCGCTGTCAGGCACGACGATGGAAACAGGCTCAGCTCTGGCCACCGCCTCGTCGAGGGGAAAGGCCACAACCTGTGTGTTGAGGGCCGGCCCCCGGGCCGAAGTCGCCACCTCGGTCCAGAAAACGTAGCCGTGTCCCTGATCGAGGCCAAACCAGGGCCCCTGCCAGGTAGTATGCATCCGCACATGTGGCTCGGCGAGGAGGATTTGCTGCTGCGGGCGAAAGACGCCATCGGGATAGGCCGCGTAATAGATCCGCCGTCCCCCCTGTCCAGGCGGCGGATGCGTGACCCAGATCGCATGCAGCGTCCCCCGGCCATCGTACCGCACAAGGGGCTGCATCCCTGACCCATCCACGAGCGTGGCTTCCCCTCCAGGGTCTCCTGGCGGCAGCGCATAGACGCCGGGTTCTCGCCGCGAACCCCCGTACCAGACGGTGACCAACCCCTTGGCGTTCAGCGTCACGCCATAGGCATCCACCGCCCTGCTCCCCGAGATCAAGGTGGGCCGAACCTGCACGTGGCCCGACGTATCCAAGCGGGCCGTATAGAGACTCTGATCGCTGAGCCAGAAAAGATGCAGTTCCTTGCCCACGCGAAGGATGTGCGGTTGTGAGGGTTCAGTGAGCGCGACCTCGAAAGTGTGCTCCCAGACGACTTGCGCCCGGCGGTTCAGGGCTACCACCTGCGGGTGGGATATTTCGCCGTCACCGCGAATCAACAACAGGAAAATCTTGCCCGCATCGTCCAGGGCGACAGGCACCGCCTGGTTGAGTTGGGTGTGACCCACCAGACGGGCGCGGCTCCAACCGGGGGCGTTGAGCCACAGGTGGTCGACCGGACCGCGACTGCTGAATATGGCGAGGAGTAGGAGCAGCAGGAGAGGGAGCAGGCCCAGGATACGCAGGCATGACTTGTGGGTGACGTTCATCTGCCGGCCTCTTGGCGGTTTGAGTCGGAGTTCGGTGTTGAGGGGAACCCGTTGACCCCGGCCAGGCGTATTGTACTCCCAATGCCGACCAGGGGCAAGTGCTTGATCGAGGTCAAGGGCAAGCGGGCCGGCTGAGAAGCAAAGAGGGTCAGCAGAGCCTATAGCTTGCGATAAGATGTCAGTAGCAACGCCTTGGCACCTCCACTCCGCCAGTATCAAAGCCTTGACTCATACCAGGATTCTTGGCTGAGGGGAGCCTATTTTGCAGTGACAGAAATTGACCACGGCCCCACGGCTTTGACCTCTACAGCCTGGTTGACTGACAGAACTCTGGGTTGGCCCTGAGAGCAAGACATGGGACGCAGATTAACGCTGATGGACGCTGATCTTGGTTCTATTCTATCTGCGGAAATCTGCGAGAATCTGCGTTCTAAAAGATTTGTCAGTCAATCAGCCTCTACAGCAAACGTATCTTTCATCAGTACCGCTCCCTGAAATGGATCAGTTGTGTTTGCCAACAGGTCACGCCCGCTAAATGCCACAATCTACCAGTGATGCGAAGATTTTTCTTATCATGCGTACTCTCATACTGCGGCCGCCTTACAAGCGAATAGCCGACCACCCACTGGGATTGCTCCCAATGCAGGGGTCGGCTATCAATCCTCCACAGGTTGTCCCTCCTCGATGCTGCTGCGGCTTGGACGAGGGGTGCGACAGTGCTACACTTCAATTTATGCTACCATTGTACCACACATTGCGGTGAGAATCAATACCGAGTTTCGGAAATATCTCTCTGGCAGCAGTTGTCAACGTGCAGGGGTGTGCTATAATAGCCTTCGGCCCAGCCTGCGGCGCTGGACGGTCCCACCTGGTGGTGCGTGGTCGATCTGCCGGTGAGATAGGTTGCCGGCGTCGTCTCGGTTGGCTGCCCATGGCACCTGATGCCGGCAGGTTAAGAGCTTGCCAAGAGAGAAGAGGGTGACTCATTTGGCGGAGGTGAGTGATGAAAATGATCGTCAGCATTGTCAGCAGTAGCGAGGCACGGGGATTGACCGATGAGTTGATGCGACAAGGCTACCGCGCGACTGAAATCAGCACCACGGGTGGTTTCCTGCGACGGCGCAATGTGACACTCCTCATTGGCGTTGAGGACGACCAGTCGGACGACGTGTTAAAGATCATCCGCGACAATTGCCATGCGCGGACGGAGCACGTCTATCCATCGCCTCCCGTGATAGGAACACTCTTGCCCCCGGCGGTGGACGCGCAAATCAGCGGCGCCGTCGTATTCGTGCTTGATGTAGACCGCGTGGTAAGCTACTAAGCACTTGTCCATCAATAACTTTGCACTTTGAGACGCAGATTAGGCGCACTGTGCTGTACGCCCAGTACAGTGTAAGACGGCCACTAGATCCCAAAGTTGTTTTTGGACAAGTACTAGGCGGCTCGTCCCCAGTGGTGATCATCAGGGGCGCGCGATCCCTTGCGGCGCGAGTGCCTGGCGGCGCGGTGCGGCGAAGGAGGCCGGCGTCCGGCGGATCATCTATCTGGAGTGGCACGTTTTCTATCCCCTCCATGCGTTGATCTTTTCCGGCCAGGCCGACGCGGTGGCGCGTGAGGCAGAGTGACGCGCTGGCCTGTTGGAGCATGTAGGGTAAAGCCGGTGGGTCGTCCACGACCTGGAAAGCGTCGAGTTAGGCGGCTGAGACGGGCCGCGATTGTTGGCGGCCCGCCCGGAAGGAGGTGACCCTTGTCCGGACGATTCAGTAAGCTGGCAGCGAACGTGATGGCATACGCCAGCAGCTTGCGAGCCAGGGTGCTTGCCGTACTGCTGGCCGTGGCGTTGGCCTCGTCACTGGTGGGTGTGTTTTTCAGCCGCGATTGGACGGGGTGGCTGCTCAATTTCGGCGTTGAAATGGCCGGTGCAGTCGCCACGTACGCCCTGCTCGACATCTTTTTTGGCAGGAGGGAGAGGCGCGAAGCCAGGAAGGCGGACCTGATCGCGCGGCTGGGCAGTCGTGTGCCCGACGTGGCGGCGGCAGCCACCGAGGAGCTGCGGCGGCAGGGTTGGCTGGGGGATGGTTCGCTGAAAGGGGCGTTCCTATGGGGGGCGAACCTGGAAAGTGTGCGCCTGGGGAGCGCGGACCTGCGATGGGCGGATCTGCGGGGCGCCAATCTTCAAGGCGCGATCCTGGAGGACGCCAACCTGCAGGGGGCGATCCTGGAGGACGCCGACCTGCAAGGGGCCGACCTGTGGGGCGCTGATCTGCGGTGGGCGCTTCTGGGGGACGCCAATCTGCAAGGGGCCCGCCTGGGGAGCGCCAGTCTGCAAAAGGTGGTCCTGAGGGACGCCAGCCTGCAGGGGGCGAACCTGGTGTTGGCCAAGCTGCATGGGGCGCACCTGGTGGGCGCCAATCTGCACGGAACGGATCTGTGGAGCGCCGACCTGCAGGGGGCTATCCTGGAAGATGCCACATTCGACGAGCGCACGACACTTCCCGACAGCACACAATGGGCCCTATCCACCGACATGACCCGCTTTACACACCCTGAGCATCCTGATTTCTGGCGTCCTGGCGAAGAGAGTGAGGAGGGTGTCCCCGTCAAGGTCGAGAGCGTAGACAGGGACGCCATAGCCTATTGGGTTTACTTGAGCCGGACAGCCAAAAAGGAGGCCAAGATCCATTGTGCGCATTGTCCCTACTGCAAGGATGGCCAAGGGCTTCGCCCGGGGGCCGGGGGCAAGGGAGAGTGGCAGGGGCCGTTTGCCACGTTTCAGGAGGCTCTCGATGCTGCGCAGGCAAGCGGCAGAAACGTCGGCAGGTGTAAGCACTGCGATCCGCAACCCTAATCACCTCGAGATGTCCAATCACTCGAGTGCTAGGTTCACTCGAGATGCTGAAAAGGCTAACACTCGGTATACTGATACAGTGCAGCCGTGATTCAGAACCGGCAGGCCCGGCCGCCGAGGCCACGCAGGTGGAGGGAGGTGGCGACCAGCCGGCGAACGTCTAACCTGGCTTTGCCAACGATGAGGCAATTCGCCTGCTATATCACCGAAGGAGCGATGCAATGAAATCGCAAGGTCGACTATTCAGCCTGCTGGGTCTTGTCGTCGTCATGGCTCTCATTGTGCTCGGTGGGGGCCTACCTGCTGTTGCCCGATCACAACCGGCCGTCCGGGCGGCATTAACCCTGGGCGAGGCTGCGCGGGCAGTCCCTGGCCCGGCCATATCCTCTCCGTTTCCTGCATCCGGGGCGCTTCCCCAGGAGGCTCCAGCACGCGACACGCCACCGGATGCTCAAAGCACGACCGGGCCAACGCCCCCGCCTGGTGTAGATGTGGTGGGCGCATTGGCCACCTCTCAGGCTGCGGTCGTCATCCCAGACGTTCCCGCCTATATCTGGCACCACGGATGTGGCCCTACGGCAGCGGGCATGATCGTGGGATACTGGGATACCCAGGGATTCGATGACCTGGTGCCCGGTGATGCCTCCACGCAGACGGCCGCCGTCGACGCGATGATGGCTACTGAAGGCCCTGCCAGCAACTATACGGATTATTGTCAGCCAATAGATTCGTACCCCACTCTGCTGCCTGACAAGTCAGAGCTGCCGCTTGGAGACGAGCACGCCGATGACTGCGTGGCCGACTATATGAAAACCTCTCAAAGCTACCACTACAACTACTATGGCTGGAGCTGGTTCTCAGACGTCGGCCCCGCGATGGAGAACTATGTCAACGCTTTGGCAGGGAGTGACTATGCCGTGACGGTGGGCAATCTGTTCATGGCCGGGTCTTCCGGTCTGAACTGGGATAGCTTTCGCGCCGAGATGGACGCCGGGCAACCCATGGTGCTGCTGGTTGACACGGACGGCAGCGGAGGGACCGATCATTTTGTCACCGCTGTGGGGTATGACGTCGTGGGTGGCATCCAGAAATACGCCTGCCTCAACACGTGGGACACCGGTGTCCATTGGTTTGACTTTGCACCGCTGGCATCGGGCCAACCCTGGGGAATCTATGGCGCCATCACCTTCCACATCGAGTTGAGCTCCGTCCCTTGCGACGCGGACGCGCTGATCGGTGCGATCAACGTGGCCAACAGTGATGGCGAGGCCGACACGCTCGACTTGACCGCTGGCTGCACTTACACGCTGACCGGTGTGGACAACGGCACGGATGGCCCCAATGGCCTGCCGTCAATCACCAGTGAGATCATCCTCAATGGCAATGGGGCGACGATTGAACGGAGCGACACGGCTCCCGACTTGCGCATCTTTCACGTGGGGGCTGAGGGCCATCTGACGCTGAATGCGTTGACTGTGAGCAATGGTCGGGCTTCTGGCAGCTTTGCTGGCGGTGGCATCTTGAACGACGGCGGGACTGTGTCGCTGACTGGCAACAGCGCCGTCAGTGGCAACGACACCGCTGCGGATGGCGGCGGCATTTTCAATGGCTCCGGCAGCACACTGACACTGATCGACAGCACCGTCAGTGGCAACACGGCCGATCGCGACGGGGGCGGCATCTTTAACGATGGTGGCCTGGTGACGCTGACCGAGGACAGCGCCATCAGTGACAACAGGGCGACCATCAGTGGTGGTGGTGTCAAGAACGACAATGGCGGCGTTGTAAAAGTGATCGACAGCACCATCCGTGACAACGTGGCCGCTACGGTCGACGGTGGTGGCATCGACAACTATAACAGCACGGTGCAATTGATCGACAGCACCGTCAGCGGCAATAGCACCGGCCGCGACGGCGGCGGTATCGACAACTTTGAGGGCAGCACAGTCGAGTTGACCCACAGTACCGTCAGCAGCAACACCGCCGAGTACGGCGGCGGCATCGCCAACCAGGGTGTGGTGCGACTGACCCATAGTACCCTAAGCCACAACAGTGCCGCGTCTGGCGGGGGCATCCACAACTTTGCCCTCAGAACGGTCGAACTGACCAACACCATCGTGGCCAGTCAAACGCTTGGCGTTGACTGTGGCGGGGATCCGGTCACCTCCAACGGTCACAACCTGGACAGCGATGGCACGTGCGGTCTCACTGCTCCTGGCGACCTGCCCGACACCGATCCTCTCCTCGGTCCGCTGCAGGATAACGGCGGCCCGACCGAGACCCACGCCCTGCTGCCAGCCAGCCCTGCCATCGACGCCGGTCGTTGCAGCGGCTTCACCGCCGACCAGCGCGGTAGGGTTCGGCCTGTAGATAACCCCGGCGTCGACAATGTGGATGATGGTTGCGACATCGGGGCGGTTGAGCGGCAGCTTTATCTCTACCTGCCGCTCATCTTGCGCTGATGGTCGTTGTTCCTACTTTTTCTTTCTCTTTCGCTTCTTGGCGCGGCGCTGGCCTTTGCGTGCTTGCTTCTCAACTGTCCGGCTCCTCTTCTTGTCTTGACGGCGGGCACGCGCTCGAGGAGGAGCCTCCGGTTCAGGTGGCAGCGCAGGGAGGTCCGGGTCCTTCAGGCCAAACAGCCTGGCCCCCGCGAGGCCCGCCCGGCCGATCGTGCCAGCGACCCGACCCAGCCGATCCAATACCCCCTCTTGCTGGCGACGCAGCGCCTCGACCAAATCCTGCGCATAGTCCCACATCTCGCGGTCCTGCCGGCCTTTGGGTCGCCGGGGCACGCGCGACAGGTATTCCTCGTACAGAGACAGCGCGCCCGCCGGGTCTTGTTGCATCTCGGCCATCTCGGCCTGAGCAAAGTACACCTCGGCGTTGCGCGGATCAAGGCTCTTTACCTTGTCGTACTGCGCCCGGGCCTCGCCCCACCGCCCCAGCAAGCGCAGGACGTTGCCGTAGAGCAAGCGAAGCTCGGCATCGCCGGGCTTTGTCTCCACGCGGCGCTGATACATGTCCACTGCTTCCAGCGGGTGCATCGCCTGCCCGCCTTTGACCGTGAATCTCATCAGGCGCAGGTGCTCGGTGCCGTCCCCCAAACCGGGCGTGGAGCGCCGATGCGCGATCAGTTTCAACATCTCGGCCGTCATGGCCAGATAAGCTTCGCCGGTCAGTTCGTAGCGATCCACCTCGCCGCAGCGGGGGCAGGTGATCGGCTGAGGGATGATGAACTCACTGTAAGGGACCTCTTCCCCTCGCATCTTCCGTTCCTGGGTGCCCAGGTCGCAGTAGACCACGTCCACGGCGTGGGGGCGGACGAAGCCGCATGCCTGGCACTCGAGGCGTATCTCGAACTTGCCCCGTTCGCGTGGCTTGGCGCCGCCGCGGATGCGCAGTTCTTCTTGCACGTGGTCCAGCCCGACGATCATGTCGTCCACCCGGCCCTCGACAAAGGCCGCTTCGATGTCCGGATAAGCTTCCCTGGCCTCCAGGTCCAGCAAGTCGCTGATGACAAAACCGCGCAAGGTCTCGTCTTCGGGTCTCTCCTCAGAGTGAGCCGGCAGAAAAGCGCGCAGAAAGTCAACCGCTTCGCC